>R19__coassemble_288_pt1 | contig 25356 bp, 23 predicted proteins | sample R19__metabat2_high_PE_001 | metagenome-assembled genome bin R19
TTGTAGGAACAGAGAAGCTGGAACCCGAAGCCGTAGGTCAGAATGAGAAAGATGTTAAAGATAACTGCGACCACACGGTTTTGCAGATCGTGCTCAATGTAGTAGGCAGGTCCGCCGAAGTATTCGCCGGTTTTCGGGTCTTTCCGCTTGTAGATTTGGGCCAGGGTGGTCTCAATAAATGCGCTGGCAGCGCCGAGAATGGCCAGCAGCCACATCCAGAACACGGCGCCAGCGCCGCCGAGACAGATGGCGGTGGAGACACCGACAATGTTGCCGGTACCGACCCGCGAAGCGGTGGAGACCATAAGCGCCTGGAACGAGGACAGAGCGCCCTCTTCCTGCGGTTTTTCAGCAATGCACCGGCAGGCCTCGCCGAACATGCGTACCTGCACAAACCGGGTGCGGACCGTAAAAAAAATGGCTGCCAGAGCCAGAATAATGAGCAGAACAGGGTAGTAGAGGTAGGTGTCTATAGAAGTCAGAATATGAAGCATTAGATGAGTACCCCGTTGCAGTGGTCCACCTCGTGCTGAATAATTTGCGCGGTGTAGCCGATGAATTTGTCCCGATGCGTGCGGAGATTTCGGTCCTGCCATGCAACGGTGATTTCACGGTAGCGGGTAACGGGATGGGAACCTGAAACGGAGAGGCAGGTCTCCTCGGTCTGGTATGGCCCCTGTCTGCCGACAATAATGGGGTTGAGCATTTCCCGGACCGCACCGGCCTGGAAGAACACGATAATGCAGACGTCCTGGCCGATCATATTTGCGGCCATGCCGACACAGGTGTCCTGGTGGGCAAGAAGGGTATCGTGGAGATCGTCCAATATGGGGAGGTCGCTGCGCACGGCAGGCACAGATTTTCTCCCGAGACGGAACGGGTCGTGGATAATAGGCTTTTCCATAGAAAGTATCCTTTCCCCGACCATTTACAGTCGGACATAATGAATGTGGATTTTTCGGTTTTTATATTGGATGGCCCGGAGCGTTCCGTTCCGGTGATATTGATAGATCGTAGAGCCGAAAGCGCGGTCATTCGTTTCCTCGCGGAGTCTGCCGTGGGTGTCATAACTGATTTGCGTGGTGTAGGAGGTCTCTTCTTCGGTCCCGATGTCCATACGGTCGGTGAGCCGGATGAAGCGGCCTGTACTGTCTTTTTGGAATGAGATGAGATGGGGGTCATTCTGATTGATAATGCGGATCTTCTGAATGCCGCCGTCCACGCCGTACTGGCAGGAGAATTCATAGTGCTTCCTGTCCTCGTCCCGCTGCGGAATATAGTCTCCGAAAGCAGACTGAAACCGCCCTTTGCTGTCATACTTAAACTGAAGCGTGAAGTCCGGAATGCCGGAGCCGGAGTCCCGGACCTGACAGGCCCGTACCGAACCGTCACTGCCGCGGAGAAAGCGATAAACTTCCTGGTAATCGTCGGTGTCAATGACAACCCGGTCGATTTTCCCGGACTGTACCGCATTGCTGAAGGCGAAAGCAATGGCGGGATTTACGTCAAAGTGCTCCGAGGCGAGGAGCAGATTCTGCCGGTCGGTGTCACGGTTAACCATGAACGGAGCAAGGGGCCATACATACTCTTCGCTGTTGGAGGTGATTCGCACCGTTTTTTCGTCGGAACTGTAGTGAAATGTGACGTCGGTACTGCTGACGCGGTCGGAGATGCGGGAAGGGGTCCAGAGACCGGCGCTGAAAAATGCCGGCAGAAGAAGAGAAAGACTGAGGATGGCCGCCGCAACCCAAATGGCCGCGCCAGCAATCCTCACTCTGATTTCTTTTCTTGCGGAAAGCTCCATAACAGTCTCCTTTATCTACTTGCAGTATTTTACCATAGATTCCGGTAAAAAGCCTAATTTGGGCGCCAGATGCAGTCGATATTGTCTGATTATTGGTACAGCTATGGAAGAATTGAGGAAAACCCCATTATGTGTACGCTAAATGGTACCTATTTGAATTGACAAGAACGAATGTTCTGAATAAACTGAAGGTACAGTAAAAAACAGCTTACGGAAAGGAGCGGTTGTAATGCGAAATGAAACCTATACATATACCTATCATATGGCGCCCGGCGAACGCGTGTCTTTTGACGGAAATTTTTATTGGGTAGACGGCAGCGCATTTGACAGCCCGGACGAGGCGTGGGAGTATGCCGCTGAGTATGGCTATCTCTGGGAGCCGGTTCCGTGGGAAACGGAAGAAGACGGCTCCAACCCCAATCTGGCAGCCTGAACCTCGTTTGCCACTGCTCTCTGAAATGCCAGGTCATGCTCTACAAAGAGCATGGAGGGGTCGTATTCCTGAATCAGTCTTTCCAATTGCATTCGGGTATAAATGTCAATATAGTTCAGCGGTTCGTCCCAGAGGTACAGGTTTGTCGGCTGACAGATGCTTTTGGCAAGCAGCACTTTCTTTTTCTGTCCCTCGGAATAGGACTCCATCGGCTGTTCAAACAGGGAACGGGAAAAGTCCATTTTCCGCAGTACACTGAGCAGCAGGGTCAGGGAAAGACCGCTCTGCGCGGCAAATTCTTTCAGAGTACCCCTGAGCGCACCTGTTTCCTGCGGAACGACAGAAATCTTCAGCCCTCTTGCAGTCCACAGAGTGCCGGTATGAGTTAACTGCGGGTCGCGTGTCTCTATCCCGGCTTCCTGCAGAAACAGGTGAAGAATGGTGGACTTCCCGCTGCTATTGCGCCCTTCCAGAACAATTCGGCTGTTTTGGTGTACCTCAAAATTCAGCGGTCCGCAGACCGGCTGGCCATTGCGAAAAACTGTGACATCCTGAAACAGCGCCAGTCTGTCTGCATGAAAGGGCTCGGTCTGCAGCTTCAGAGGTTCTGCTTTCTCTACATCTTTCAGAAGTGCCCGCTTCTTTGCGGCGGCATTCTGCTGACGGGTTTCCAGACTTTTGGAGCGCCGCATCATTTTTGCAGACTTGTGTCCAACAAAGCCTTTGTCAGCGGCACCTCGTTTCTCTTTCTCTGTTCTGCCGGACCAGACGGCGCGGTCGCGGGCGGACTGTTCCAGCCTGGCAGTCTCCTTGTTCAGCTTCTCGTTCTGGGACTGTTCAAAATTCTGCCGCCGGTTGAAATTCTGCCAGTAGGCAGAAAAACTGCAGTTGACCACTTCAATCTGGCTGCGGGCCAAAGCAATGGTATGGTCTGTACAGCTGTCCAGAAACTGCCGGTCGTGGGAGACCAGCAGGAAACCATGGCGTCGGCGCAGGTATTCTGCTGTTAACCGGCGTCCCTCTGTGTCCAGGTGGTTGGTCGGTTCGTCAATCAGCAGAAACTGGTCCTGCCGGAGCATAAGGGCGGCCAGCAGAACCTTGGTCTGCTCCCCATGGGAAAGCGTAAAAAACGGGCGCCAGAGGACTTCCGGCTCTATTTCCAGCTCTGGGAATTCACGCAGAAACTCCCACTCCTCAGCATGCGGACAGACTGTCTGCAGAATTTCTCCGGTCAGGAGAGCCGTGTCCGGAACCGCATAGGGGAAATAGGAACAGGGGACGGAAGATACAATCGTCCCTGAATAGGCTCCGTTTCCCATCAGCAGCTGAAGCAGTGTGGTTTTTCCTCTGCCGTTTCGGCCGACCAGTCCGGTTTTCCAGTCTGTGTCCAGCTGAAACGATACATGGTCAAATACCGGCTCTGCCGAACCGGGGTAGGTGAAAAAAAGATCTTTTATTTGAATAGATGACATAAGGTATTTCCTCCCGAAAAAAGCCGCAGGAAGACATTCCCACGGCTCTGAAGATACCTCATTTAGGGCGCAGAAGGCTCTGCGCCGGAGTCAGATTATTAGGACTGTCCCTGCAAAAAACATATTTCTGTCAGCTGCAAAGGACAAAAATCATCCTAACACTCCTCTTCTGTGTAATGCGGCTACTATATCAGATTTCCACGGGACTGTCTAGGAATTCCAGCTTTTTTCGAGTAAAATAGAACCTGCAACAATTCTTCGGGAATAAACGAAAAAGGAGTGAGCTGCTATGCAGACCATGTCTTCCGACGATATTATGCGGGACTGGTATACCCACCATATGGACCTCGGCTTCTTCAATGAACTGATGAGCTTCTTAAACGGCTGTGCTGAGTTTTTCAGTACGACCAGCGACGCAACAGACAGCCCGGACGAGAAGAAACAGTTTCGGGAACATGCCATGGACCTGCGCAGTACGCAGTCCAATCTGGTCTCCCGAGCCTGTCGGGACGACGATTATGTCATCCTGACACTCTCCGATGACATGCAGTCTGCTCTATTCTATACCCTCGTTTCCATGCTGAGTCCGGAACAGGGCTCCGAGGACCCAGATCTTCCGGAAAAGGCACCGCTCCTCCCGGACGCCGGCGGGTACAGCTGCTATCCTCTTTTTAAAGAACAGTACGCCCAGGTACTCCATGCTCTGCAGAACAGCGTCGAGGAACTGGACGCATTTCTGTCGACCATTGACCCAGAGGAAAGTCTTGGAGCGGCAGAGTCCTGGAACGCAATGGAAGAGCGTCGGCAGGCGGCCTCTGAACTGGCTGCTTCTCTGGAAAAACAGTCCTACTGTTTCCGAGACGCGGAGACAGGGCGGCTCTCCGTCGCACTCATGGTAAAACAATATCAGGTCGACGACCTGTTTCGCGCGCTTCTTGTGCAGACCTGTCTCAATTACGAATCCATCGACTACGCCTCCAAGCTGCAGCCTCTTGGCTGATACCGAAAAGAAAAATGGCCGTACTTTGCATCTGCAAATACGGCCATTCCATCTCTTATATTGCTGTCTTCAGCGAAGCGTCTGGTAGGAGACGGTAAATTTGCTCTTTCCAATTGAGAAAGAGGTTATCTCATTTCTGCGGTTGTAGTGAAAAACGGTCTCCTGTCCTTTCAGCACTTTTTTTGACAGAAGCCCGTTATTATTATAGGTATAATGAACGGAAATCGGCTTTCCGGTTCTCAGCCCGGTGTAATTCATCTGAATCAGCCTGCCCCGCCCATCAAAACGGCAGGAGACCGGAATGGCATGGCTCCGGTTGAGAATCGTGAATTTCTGAATGCGATCCCCCTGGTAGCAGATGTCGAATTCATACTGCCCATCGCTGTCCGCGGCCTTCAACAGGCGGCCGTCTGCGTCATAGTCGTACAGAAGGGAGTAAGTGCTGCCGTTCTGGTCAATCTGGCATTTCGTTATTTTCCCGGTAGTGTCTGTGGTAAAAAGATAATCCGTTTCGGTACCGTTTTCCTGGTAGATGACCTGGTCAACCGCTCCGGTTTTCACAATAGGCTGGCAGGAAAAGAGAATGGCCGGCGAAAAGTCAAACACGTTAAAGGCCGCCTGGCAGATGCTCTGGATGACCGGGTCGGCTGTGTTGAAATACGGGTAGCCATAAGCTGCCTCTGCAGTGCCGGACGTGCCAATCGTCAGCGTGCCGTTTTCCAGGTCATAGTTATAGCGGACCGCCTTTTTTGTATTTTCGCTGACCATCCTGGCAGGGACAGAGACGGCGCGCGGCAGTTTCACTGAACGGCTGTCTTCCCTGACGTCTGCCCTTCGCGAGAATACCCCGGTAAGCATCAGAATCAGCAGCGTGACAATTAGAACAATAGCGGCGACAATAATCCACACGAGCAGACGGAACCGGCGGTCTCGGTCTTTCATGCTATTGCCCCCCTTCTCCGTAGTTTTACGTATATTAATCTTTATTTTACAGAACCTGCCAATTATTAACAATATTGCAGAATAATATTATGCAGTTCGCGAGAATTTTGCTCAGCAGCGGTCAGCCAACTCTTCGAACACGGTAAAATATGGCGGTTCTTTAAACTTTTTTCGTGAGTTTGAAAAATATGAACAACCCATTTTTAGGTATGCTATAATTTTTTCAAATATGAACAGCCCGGTTTCGCAATTCGGGCAGAGAAACTTTAAGGAGGTCTATCTGTGAGCAACGGAAAAATTCTTGTTGTAGACGACGATAAAAATATCTGCGAACTGCTCCAGCTCTATATGGAAAATGATGGCTACACGGTAGCTCTTGCCCATGACGGGGAAGAAGCGCTGGAGACCTTTCAGAGCTTTAAGCCGGACATCATTCTGCTGGACATCATGCTCCCCAAAATGGACGGCTGGCAGGTCTGCCGGGAAATCCGCAAAACTTCAGACACTCCCATTATTATGGTGACGGCAAAAGGTGAGACGTTCGACAAGGTGCTTGGCCTGGAACTCGGCGCAGATGACTATATTGTCAAGCCGTTTGAGACCAAAGAGGTCATGGCGCGCATTAAGGCGGTTCTTCGCCGGACGAATACAACCCCGCAGGACGAGGTGAAAGTCGTCGAGTATGACAAACTGGTTATCAATCTGACAAACTATGAAATGAAAGTGGACGGCAAGGTCGTCAATACGCCTCCGAAAGAGCTGGAGCTCATCTATCATCTCGCCAGCAACCCCAACCGGGTCTTTACCCGGGACCAGCTGCTGGATGAGGTCTGGGGCTTCGACTATTACGGTGACTCACGTACCGTCGACGTCCATGTAAAACGGCTTCGTGAAAAGCTGGAGGGCGTCTCCGACAAATGGTCCCTGAAGACGGTCTGGGGCGTCGGCTATAAATTTGAGACGAAAGAATAATGGAAAAAGAGAAGACCACGAGGGAAAAAAAGCAGCCGACAGAAAAAAAAGAGTCCGGTTCCTCTGCCGGCTCGAAAACAGCTGCCCGGAACCCAACGCGCAGAACCACGCTCTTTCGGCGCTATCTGCGGTATTCACTCACGGCGGTCATGGTGAGCATGCTCATCCTGCTCATCATTTTCTCCATGTTCCTCATTAATTTCTGGCACGGCGACCGCATTCAGACGCTGCAGAAAAATGTTAACCGCGTTGCGAACAAAGTGGAGAGCGTACTGGAGGCGGACCGGGAGGGCACCGCCAACGCCCAGGACTCCTATATTGTCGGCAGTATGCTGAATGTAGTCTCGGACTCCATTGATGCAGATATCTTTGTAACGGACGAAGGCGGCCATGTCATTCTCTGTAAAGACATGGTGGGGGACTTTGGCTCTGCTTCTCCCAGCAGTTTCTACTGCAAAGTACATAATTCCTACTTTATGCCGCCGTATATTGTCGCCCGCACTTCTCCGAAGGGCTACAGTACCATTACCAAACTTCACATTCCGGGCACGAAGAACGGGACAACCGACAACTGCATTGTCGTGGGAACACCCATTGTGGTAGACGGACAGATCATCGGCAATATCTACGGCATTTCCAGACTGCAGTCCGGTCTGCAGCCGTTTATTGTACAGATCTTTAAACTGTTCCTTGCGGCAGCGGTCATCTCTTTTCTGCTGACCTTTGCGCTTGCCTACCTGTTTGCGTACAGCCTGACGAAACCTCTGCAGGAAATGTCCCGGCTGACCAAACAGTATGCAAAAGGAGATTTCTCCGAGCGCATTCAAATTGAGGGCAACGATGAGCTGCAGGACCTTGCGGCCTCCCTCAATCACATGGCGGACTCACTTGCCATTCTGGACGAATCCAGACAGAGCTTTGTCGCCAATGTCTCTCACGAACTGAAGACGCCGATGACCTCTATCGCGGGGTTCGTAGACGGAATTCTGGATGGCACGATTCCAAAAGAGAAAGAACGGCATTATTTACAAATTGTTAGTAAAGAAGTCAAACGACTGGCCCACCTTGTGGTTACTATGTTAACGCTGTCAAAAATTGAGGCGGGAGAAGAGGAGCTCCATTATTCGGAGACCGACCTCCGCTCGCTTCTGTTCAATGCGCTTTTGAGTTTCGAAGATGCCATAGACGAGGCTGGCTACCAAATTGAGGGCTTCGAAACAATGCCGCAGGCCGTTGTTATGGCGGACGAGGAGCTTCTGTTCCAGGTCTGCTACAACCTGTTTGACAATGCGGTAAAATTTACCAATCCGGGCGGTGTTATCCGTGTTGCCATTGAAAACTATCCCGGACGGGCCATTGTGCACATCTCCAATTCCGGAAAGGGACTCTCGGAAAAAGAGTGCAAGCGCATTTTTGAGCGGTTCTACAAAGTAGATCAGTCCCGCAGCGAACACGTCAAAGGCGTCGGACTCGGGCTCAATCTTGCCCAGAACATCGTACGTCTTCACGGCGGTGACATCCGCGTCGAGAGTGAAGAAGGCGGAATGACCACCTTCTCCTTCTGGCTCCCGAAAAAAACGAATCCAAACCCCTGAGAGAGGAAGCATTTCAATGAGTGAAAAAAAAGCGGGCGGCGGCCGTATCTTTGTCGCCTTAATTGTCGCGGTTGTTTTAATCGTGGCTATTGCACTTGGCATTGTCTATGTCCAGAATCGCCGCAGCAGCGAACCGGGGAATACGTCCAGCAAGGACTCCATTCAAATCGGTGACTCCAAGACGTACAGCTCGACGGACACAAACGGACAGCTCTCCAGTGTCGAAATTGCCAAAAAGGTAAAGCCTTCCGTCATCGCCGTAATTATTAAGACATCATCCGGCGAGACCTACGGCGAGGGTTCCGGCGTTGTCATGAGCGTAGATAAACAGAAGGGCACGACCTATATTGTCACCTGTGCGCATATGATCAACACCGCCGGCACCACGATCTCCGTTCAGACGGAGGACGGCAAGAACTACGATGCGGCGGTAGTCGGCTACGACAACCGCACGGACATCGGCGTCATCTCCATCCGCACAACCAGCATGACCCCGGCCGAATTCGGCGACTCGTCCGTACTCCAGGTCGGCGAACCGGTCTACGCCATCGGAAACCCGGGCGGCACCCAGTTCTACGGGTCCATGACATCGGGTATTATCTCAGCCATTGACCGTCCGACCTCCAGCTCGGAGAGCGGCTATACCATGGAGTGCATTCAGCATGACGCGGCCATCAACCCCGGCAACTCCGGCGGCGCTCTGGTCAACAGCTATGGTCAGGTTATCGGCATCAACTCTTCGAAAATTGCCTCCGAAGACTTCGAGGGAATGGGATTTGCCGTTCCCATCTCGGTCGCAAAGAGTTCCGTGGACAGCATCATGAAGAAGGGTTATGTCTCCGGACGCGCCAAACTGGGAATCCAGTACGTTGCCTGTGAAGACGTACAGAACTATGCCATCATTGTAAAGAAGAACAATCTGCCGTCTGGTTCGCTGGTCATAGCTAAAATCAGTTCCGACAGCGCCTTTGCCGGTACTCAGGTAAAGAGCGGGGACATCATCGCCGCTGTCAACGGCAAAGACCTGAAAAAATCCACCGACCTCTCCAAAGCGGTACAGAACGCCAAGCCTGGAGACAAAATGACGCTTACCGTCGTTCGGGTCGGAATCGGAGGCAAAGCTGCCAAATTCCAGGTGACGGTTACGCTGAGGGAAGACCGGAGCAATGAGCCGCAGCAGCAGGAGAGCTCTTCCGACAGCAGCAATCCGTTCGGCCAGTACGGCGGCGGAGAGAGCGGACAGAGCCCGTACTCTTTCGGAGGCCGTTAATCGAACTCTTTTTCAAAAAATATTTCCCCCAAATCTGAACAGGTTATGGTATAGTATAGTTGATATCGAACATGTGTACGAACACAAGAACGGTTTGATTATGGCTCAGGCATAAAGAAGGTGAAAGATATGGGGGGAAGAGACAATCCAATTTCAATTCGTTCGAAACGCAAAATCACCGACAGCCTGCTGTCACTCATGCGCGAGTATCCGTTTTCCAAGATTTCCATTAAGGATATCGTTGAGCGGGCAGGACTGACCCGGCAGACCTTCTACCACAACTTTGTTTCCAAGGAAGACGTTCTTTTCCAGAGAGAACAGGAACTGTTTGAAGAGTTTCTGAGGAAAGCAGAAGAAAACCATATTACCGATTTCAATGGTATCATCTACTTTTATTTCCGCTATTGGCAGAGAAACATTGACTTTGTCCGAGTACTAATTGACAACAATTTAGTCTACATCATGGAAGCACAGAAGCCCCGGTATTATGAAAAAATCCGAGACGCGCTGCTCCGGAAGCTGAAGCTCTCGGAAATGGAGTTGGAGTTCTGCTATGCATTCTGCTCCGGCGGCATTACCAATCTTCTGGTTAGCTGGGTCCGCGGCGGAATGACCGTATCCGCGCAGGAAATGGCAGAACTGACAGTGGAAATGGTCGACGGGAGTATGTTTCACACGGCACTTGCCGGACAGTTGGACCTGTCAAAAGTGAATCCTAATACGTCCGAAAATGAAATGGAATCTTAAACCTGACAAGGTGCATTGCAGAGGTCTTCTGCAATGCACCTTTCCTTTTTCCCCGCCAGAGTCCGAAAATACAGGCCGCGGTCGGCTTCCGGCCTGTATTACTGCCGATTTTCCGCCGCGCCATCTTTCCGATTCTCTTGCAATATGGAACGGAAAACAATATAATAAACTAGTACTGTATAAGTATAGGTATGCGGCAGTCACTGCACAATTGCCGCTGCTTTTTTATTGAAATAAAATGGGCTTTTGGCCCTTCTCGTTTCAATCGTACTTTTAAATCTAAATATTGGGGGTGAATCTACACTTTGAATCTGATATTGTCCATCATTCTCATTATCGTTGCCATTTTGGTGGGCCTCGGAGTCGGTTTCGCCCTCGGTGAACAGCACCGGAAAAAGACCGCAGAGGCAACCATCGGTTCGGCCAATCAGGAGGCGACCCGCATCCTGAATCAGGCATTGGCCATGGCCGAGCAGAAGCGGAAAGAGTCTGTTCTGGAAGCAAAAGATGAAATTCATCGTCACCGTCAGGAAGTGGAAAAAGAGCTCCGCGACCGCAGAAATGAGGTTCAGCGTCAGGAACGGCGCATGAACCAGAAAGAGGAAAATCTTGACAAGAAGTCGGACAACCTTGAGCGGAAAGAGGAGAATCTCGTCAAAAAACTGAAGGAAGCCGAACAGAAACAGGCGGAAATCGAAGAGGTTAAGAAAAACCAGGTCGAAATCCTTGAAAAAATTTCCGGATTTACCGAGGCACAGGCCAAGGACTATATCCTTGCAGAAGTAGATGAAAAACTGGATCGCGAAAAAGCCACCAAAATTCTGGAGGCTCAGGAGCAGATCAAAGACCAGTCGGACGAGATGGCCCGCAGAATTGTCACCACAGCCATTCAGCGCTGTGCGGCAGAGCGTACGACAGAGGCAACCGTATCGGTTGTACAGCTGCCGAACGACGAAATGAAAGGGCGCATCATCGGCCGCGAGGGTAGAAACATTCGCGCTATTGAGGCGGTGACCGGCGTCGACCTTATTATCGACGACACACCGGAGACCATCACAATCTCGTGTTTCGAACCGGTCCGGCGGGAAATTGCCCGGCTGACGATGGAACGTCTCATTCAGGACGGCCGCATTCATCCGGCCCGCATTGAAGAGACCTATGAAAAGTGTAAGAAAGAAGTAAACCAGACGATTAAGCAGACCGGCGAGCGCGCCGTGCTGGACGCCGGCGTCACCGGCATCCATCCGGAACTTGTCAAGCTCCTCGGCCGCTTGAAATATCGTACCAGCTATGGCCAGAATGTACTGGACCATTCGCTTGAGGTCTGTTATCTCTCGGGCCTCATTGCTTCCGAAATCGGCGCCGATGTCAAACAGGCAAAACGTGCAGGCCTGCTCCATGATATCGGAAAAGCCATTGACCACGAGATGGAAGGCTCGCACGTCCAGCTCGGCGCAGACGCAGCAAAGAAGTATCGTGAGAGCGAACCCGTGGTCCACGCAATCCGTGCCCATCACGGAGACGTAGAGCCGAAGACAACCGTGGCCTTTATTGTACAGGCCGCCGATGCCATCTCTGCGGCACGCCCAGGAGCCAGACGGGAGAATATTGAGAACTATATTAAACGTCTGGAAAAACTGGAAGAAATTGCCAACTCGTTTGACGGAGTTGACAACTCGTTCGCCATTCAGGCGGGCCGGGAAATTCGAATCATGGTCAAACCGGAAAAAATTTCCGACGACCAGATGGTTATTCTCGCCCACGATGTCGCCCAGCGAATCGAGGAAGAGCTCGAGTACCCGGGTCAAATCAAAATTCATGTGGTCCGCGAGAGCCGCGTAATGGATTACGCAAAATAACGAATAGACAGGAGGTCCAAATCCGCATCAGGTCGGAGAGGGCCTCCTTTTACATTTTGGAAAGGAATCGACATTCATGAGAGTCTTAGCCGTCGGCGATGTGGTCGGCAAAAACGGCGTGGAATTTCTGCAGGATGTCCTTCCGGCGTACCGCCGCCTGGAAGGCATCGACTTCTGCGTCGTTAATGGTGAAAATTCCAGCGATGGAAACGGCATCACCCCTGTATCGCTGCGGGAACTCTACGCCGGCGGGGCCGATGTTGTCACCACCGGCAACCACGCATTCCGCCGGCCCGAAATGATGGACGTCTATGACGAAGATGCCTCCGTCCTGCGCCCGGCGAACTTCCCATCCAGCGTGCCTGGACGGGGCTTCTGCGTCGTCGACAAAGGGCGGTACCGCATCGGTGTCGTCAATCTGATGGGCACCACATATCTGGAGCCGCTTGGCAACCCGTTCCAGGCGGCGGACCGCATTCTGCCCGAACTGAAGGAATGTCGGTTTCTCCTGGTGGACTTCCACGCGGAGGCCACCTCGGAAAAGCGGGCCATGGCGTTTTATCTGGACGGACGGGTCTCCGCCCTGTTCGGCACGCATACCCATGTCCAGACCGCCGATGAACAGATTCTGCCGGAGGGTACCGGCTATATTACCGATCTCGGTATGACGGGCCCAATCCAGTCGGTGCTCGGGGCCAAACCCGAGCTCGCCATCCGGAAGTTCTGTACCAATCTGCCCACGCGGTTCGACCTTGTCAAAGGTGGGGAGCAGATGCTCAACGGCTGTGTTTTCGACCTGGATGATCGGAACGGAAAGACCGTGGCCGTGGAGCGGATCACACTGAAATAATGCGGAGGTATACGATGAAAAACTGGAAAAAATGGATCGCCGCCATTCTGGCGCTGCTGCTGCTGTTCTCCCTCTCCGCCTGCGGAAAGAAGCCAAAGGGAGAAGGCGAGAAGGAACTCTCTGCCTCGGAACAGAGCGATGTCCGTCTCCCCTATTCCCGGGAGGACGGCATCAATCCCTACACGGCGAAGAGTCTGCTGAACGAGCCCATCATGCCGCTGCTGTACCAGGGACTGTATTATCTGGACAGCACCTACCGGGAGCAGCCGGAGATCGCCGATCACATGTCGCAGGTCGGTACGGCGCTGACGGTGACGCTGAGCGACAATGCCGTCTTCTCTGATGGATCCAAAATTGACGCCGGAGACATCGTCTACTCATTTCAGAAGGCGAAAAAATCCACGTATTACAGCGGACTGCTGACCACATTCCGCTCGGCGGCCGAGGAAAGCAGCAACGCGGTCACGTTTGAGATGACGAATGCCAACCGCTACGCTGTCCAGAACCTCACGTTCCCAGTTGTCAAGCAGGGAACAGCGGACAAGGGGGACTCTGTCCCGACCGGTTCCGGCCAGTACAAGTACAGCGTCTCGGACATGGGAGGCATGCTGGAGAAAAACAAGGAGTGCAAGCAGGAACGGACGGCGGACGGCAAACATCGCCGGCAGAGCGGCTCGGTCAATAAGGTCTACCTCTCCAATATCGCGGAGACCACCAATCTCATGACCAATCTCGCCATCGGCAATATCAATGCCGTGTTTGACGATCTCGCTGCAGGCCCGGTCCAGCGTGTCCAGGTCAACTACTGCCAGCAGCCGATGAACAACATCGTCATCCTCAAATTCGGCTCCAATGAGACGCTGCAGAACGCAAAGCTGCGCCAGGACATCAGCGTCCTGCTGGACCGCTCTTCCCTGATCAGCATCGGTCTCAACGGTTACGGCAAGGCAGCCGATCTCCCGTTCCAGCCCCGCTGGTATGCGACGAAAGGCATCCGCACTGCCAAACCGGGCAAGGACCGCGCAAAACTGGAACTTCAGAAGGCCTTTAAGGGTAAGACGCTCTCTATCCTGACTGACGCCGACAACCCGTTCAAACAGGAAATTGCCTCGGAGCTGCAGGATGAGCTCCAGACCATGGGCATCCGCACCACCATCTCTGCCCAGAACTACAGCTCCTACACCTCGGCGGCCAACGGCACCGGATACGACCTGATTCTGGCGGAGTACAAGCTGAACGACGGCATGGATCTCTCGGCTGTCATGCCGGACAAGGCCTCTCAGAAAGTCTATGCCAATGTCATCAACGGGAAGGTCTCCCTGAAGAAATTCGCGGCGTGGTATCAGAAACACATGCCTTTCATTACAATCGGCTACCGCGGCGGCATGCTGGCCTACTCCAAGGACCTGAAGGAGAAGCCGAATCCACTCCCGGGAGATCCGTACGCAGACGTAAGCAAATGGCAGGTTCAATAATTGAAAAGGCCGGGTAAGTATGATAAAATCAACTACTGAAATTTTTTCATAAGGGAAGGTGTCATATGATCCAATTTGAAAACCCGCTCGGCACCGTTGACATTGACGAACCCTATTTCTCGGAACTGCTCGGCAGTATCGTCCCGACGTGCTTCGGTGTTGTCGACATGTCGGACCTCAATGTCTTTCAGAGTGTTCGCTCTTTTTTTGATCGGAAGCACCAGTTTCCCGACAAGGGCGTTTCAGTCCGCAGCGAAGCGGACGGTTTGGTCATCGAACTGCATATCGTGGTCTCTTACGGACTCAATATTGAGACCGTTGTGCGCAACATCGTCGAAAAAGTGCGCTACACGATCGAAGACGTGACCGGCTTGACGGTGAAAAACGTCAAAGTCTATGTCGACGAAATGAAAGCGTAAGGAGAGCACAGCTGTGATTAACGGAGCAACCTATCGAGACGCCATTATTTCTGCGGCGTACAATATAAGCAATAACCGCAAGGCAGTCGATGCCTTGAATGTCTTCCCGGTCCCGGACGGCGACACGGGAACCAATATGTCTATGACCATTACGTCGGCCCGCAAAGAACTGGAGCGGCTGCCGGACGAGACACCGGTCTCAAAAGTTGCCTCCAAGACTTCCTCCGCCATGTTGCGGGGGGCGCGCGGCAACTCCGGCGTCATCCTCTCTCTCATCTTCCGCGGCATTTCCAAAGGGCTGAAGGGAAAAGAGGAAATTGATTCCCGCGACATGATCCTCGCTCTCTCCTACGGCGTCGAGTCCGCCTACAAGGCGGTCATGAAGCCGACGGAGGGCACTATTCTGACCGTTGTCCGTGTCGCCTGCCGCGAAGGCGCCAAATTCGGCACCGAGCACAAAGAAGCGCCGTTTGAAGAGGTATGGGCCCACGTCATCGAGGGTGCCAAGAAAGCACTTGCTCAGACGCCGGAAATGCTCCCGGTTCTGAAAAAGGCCGGGGTCGTCGATGCCGGCGGCCAGGGCCTGGTCCTGGTCTTTGAGGGCATGCAGTCCGTCTTTCAGAATGGGGTTATTATGGAAGACGCCGAAGAGCCGGAGAAGGCCGAAGAGGAGAAAAAAGAGGTCCGCTCCAGAACCGAAGAAGCGGCGGCGCAGTATTTCTACTGCACGGAGCTTGTGATTCTGCGGGAGCAGAACGGAAAAGATCCGGTCAGCCTCAAGGCCTATCTGGAATCGGTCGGCGACCAGCTCTACTGCGACGTGCAGAATGACTATATTGCCCTGCATATTCACACCAATGAGCCGGGCCGGGTACTGACCCAGGCCAAAAAATATGGCCAGCTGGTCAAGGTGAATGTCACCAATATGACCCAGCCCACCATTAACAGCGGTGCGGACCAGAAATATGCAAAGATCGACGTCCACCAGTACCACAAGGACGTCTCGTTCGAAAAGCCGGAGGAGAGCGGAAGCGAACCGAAGGCTCAGCAGTTTGAAAAGGTGGAGCCCGTCAACGAAGTCGGCTTTGTCGCTGTCTGCGCAGGCGACGGCCTCACCGAACTGTTCAAGGAGATCGGCGCCGACATCGTCGTCTCCGGCGGACAGACCATGAATCCCAGCACAGAGGACATCCTCAACGCCGTCGAGGCCACGCCTGCCCACACGGTCTTTGTGCTGCCGAACAACAAGAACATCATCATGGCGGCAGAGCAGGTCGACCCGCTGACCTCGCGCCAGGTTATCGTCATTCCGACCCGCACGGTGCCGCAGGGCATTTCCGCCATGCTCCATTTCAATCCGGAGGAGTCGGTAAAGGACAACAACCTCGCCATGGTCAAGTCCCTGGACGGCGTGTCCACGGCTCAGGTCACCTTTGCAGCCCGCGACAGTCAGATTGACGGGTTTGACATCAAGAAGGGCCAGATGCTCGGCATGGAGAACGGCTCTATCACAGTTGTAGATGACGACTGCGTGACCACGGCCTACAAGGTCACCCGCCATCTCTGCTCCCGCCGCACCACGATGGTCACCATCTACTACGGCGAGGGTGCCACCGAAGAGGACGCGCAGAAGCTTGAAAAGATGCTGAAGGACCGCTTCAGCTCGCTGGAGACGGGCATTATCTACGGCGGACAGCCGGTCTACTCGTTCATCATCTCGGTTGAATAAGAAAAAATCATGCTGCCTAAGATTTCACTGAATCAATTAAAGGGTGTTGGTGCCAAACGGGCTGAGCAGTTTCATGCGCTCGGCGTCGATGACATCGACGCCCTTCTGCATTACTACCCCCGGGACTACCAGGACTGGAGCCGGCCTGTGCCGCTGTTCGGCGCAGAGTTCCAGGAAAAGCCCGTCTGCATTGAAGCGGAGATCATCTCACCGGTGAGCCGCTTCCGCTCGCACAGCGGTGTTATGTGCTTCACGGCGACTATTGCGGACAATTCCGGGAAGTGCAAAGTCCTCATTTTCAACAACAAATACGCCGCAGCCAAACTGACAGAGGGCGAGACCCTGCTGTTTTTCGGAAGGGTCACCCAGGGAAACAGCGGCCGCGAAATGCTGTCCCCGGAGATCGGGGACCCGGCCGGCCAGAAACAGATCCATCCCATCTACTCGCGGAATAAGAGCCTTTCTTCCCGCATGATCGAGTCAACCGTACGGCGGGCTCTGACGGAATTCGGCGGTATGGAGGTGGATCCGCTTCCCGACGAAATACTGGATCGCTACGGCCTGATGCCGCTGCAGAAGGCGCTCCGGGAGATCCATTTTCCCACGGACATGGAGGAGATGTCCGCGGCCCGGAACCGCTTTATCTTCGAGGAGCTCTTCGAGCTGGAGCTGGGCCTCCGCCGCATTCGTGAGCGGAATAAGGAGACCTCAGATGTGCGCATTCGGCAGGATGTCTCGGAGGACTTTTACCGGACTCTGCCGTTTACGCCCACCGGCGCCCAGCGTCGGGCGGTGCAGGAGGCCATTGCCGACATGCAGAGCGGTATGCTCATGAACCGTCTGGTCCAGGGGGATGTCGGATCCGGCAAGACCATGGTGGCCGCCGCCCTCGGATTTGTGACGGTCAAAAACGGGTACCAGTGTGCCATGATGGCGCCCACGGAGATTCTGGCGGAACAGCATTACCAGACTATGCAGAAATTTTTCGAAGGGACCGGCGTGTCAGTCGGTCTGCTGACCGGATCTATGCCGGAATCGAAAAAGAAAGAGGTGCGGGAGCAGCTGGCCCACGGTGAGCTCGATTTCGCAGTCGGCACCCACGCACTCATTACCGATAAGGTCCGGTTCTGGAATCTCGGCCTCGTCATCACGGACGAGCAGCACCGCTTCGGCGTCCGACAGCGGGGCGCCCTGGCGGAGAAGGGTAACGGGGCCCACGTGCTCGTCATGTCCGCCACTCCCATCCCCCGGACGCTGGCCCTCGCCATCTACGGCGATCTGGATGTCTCCGTCATCGACGAACTCCCCGCCGGGCGCAAACCGATTGCCACCTACCGCATTGACAGCGGCAAACGCATGCGCTGTTTCAACTACATAAAGAAGTTCCTCGACGCGGGCAAGCAGGGCTATATTGTCTGTCCGCTGGTGGAGGAGAGCGATGCTTCGGACCTGATCTCCGCCACCGAATACTATGAGCGCATCCGGCAGAACGAGTTCCGGGATTACCGTGTCGGCCTGCTCCATGGCCAGATGAAGGCGGATGAAAAAGCCTATGTCATGCACCGCTTTGCCGCCGGTGAGATCCAGCTGCTGGTTGCCACCTCGGTTATTGAGGTCGGCGTCGATGTCCCCAACGCCGTCATCATGCTGATTGAAAACGCCGAGCGGTTCGGTCTGTCCCAGCTCCACCAGCTGCGCGGCCGCATCGGCCGCGGATCCGACGCCTCGACCTGCGTTCTGCTCAGTGACAACCGGAGCGAGATTACCCGGAAGCGCCTGAAAATCATGTGCAGTACCAACGACGGCTTCGAGATTGCTCAGGAAGACCTGGCTCTGCGCGGCCCCGGCGACTTTTTCGGCCAGCGCCAGCACGGCCTTCCGGAACTCCGAATTGCCGATATGACCGAGGACATGGAAGTCCTCACCAAGGCCGAAGAGGCCGCCACGGAACTCCTCCGGCGCGATCCGGAGCTGACCCGTCCCGAACACCGCAATCTCGCCCATGAGACCAATCGGCTGTTTGCCCGGTCGGCGGAAAATATGTCATAGCTACGAAAGTCCAACACTTTAATAAAGTGTTGGACTTAATTTTTTGAAAATGGGGCAGTGAGCGAGAATTTTAGGACCAACAGAATTCTGTTTGACATCCCGGACACCGCGTGCTACTATATTTTCATACCAAACAAATAGGAATAAGGTGTTTAAACATGGCAGAGGCAAAAAAGATTTCCGCTGCGGCGTTTCGAGAACTGGATCGCGCGGCGGTGACGGTATTGGATGTACGGCAGCCAGATGAGCAGATTGTCTATCCGATTGAGGGCGCACTCCAGATCCCATTTGATGAATTTGTGAAGAAGGCGGATTCCGTCCCGAAGGAGAAGCCGGTCTATGTCATCTGCACGACGGGAGATCTCAGTGAGCAGGTGGCGGAGATCCTGGCGGATCTCGACTACGACGTCTCCAACGTGGAAGGCGGTATCCGGGCGCTCCAGGCCCTTGACGCGGAGCCGGCTCCTCAGAAGGCAGCGCTGAAGCAGACGGCTGAGAAGGAACCGACGTTCCTGGATGCCAAAGGGCTCAAGTGCCCCGGCCCCATCGTCAAGGTCGGCGACGCCGTCCGCGCTGCAGAGGAGGGCGACCGGTTTTACGTAGAGGCGACCGAGGATGCCTTTGCCTCCGACATTGCCGTGTGGTGCGACCGCACCGGAAACCGGCTGGTGTCTCTGACGACCGAGGACGGAGTGATCAAAGCCGTGGTCGAGAAGAGCACAAAAGCTCAGCCGAAAGCGGCGGTCAGCGGGGACCCGCGGGAGCATGAGAAGACGTTTGTCGTGTTCAGCGGCGACCTCGACAAGACCATTGCCGCGTTTATTATGGCCAACGGCTCTGCCGCTATGGGACGCCCGGTCACGATGTTCTTCACCTTCTGGGGACTGAACGTGCTGCGGAAGCCGGAGAAAGTCAGGGTGAAGAAAGATCTGATCGGCCGGATGTTCGGGCTCATGATGCCCCGTGGTACGAAACATCTTGGCCTGTCCCGCATGAACATGGGAGGTGCCGGCGCCAAGATGATCCGTGCGGTCATGAAGAAGAACGGCATTTCCAGCGTCGAAGAGCTCATGCAGCAGGCGGTTGACCACGGCGTACGCCTGGTGGCCTGCCAGATGTCCATGGATATCATGGGAATTAAGCAGGAGGAGCTGATCGACGGCGTCGAGCTCGGCGGAGTCGCCACGATGCTCGGCTCGGCGGAGAAGTCCGATCTGACCTACTTTATCTGATTTTCGAAAGGATTTTGCTATAATGAAACTTACAGTTGCGGGGAACGCCAAAGAGGTGAAGGACGGCCTGACCGTCGCAGAGCTCATTGCGCAGGAGAACGTTGAAAACCCGCAGTATGTCACCGTCTCCGTCAACGAAAATTTTCTGCGCCTGGCGGATTACGACGGCTTTGTTCTGAAAGACGGCGACGTCGTCGAATTCCTGTATTTCATGGGCGGCGGCGCACGGTAAGGGGAGTCTGCAATGGCATTGACCAATGAACAGCTGGAGCGCTACTCCAGACATATTATTCTGAAAGAAGTCGGGCTGAAGGGGCAGAAGAAGCTCCTGGACGCCAAAGTGCTGATTATCGGCGCGGGCGGCCTCGGCGCCCCGGCGGCGCTGTACCTGGCGGCGGCCGGCGTCGGGACCATCGGCATTGCCGATGCAGATGAGGTAGATCTCTCCAATCTGCAGCGGCAGATCATCCACACCACCAAAGATCTCGGCGTGCCGAAGGTGGAGTCCGCCCGGCAGACCATGGAAGAGATCAACCCGGATGTCAAAGTCATCCCGCACCAGGTCTACGTGACCTCGGACAACGTGATGGATCTCATCCAGGACTACGATTTTATCCTGGACGGCACCGACAATTTTGCGACGAAATTTCTGATCAACGACGCCTGCGTGCTGGCGAAGAAGCCGTTCTGCCACGCCGGCATTTTGCGGTTCCAGGGCCAGCTCATGACCTATGTCCCGCGTGAGGGCCCGTGCTACCGCTGCGTCTTCAATGAGCCGCCGCCAAAGGATGCGGTTCCGACCTGCCGCCAGGCCGGCGTCATCGGCGCCATGGCCGGCGCCATCGGCTGCCTGCAGGCGCTGGAGGCCATCAAATATATCGTCGGCACCGGCGAACTTCTGACCGGGCAGCTGCTCACCTTCAACGCCCTGACCATGGAGTTCCGCAAGATCAAACTCCCGCCGGCGGACCCGGACTGCGCTGTCTGCGGCACGCACCCGACCATTACGAAAGTATTCGACTACGAGCAGGCCGTCTGCACCTGGAAACCGGGCGATGCAGCCGACGCGGCGGATGCTGAGGAAGAGGGGGCACAGTCCTGATGCGCAAAGTGACGCTGCGGCAGACCGATTACGAGACGATTCTGGCCCACGCCCGCGCCGAAAAGCCGAACGAGGCCTGCGGGCTCATCGCCGGCCGCGATATCGGCGAGGAGCGCCGCATCGAAAAGGTCTATCTTCTGACCAATCTTGACCACTCCCCCGAGCACTTCTCGCTGGACCCGAAGGAACAGCTCGCCGCCGTTCGAGATATGCGAGCCAGCGGTCTGCAGCCCCTCGGGAACTGGCACTCGCACCCGGAGACGCCCTCCCGCCAGTCGGAGGAGGACAAGCGCCTCGCCTACGACTCCAACGCCAGCTACCTGATCCTGTCCCTGATGGACGACGAAAATCCGGTACTGCGGTCTTTTCATACCGATTCAGAGCGGAACTCGACCGCGGAGGAGCTGGAAATCATAAAGTAAATCGAGTTTTGACCCGCCTGGTATTTTGCAGGGACTTTTTCTGATATGACCGGGTTCCCTAAAAAATTCTTCGGGAGTTCTGTATATTTCAATTTCTCCCGAAATCAGGGATTGGTCGGCTGTCCGCACAAAGAAAAAAACGATCCGCCAGCACGGCAGATCGTCTTTTTTTATGATTTTTTTCTCAGCTTTTCGGCCAGCTCCGCATCTGGTGTCACATACATGGTGTTGTACGTGTGGTAGATGACTTTGCCGGGCTTGGCGCCAACGGGCTTTTTCAGGTTCTTCGCCAAAGTGTAGTTGACCGGCGCCTTCTGCGACTCCCGTGCCGTGCTGTTGACAGCCGCAATGCAGGCGGCCTCCTCGAGGGCGGTGTCGCTGATTTCCCCGTTCTGGTTTCGGATGATGACGTGGGATCCGGGGAAGTCTTTCGTGTGGAGCCACATATCCAGTTTGTTGGCCATCTTCAGGGAAAGCCTGTCGTTCTGGACGTTGTTGCGGCCGACCAGCACCTCGAACCCGTCCGAGGTCTCGTAGGCGATGGGCGGCAGCGGCTTCGGCTGGCGGACGGTTTTCTTGCGCCCGTTGCGGCCGGTCTTGGTGGGCTGCTCTTTTAAGTAGCCGCTGGAGACCAGCTCCTGGCGGATCTGCGCAATGTCGGTCTCGCTCTCGACGCGCTCCAGGGCGTCCAGGACGGTGTCGAGATACGCAATTTCCTCGGAGTCGTTTTCTATCTGCTCCTGGAGCTTTTTCTCCGCCGTGTAGGTCTTGCGGTATTCTTTATAGTATTTCTGTGCATTCTGCGTCGGGCTCAGGGCCGGGTCCGCCGGGACGCGGACGATCTTGTTGTCGTCATAATAGTTCGCCACCTCGTAGACCGAGGCGCCCTTTTCCAGCTGATAGAGATTGGCCTGAATGAGCTCCGCATAGATGCGCAGCTTCTCCCGGTCCACGGAGCGGGCGAGCTCCTCCTGCTGGTTCCCCATTTTCCGCGCGATCCGGCTCTTCGTATTCGTGAGAAACTTGCGCAGAGCAGCGGTGCGGGACGCGAGGCGCTCCATGCTGTCACGCTTTGCGTAGAAAGCATCCAGCAGTTCCGACGGGGAGTCGTAGGCGGTTTTCTTAAATGCGCTGCCATACTGCGTGATGTCCATGAAACAGAAGTCGAACGGACGGCCGTCTTCGCGGTGCAGGGCGACCGGAGAATACTGGTTGTCTGCGATGCGCTTTTTTAGATCGAGAAGGGGGTATTCCAGCTCCGTGAAGTCGTCCTCGGTCATCTCGGACATGTGCGGGTCTTCTCCGACGGCGCGGAATGCAAGCTCCCGCGCGACGATGGGGGAGACGCCCATGACGGATGAGAGGATAGCGGAAGAGAGGGTCTTGGTTCGAAACGAGCGGATGCGTTCGACGACGTCCTCCAGCGGTGCCTCCACCAGGTTGAACTTGTCCTGCTGCGGCGGCAGCTCATAGGGGACGCCGGGCAGGACCAGCCGGCGGGAGGATTTGGTCGGGTCGATTCGCTTGAGCGCGTCGATGACCTTGCCGTCCGGGCCGATAAGGATGACGTTGCTGTACTGCGCCATGATTTCCGCGGCGAGGGTCAGGTGCTCGCGGTCGCCGAGCTCGTTGGTGGCCTCGAAATCGAGAAAGAGGATGCGGTCCAGGCCCGCCTGCCGAAACCCGGTCAGGGTGGCGCCGCCGAGACGTTTGCGCAGCAGCATGCAGAGCATGGGCGGTGTGGGCGGATTCTCGAAGGAGGATGCGGTCAGGCTGACCCGCGGGCTGTTGGCGCGGGCGGAGAGCAGCAGGTTGAGGCCGCCGCAGGTGCGGGAGCGCATCCGGAGGACAAGCTCGTCACCGGTGGGCAGGTAGATCTTGTCCACTTTGGCCCCCGTCAGTTTTTCTTCCAGTTCCGTTTTGATGCAGCGTAAAAACAGGCCATCCAGTGCCATGTTTCGGACTCCTTTCCGCTTGTTGTCAGATTACCCGATGTAGGCGGCGGGCTCTGACTTGAGATAGATGTAGTTCAGGTCCGGGAAATCGTGCTTCAGGTGTTCCCGGAGAACCGGCATGGAGACGGTCTCCGTCTCGTAATGGCCGGCCGCCAGCAGAACGATATGGTCGTCGATGGCGTCGAGAAAATCGTTGTGTTTGGCGTCGCCGGTGACGAAGGCGTCGATGTCGCCGCGGGCCGCGAGATCCGGCAGGAAGGAGCAGCCGGCGCCGCCGCAGACTGCGACGGTCTGAATTTTTTCCAGGGGCTCGCTGACGCGGACCACGGTGTGCAGGGTCTCGGCGACGATTTCTGCGAACTCCTCCGCCGGGACGGGTTTCGCCAGCTTTCCACAGCGGAGCATGCAGATGCCGTCCTCGTTCGGGACGATTTCCTGAATATTTCGCAGGCCGAGGAGCCTGGCGAGCACGTCGCTGACGCCGCCCTGTGCGACATCCCAGCAGGTGTGGGCCGAGATGATGCTGATGCCGTTTTCAATGGCGTAGTAGACAGGGGTGCCCTTCCGCACATTTTTCAGCGGGTGAAAGATGACCGGGTGGTGACTGACCAGTAGCTCGGCGCCGGCCTCTTTGGCCTGTGCGAGGGTGTCCATCGTGACATCCAGGGCCAGGGCGATGGTGCGGACTTCCTGGTCCGGATCTCCTACGAGAAAACCGCTGTTGTCCCAGGATTCCTGTGTGCGGAACGGGGCAAAGTCGTCGATAACGTCATAGATATCCTTTACGGTTGGCATGCTTTCAAACACTCCTTTACACGGGACAGGACGTCGTCAAGCCCGGTTTCCCCGCCGTGGATGCGGTCCTCCAGATAGTGGGAGAGGGAGGTGAAATAGCGGACCTGCAGCTCTCTGTCCTCGATTTGATTCATTTTTCCGATAAAGCAGTCCGCCTCGCTGTGCGGAATTTCCTCTCCGGTGAAGAGGATTTCCATGGCTGTATAGGGGCGGCCGTGGTCCTCCACGGCGTCCTCCTTAAGAATTTCAAAGCCGTTGTCAAAGAGGTAGCGGCGGAGCGTGTCCAGATGGGACTGGGGCTGGAGCACAAAATGATTGCCGGGCTCGCGGACCCAGGACACCGCGTCCAGCAGGCCGGTGATGAGCACCCCGCCCATGCCGGCCAACACGAAGTCGTGGCAACAGCCCGGGGTAAGGCCGGCGAAGCCGTCGCTTAAGATGACTTCCGTTTTGTCCTCCAGTCCGCAGCGCGCTATGGTGGCGCGGGCGTTTTGCAGCGGGCCCTCCCGCACGTCGAGACAGTAGGCAAACGGGATGACGCCCTGCTGGAGCAGCGCCACAGGCAGCTGCGCGTGGTCGGTTCCGATGTCCGCCAGCGGCCGGCCCGGGCGGACCAGACGGGCCGCCATCTGCTGGCGCGGGGTCAGGTGAATCATAAGTCCTCCAAAATGGGAAAATGCCGGCAGACCGCCGGCATCCCAAACAAATTCGTCAGTTTTTCAGGCTCTGGATGGGGGCCGGAATGCGGCCGCCGCGGCGGATAAACTTCGCGGGGCTCTTGGTGTTGACCTCCATAATGGGTGCCGTTCCGAAGAGCCCGCCGTAGTCGAGCTCCTCACCCGGCTTCTTGCCGACGGCGGGGATGACGCGCACGGCGGTGGTCTTCGAGTTGATGAGGCCGATGGCCGCCTCGTCAGCGATGATGCCGGAGATGACCTCCGCCGGGGTTTTGCCCGGAATGGCAATCATGTCCAGACCGACGGAGCAGACCGCTGTCATGGCCTCGAGTTTTTCAATTTTAAGGCAACCGGAGCGGGCTGCGTCAATCATCCCTGCGTCCTCGGAGACCGGGATAAAGGCGCCGGAGAGACCGCCCACCTGTGAGGAAGCCATGATGCCGCCCTTCTTGACCGCGTCGTTGAGCAGGGCAAGGCAGGCCGTGGTGCCGGCGCAGCCGCACTGCTCCAGACCCATCTCTTCCAGGACATGTGCGACGGAGTCGCCCACCGCCGGG
>R19__coassemble_292_pt1 | contig 25170 bp, 20 predicted proteins | sample R19__metabat2_high_PE_001 | metagenome-assembled genome bin R19
CATTCCGAATGGGAATGCCATGCCGACGTATTGGCCGCCTTTCATGTTGGTATGAATGACGGTCTGATCATCATAGGCTTCCAGCTCGGTCACACTCTTATTGAGTTTTTTGGCTGCCATTTCAATGAGCTGCGGGTCATAAAACTTAAAATTCAGCCGCTTAGCGACTTCTTTTGCAATTGGTCTGCCAAGGGAGCCGAATTCTCGGCTAACGGTAATAATTTTTCCCATAATCAACTACCTCCAATAATTCGTTATCATTTATTCAGGAACTTTTTTCGCGGCAACTTTCTGCATCTTCCGCTCTGCTTTTTCTCTTTTTTCTTTCTCAACATAGGCATCCAGCTCATCCAAAGTTGCGCCGTCGTTGATCAGCGACATAGGAACCGGGCGAAATGGATTGATCTTCTGCACGCCCAGGAACCAGATGAGTGCATAGACAACCAGAACAGCCATCAGGATGCCGAAAATCTTATAGATGATGAATCTCTCTTCACCGGTGCTGATATTGACGATCATATAGATATTGCTGATGATGGCCAGGATCTGCGGAATACCGGCAAGATTGAGCTTCTTTCTGCGTGGAGCGTCGGGATAGCGAACCCGAAGTGCGAGAACCGAGATATGGATCAGGCAATAGGTCAGAAGCCAGAAACAGGATGCCGCGAGAATCAGAAGAGAGATGCTGTTGGAGAAACCGACATTGCAGAGGATCAGGACGCCGATGCTGACCCCAAGAAGAAGCAGGCCGGCGACAGACACCCCGTGTTTGTTGGTCTTGGCGAATACTTTCGGGAACAGACGGTCTTCACCCATACCGCACATAATGCGGGATGAAGAGGCAAAAACGGTGTTCAGCGTTGAAATAGAGGCACACATCGTAATAATGCCCATCCAGTAGCGGCCGAAATTGCCCAGAAGTGCTTTCGCATAATCCAGATGCGGAAGAGACGAAGTGGAAAGATCGGTAAGAGAGAGATAATTGGTCATGCCCCAGCCGAGAACAGACTGTACGACAAAGAGAAGAAGAAGTCCGAGCATAATGGAGAGAAGAATGTCCCGTTTGGGATTCTTCATATCGTTCGCAACCGGGATGACAAACTCCACTCCGATAAAAAGCCAGAATGCAATAGCAGCATACTTCATAAGTCCGCGGAATCCGCCGACCTCCGCCCAGGAGGGATTGTGGTAATTGGAAATCGGTACGCCGATTCCGCCCTTAACGCATCCGATAATGCCGAGGACCAGCATAGAACCGATCAGCAGGATAACAACGATATCCTGAACCTTTGCAAAGACGTCCACTCCAAAATAATTCACGATAAAGAACAGGACCAGAATAACTATGGAGATGATTCTGGGGTCCAGGTTCGGGAAAAACAGAGTCTGAAGAACCAGGCCGCAGAGTGAAAGCTCTGCGCAGGCAGAGAGAATCATCGTAATGACGTAAGCGGCCGTGTTGCCGATTAAGGAAAAAAATGGACCTACACCGACCATAAGGTACTGGCTAGTGCCGCCGTTGACTTTCGGCATAAGCCCATTCAGCTCTGAGTAAGATAAACCGACAAAGGAGTTCAGGACCATAACCAGGAGCATCGGCAGGATGAACCAGCGCCCGGCGCTGCCCATGCCGTTGCCGAGGGAGACCAGACATGTAGTTGCCACGATAAGTCCAACGCATATGGCAACTGCGCTCCCCAATCCGATTTTTTTGGCGTTCAAATAAATTCCTCCCATTCCAGAAAGAAGAAAGGTGCCGGGAACACACGTGTTCTCGGCACCTTCGCCTCTGAAAGTATTTCTATCAACGGATGCTATTATAAGGCGCAATTCATGAGCTTAATTGTATAAATAGGACAAGCTTCGCCGTACCGTCCGTCAGCTGTTCCGTTTATTTGGAACGATCAAAATATCCTTCTTCTTTCAGCTGTTCCAGGGTCTTTCCCTGGTTAATCAGGTCCATTTCGATTGGTTTAAAGGGGTTGATTCGAAGGACACCATAAAACCAGATCAGCGCATAGACTATGAGAACCGCCATCAAAACGGCCAGAATTTTGAAGATCTTTATCCGGGCCTCCCCGGTGTCAATATTGATGATCATGAAGATATTGCTGACAATGGCGAGAATCTGCGGAATCCCAGCTAGTTTCAGCCCTCTGCGGCGCGGTGCATCCGGGTACCGGTGCCGCAGCATCAGGACAGAGATATGGATCAGGCAGTAGGTAATCAGCCAGAAGCAGGATGCCGCCAGTATAATAAAGTTGATGCTGTTGGATGCGGCGATATTGGAAACCAGCAGCGCGCCGATACAGAGGCCGAGGAAGGTCAGGCTCATTACAGAGACGCCATGCTTATTGAATTTTCCAAATGCCTTCGGGAGCAGATGCTCTTCTCCCATACCGCACACAATATGGGACGAGGATGCGAAAACGGTGTTCATCGTGGAAATTGCGGCCAGCATAGAGATGATGCCCATCCAATAGCGGCCGAAATTACCGAGCAGCGCAACGGAATAGTCCATATGCGGTATGGAAGAGACGGCCAGCTTTCCGAGTGGAACATAGTTGGTCATGCCGATGCCGAGCACCGTCTGGACGGAGAAGATAAGCAGCAGCGCCAGGACAATTGAGAGCAGGATATCCCGCCTGGGATTCTTCATGTCATTCGCAAACGGGACAATAAATTCCACGCCGATAAACAGCCAGAATGCAAGGGCAGAGTATTTCATGAGTCCGGAGAACCCGCCGATCGAGGCAAATGAGGGATTCTGATACGTAACCGGATGGCCGCCTGCCTTACATGCTCCCATGATGCCGAGCACAATCATGGAGCCGATGAGAAGAATCACAATGATATCCTGTACTTTTGCAAAGATATCGACGCCAAAATAGTTGACTATGTAAAAGACAGCCAAAATAATGAGAGATATGATTCGGTAGTCCAGGTGCGGAAAGAACAGTTCGCTGAGCACCATTCCGCTCAGTGCGGTCTCAGCCGTTGCGGTCAGCACCATCGTAATGATGTAAGCTGCGGAGTTGCCGATAAACGAAAAAAACTGGCCGACGCCGGCCATCAGATACTGGCTGGTTCCGCCGTTGCACTTTGGCATGAGTCCATGCAGTTCCGAGTAAGAAATTCCGACAAAAGAATTCAGAATCATGACGATAAACATGGGGATCAGGAACCAGCGCCCCACGCTGCCCATACCGGTGCCGAGAGAGACGAGACAGCTGCTCGCCACGACCAGGCCGACGCAGATTGCCACGGCACTGCCGAGGCCGATTTTCTTTGCATTCATATAGCATAACCTCTCGAGAAATGACAAAAGGGGCCGGAAATCCAGCTCTGGATTTCCGGCCCCTTTGCCCGCTGATTGGATTCAACGAGAGTCATTATATTTCCTGAATGCAGGTGAAACTTATACTTTTTTCGCAGACAGGAGGGATTTAAAAAAATACTCTTACCGATCCTGTCCGATTCTTTCTATTCATTTCCGGAACTGCTGTCAATGCCCATATCAATAGCCGCGGCCGTGCCGTCATCCTCTCCGTCAGAGGACATGGCATTCATCTCCAGCCACTGCTGTTTGGTGATCAGAACTTTACGGGGCTTCGACCCCTCAAAGGGTCCTATGATTCCCCGCTCTTCCAGCTCATCGACGATTCGCGCCGCATGGGCATATCCCACCCGGAGTTTCCGCTGGATCAGCGTGGTAGACGCCTGCCCCGCCTCGACCACGGTCTGGATGGCATCGGGGATCAGCGGGTCGGAGTCGTCTCCGCCTCCGCTTCCGCCGCTGCTCTTCTTTCCGCTGTTCTCTGCGGCAGCGGCCTCTTTCTCAATCTGTTCGAGAATTTCTTCGCTGTAGGAGGACTCCTCTTCACTCTTAATAAACTGGACGACCTTTTCAACCTCCGAATCGGAGGTATAGCAGCCCTGAATGCGGACGGGCTTGGAGTTGCCGATGGGGTTGAAGAGCATGTCTCCGTTGCCAAGAAGCTTCTCCGCGCCGGCCATATCCAGGATCGTGCGGGAGTCCACTGCAGAAGAAACGGAAAGTGAAAGACGGCTCGGAATATTGGCCTTGATAAGGCCGGTGATGACGTCGACGGATGGACGCTGCGTCGCAATGACCAGATGCATTCCAGCCGCACGGGCCATCTGCGCCAGACGGCAGATAGAGTCCTCAACCTCGGCGGGCGTCGCCATCATAAGGTCCGCAAGCTCATCGATAAAGATGACGATAGACGGCATCTTTTTCTTGTCCGGATTATTTTTGCACATCTCGTTGTAGCCGCGGATGTCCCGAACATTGGTTTCGGAAAAGGTCTTGTATCGATTCAGCATTTCCTTGACGGCCCAGGAGAGCGCGCCTGCTGCCTTATGCGGGTCGGAGACAACCGGAATGAGAAGGTGCGGAATGCCGTTGTAGACGGAGAATTCGACCTTTTTCGGGTCGATCATGACGAGCTTAACTTCCTCCGGAGAGGCGTTATAGAGAATACTGAGTATCATGCTGTTGAGGCAGACCGACTTACCGGATCCGGTCGTACCGGCAATGAGCAGATGGGGCATTTTGGCGAGGTCGGTCGTGCAGATGTTGCCCGCGATATCCCGTCCCAGAGCGACATTCAGCTTGCTCTTGCCGGAATTTTTCCGATAGGTACCGGAGTCGATGACCTCCCGGAGCGTGACGGTCTCCCGCTTCTTGTTCGGGACCTCAATGCCCACGGCGGCCTTATTTGGAATGGGCGCCTCAATGCGCACTCCGGACGCCGCGAGATTCAGTGCAATATCATCAGACAGATTGGTAATGCGGCTGATCTTGACGCCCGGCGCCGGTGCGAGCTCATAGCGGGTAACCGAAGGACCGCGCTCAATATCTACAATGCTGGTCTTGACGCCGAAGTTCTGAAGCACCTGAACCAGTTTTTCCGCGTTTTCGCGGAGCTCCTGCTCGGACGTGCCGCCCAGCGAAATCTTCGGCGGATTCAGGCAGTCAATGGGTGGAAGCTGATACGGTTTCTCCGAGGTGCCGGATTCTGCAGCTGCCGCTGCGGCTTCCCGCTCAGTCTCATCTGCCGCACGTTTGGCCTCCGCTTTCTCTTCTGGCGTCATCGGCGCCGGGGCGCGGTTCTTCTGCGGCTGTGCATCTGCCGTAATGCCGTTGTTCGGCTCGATACCGGGTTCCGGCACACTGCGGTGGGAAGCCCGGCGAATAATGTCATCCAGACGGACGTCCGGAGAGGCAGCGGTGGATTCTGCATTGGGAGCCGGCTTCTCTTCCGCAGGCTGCTGCTTCTTCCCCTTTTTTCTGTGAGATACCGAACTGGAATCGGCAGCCGGGAGCGATCCGCCGTCAAAGCCATCCGGTGTCTGGAATGCATAGATATTGGCCGTACGGGGGTTCCGCTGTGCAGCAGCCGTGTTCTTCTTTCGGCGCTCCCGATGTTTTTTCTTCGGGAGTGTACCGTTGACCATGGCCAGCTCGGTCTCGGTTATAGGGTCATCTCCGGCTTTTTTGGAGCTGCGGGGCGCCGGGCCCAGTGGGACATCGGTAAAATTGGAGTTCTGATTGGCGAGACGTGCCTGTTCCCGCATCTGCCGGCGGATTTCATTCTGACGTGCCCGCTCTTCAAAGTGCACCGAAGTGGCATCGGAAGCCTTTTTTACCGGTTTCCAGAGTCCGGTGAAAAAGCGCGCCAGTGTTGTACCGGAGATCAGCAGGATGAAAACAAAAATGAGAATGAGGTCCGTAATGCCGGCGGCAGTTTTGCTGGCAAACAGGATCATGAGCGCATCGCCTAAAATGGCACCGGCTGCCCCGCCGGTATGTCCTGTTTTCCCGTTGACATAGGCCAGCCGAATGGCCTCGCCGTAATGGGAGTTGGGTCCGCTGCCGCCGAAAATATCTACCGCAGCACAGACCAGAACAATGAGAACAATGGTCTCTATAACTTTTGCGCGCATGTTGACGATGTCGCGGTCCAAAGAGGTTACCACGGCCACATAGATCAGCAGCAGCGGTATGACATAGGAGATAACGCCGAAAATGCCGAACAGCACAGACTGAAGTGCTGCCCAGACGTTGCCCCCTGGAATAACAGCGACAAAAAGGAGAAACAGTGCGGCCGCAAACAGCAGAATGGCATTCACCTGCCGCGTCTGGCTGCCGCCAGCGGCAGCTGCCGCATTTTTCGCCGTTTTTGCAGCGGTATTCTTTCTCTTTGCATTGCTCCGCGAACCACTTCTGCGGGATGCAGAAGTGGTTCGTCTCTTAGTAGAATTTGTATTTGATGTTGATGATTTTCGCTTTGTGCCTTTCCCTGAATTTCGGGACTGCGCCATTCCATTCACCTCAGTTTTCAGTTACAAAGCATACGATATATTTTGCGGCATTATGCGCCGACTTTCTCCCAGACACCAAGGGCAATTACCACAGCGGAAAGAATTGCACAATAATAGCCGAAGAATTCAAATTTGTCTTTATTGACCAGCCACTGGAGAAGTTTGATTGCAAGAACGCCTACTACAGCCGCCGTAATAACGCCGACCAGGATGGGACCGAGCGGCATGCTTGGAGCGGCACCGCCGACAGCGTCTTTAATTTCCACAATACTGGCGGCCAGGACGGCTGGCGTACCGAGTACAAACGAGTACTCAACCATGTAGTTCTTTTCTACGCCGCGCATCATGCCGGTGGCAATGGTGGAGCCGGAGCGGGAAAGCCCGGGCAGGGCCGCAGCAAAGAACTGGGCAATGCCGATCCACCATGCGTCTTTCATTTCAGCACGGGGATGCGTTTTCTTATGGCGGGAATCATAGGAGCCCTTGAAGAGAAGGAAGGCCGTAATCATAAAGCAGACGCCTTCGAGAATAATGTCGTTGTCATTGGAGAACTGCTCCACGAAGTCCTTCAGATTCTGACCGCCGCCGATTGGGATAAACAGCAGCAGCAGCGGAAGGCAGGAGATAAACAGCATGTAGAGCAGATGACGGTCCTCGGAGACGGGCTTGCGGAAAAGTCTGCCGGTGAAAAGATCTCCCAGGAAATAGACAATTTCCTTAATGAGTTTCCAAAAGGTCTTATAGTAGACTGCAATAACTGCGACCAGTGTGCCGACATGCAGGAACACGGTAAGCATCAGCGAGCCCGGCCCGCCGAGACCCATAAAATGCTGTGCTACGGAGAGATGTCCGCTGCTGGAGATCGGCAGAAATTCTGTCGCACCCTGAATAATGCCAAGGATGATGGCTTTTAAATATTCCATACAAAATTCCTCACAAGTTTATGCTCAAAATCATGAAATTGTGTCGTCAGTTGTTAAAAAAGTAATCAGCCGGTCTGCCGGATATTCCGGAGTGGATCCGCTGATTTTCAAGGCGCAGATACTCCTTTCTTTCCTCATTGCGAGTTCCGCCCGACAGCGGAACTCATAATAATAGGTATAAGAAAAGAAAATGAGAGAGCTATGAAAATCCGGGAGAAATTAGTCAAAATTCAGCATAATTGTCCGGTTTTGCATCTGGGGAAAACCCTCTGCGACCCTGAATACCGGATCATTATAACAAAATGAGAAACTTCCCGCAATATGCGCCCCCTTCCCACTCCTTTTCTGTCTCGTACATTGACTTTAATCTGGCTACTCTTTATAATTAGTTTGTTAAAATTTTAAACAGGATTATTCTGCCTTTCGGCATATTTTCTTGGAAGAAAAGCACTAAAAATTCAACTCAGGAGATGACGCTATGGGTTACACAATTAGCCAAAAAATCATCAAAGAGCACCTCGTCAGCGGAGAAATGACGCCAGGTACCGAAATCGGTCTCCATATTGACCGGACTCTGACGCAGGACGCCACCGGTACAATGGCCTATCTCGAACTCGAGGCTATGGGCATTGATCGCGTAAAGACCGAGCTCTCTGTCGCATATATTGACCATAACACGCTGCAGAATGGTTTTATGAACGCGGATGACCACCGGTTTATCAGCACAGTCGCCAAAAAGCGCGGCATCTATTTTTCCCGCCCCGGCAACGGCATCTGCCATCAGGTCAACCTGGAACGCTTTGGCGTCCCGGGCAAAACGCTGATCGGCTCTGACTCCCACACCCCCACCGGTGGCGGAATCGGCATGCTCGCCATGGGCGCCGGCGGACTGGACGTCGCGGTTGCCATGGGCGGCGGTGAATACTATATTAATATGCCAAAAATGCTGAAAGTAGAGCTGACCGGCAAGCTGCAGCCCTGGGTCACAGCAAAGGACATCATCCTGGAAGTCCTCCGTCAGCTGAGCGTCAAAGGCGGCGTCGGCTATATTGTCGAGTATGCCGGCCCCGGTGTCAAAACACTGACGGTACCTGAGCGCGCTACGATCACCAACATGGGTGCTGAACTCGGAGCTACCACTTCCGTATTCCCGTCCGATGATACCACCCGTGAGTTCCTCAAAGCGCAGGGCCGCGAAGACGACTGGATTGAGCTCAAAGCCGATGAGGACGCGGTCTACGACAAGACCATCACCGTCGACCTCGACACCCTTGAGCCGCTCGCTGCCAAACCGCATATGCCCGACCAGGTCGCCAAGGTCACCGAAATCGGCCGCATTAAGGTTGACCAGTGCTGCATCGGTTCCTGCACCAACTCCTCTTTCACAGATATGATGAAGGTCGCCTCCATCCTGAAGGGCCGCAAGATTGCCCCCAATGTCGACCTGACCATCTCCCCCGGTTCCAAGCAGGTACTGTCCATGCTTGCCGACAACGGTGCACTGACTGACATCATTGACTCCGGTGCCCGCATCCTGGAATCTGCATGTGGTCCCTGCATCGGAATGGGCCAGTCTCCGAAATCGAAAGGTATTTCGCTCCGTACCTTCAACCGCAACTTTGAGGGCCGTTCTGGCACCGCAGATGCGCAGATCTACCTGGTAAGCCCCGAGGTGGCCGCTGTCTCCGCCATCACCGGCTATCTGACCGACCCGCGCACGTTCGGCAAAGCTCCGAAGGCTAAAATGCCGAAGCATTTCCATATCAACGACAACATGATTGAGGCTCCCGCCTCTCCTGAGGACGCCAAGGACATTGAGGTCTATTACGGTCCGAACATCAAGCCGTTCCCGGACAGCAACGTACTGACCGATGAAATTGAGGCCAAGGCAATGCTGAAGGTCGGCGACAACATCACCACGGACCACATCATGCCCGCCGGAGCCGCTATTCTCCCCTATCGCTCCAATATTCCCAAGCTCTCCGAGTTCTGCTTCCGCCAGTGCGATCCGAACTTCTCCGAGAACTGTAAGAAAGAGGGCAAGGGCTTTATCATCGGCGGTTCCAATTATGGCCAGGGTTCCTCTCGCGAGCACGCTGCCCTCGTCCCGCTGTATCTCGGCATCAAGGCTGTCATTGCCAAGAGCTTTGCCCGTATCCATGCGGCAAACCTGGTCAACGCCGGCATCATGCCGCTGACATTCCAGAACCCGGACGACTACGACAAGATCGACCAGTTCGACGAGCTGAAGCTGACCAATGTCTTTGAAGGTCTGGACTCCGGAAAAATGATCCTTCACAACGAGACTAAGGACGTCGACATTCCGCTTGTCAGTGTCTACACCGACCGCCAGAAGGAGATCCTCAAAGCAGGCGACCTCCTTCAGTACACCAAGCATAAGAACCATTAACGGGAGGATTCTAGATGTACGAAAAAGAAATTGCACAGGCCACCGAAAAATTCCAGTCCCTGGTCCGCGAGCAGCTTGAGCGCAACGAACGCATCAAATCCGAAGGCGACTTCACCGACTTCGAGCACAAAGACAAGATCGTCATCGGCGTCTGCGGCGGCGACGGCATCGGCCCCATTATCACCAAAGAGTCGGCCCGTGTCCTCGAGTATCTGCTTCAGGACGAAGTCGATGCCGGGAAAGTAGAATTCAAGGTCATCGACGGCCTCACCATTGAAAATCGAATTGCACATATGCAGGCAGTTCCGGACGACGTTCTCGCCGAGCTCAAACAGTGCGATGTCATCCTCAAAGGCCCGACCACAACCCCGCAGGCAGGTGACGGCAGACCGAACATTGAGAGCGCCAATGTCGCCATGAGAAAGGCACTGGATCTCTTCGCCAATGTACGCCCGGTCCGCATTCCCGAAGAGGGCATCGACTGGACCTTCTTCCGTGAGAATACGGAAGGTGCTTATGCCGTAGGCTCCAAAGGCGTCAACGTAAACGACGACCTCGCAATGGACTTTGTTGTTACGACAACCGAAGGCACCGAGCGAATTGCACGTCTTGCCTATGAGTACGCAAAGAATAACAACAAAGACCGCGTCTCCATCATCCAGAAGGCCAACGTCATCAAGACCACCGACGGAAAATTCCTGAATCTCTGCAAAAAGATCGGCGAGGAATATCCGGAGATTACGACGGATGAGTGGTACATCGACATCACCACCGCCAAGCTCATCGACGAGAAGCGCCGTCGTGACTTCAAGGTCTTTGTCCTTCCGAACCTCTACGGTGACATCATCACCGACGAGGCAGCACAGTTCCAGGGCGGTGTCGGCACAGCCGGTTCTGCCAACATCGGCAAACATTATGCCATGTTTGAGGCCATCCACGGCTCTGCACCGCGTATGGTCAACGAAGGCCGCAGCAAATACGCCGACCCCTGCTCCATGCTCCGCGCCACTGTCATGCTGCTCGACCATATCGGCCGCAACGACAAAGCCCGTGCACTGGAACGCGCACTTGACAAGTGCATGTTTGAAGAAAAGAAATATGTCATCACCGGACATGAGGACGGCGCCACCTGCCGTGAGTTCGGCGACTATGTCATGGAAACCATCCAGTCCCTGAACGACTAATCCGCCGCTTCCTCATCGGTTGGACACAGGGCATCATTCATTGGAGAAAAAATATGAGTTCAAAATATGTCTCGAGTTCCGTTATCAAACGGCTGCCTCGTTACTATCGCTTCCTGGGACAGCTCCAGCAGGAAGGTCTTGTCCGTATCTCCAGCAGAGAACTTGCACAGCGCATGGGTCTCTCCGCCTCTCAGATCCGCCAGGACCTCAACAACTTCGGCGGGTTCGGCCAGCAGGGCTATGGCTACAATATTGCCAGTCTGCACACTGAAATCGGCAAAATTCTCGGTGTCGACAGTGGGTTCAAGACGGTTTTAATCGGTGCCGGCAATCTTGGCCACACCATTGCCACACAGTTGGATTTCCCCGCCCACGGGTTCGACCTGATCGGTATCTTCGACCGCAAGGAAACCCTTGCCGGCCAGATGATCAAAGGCATCCCGGTCCGTTCTGCCGAGGAGCTGGAGGATTTCTGTAAGGAAAACCGTGTCGATGTCGCTGTTCTCTGCGTCCCCTATGAGTCTGCAGAAAAGCTGATCGACATTCTGGTCCCCTGCGGCGTCCGCGGCTTCTGGAATTTTTCCCACTACAACATTACGGAAAAATATCCCGATGTCTCTGTCGAAAATGTTCATCTGAATGACAGCCTGATGACACTCTGCTATCAGGTATTGAACCATACCAATTTCGGCGAGTCCTGATGAAACAGATCCTGAACTACATGCCGCTCGACATCGTCCCCCACCCGGACGGCTTCGTCATCATCGAGCCAAACGAGCGGGACGAGAACGGACGGCTCCGCGTCTCATTCTGGTTCTATGATCTGAAAACGATGGTGGTCCAAAAAGTCAAAAAGAGTTTTTACAGCGAGTGCAAGTTTGGTCCCGCTTATACGGAAATCACCAAACAGATCAACGACTATATCTCCTGTGCCGTATGTGAAAACCCGCGTGACTATCGGAATGTCATTTTTCCGACCGGCGAGATGGGGATCTTTGACACCAAAGGCTCGCTCATATGGACCGGAGACCTTCTCTACCACGGAAGCACGCTTCGAAGCGCAGCCCCGGAGGGAAAGAATCTCTGGTGTGCAGTTCCGGATCAGAATGCCATCGTCCGCTACAACCGTAAACTGGAGCGAATTGACTTTCGGATCGGCGGTCGTAAGACCAATGCTTTTGGCCGGCCAATGTCCATCACTCGCTACGGAAAGAAATTATATGTCTGCTGCAAGACCTCGCAGAATATCAAGCAGGTTGCTCTGAAAGACTACACGGTGGAAGAATACTGTTCTTTTGAAGAACCGGTTCTCCGCTACCTTCGCATTGGCGAACAGGAAATTGTCGTCCTGAGTTCCGGCATCTATCTGCTGGATGAACAGGAAACCTGAATACAAGACAAAAGGACCGCTGCAAGTTACTTGCAGCGGTCCTTTTGTCATTTTGAATTTCAGTTCTATGAATACAGATGTCTTACATAAAGTGGGTAATCAGCGAGGCGATCCGCAGAGCGAACAGGACAAAGATAACCCACATGATGGGAGAGACCTCTTTGATTTTGCCGGTGCAGACCTTGACGATAACCCAGGTCATGATGCCGAACATGATGCCGTTGGCAATGGAGTAGGTCAGAGGCATCATGACGATGGCCATAAATCCGCCGAGGGTATCCGCAATGTCATCGGAAAAGCTCATCTTGGTGACGCTGGAGATCATCATCATGCCAACATAGATAAGAGCTGCAGATGTGGCAAACGACGGAATGGCGAGGAAAATCGGGCTGAGGAACAGCGACAGCAGGAACATGCAGCCAGTCGTAAATGAGGTCAGACCGGTCTTGCCGCCCTCCGATACACCCGCTGTAGATTCGACGAAGCTGGTAATCGTAGAGGTACCGAGGCATGCGCCGACAGTAGTGCCAACCGCGTCGGCCATCAGAACACGGCCCGCGCGCGGGAGGGTTCCGTCCTCTTTCAGAAGTCCAGCCTGGTCTGCGACACCGACTACCGTGCCTACTGTGTCAAACAGGTCGACGAACAGGAAACTGAAGACGATGGCAATGAACTGGAAAATGTGATGGCCGGCCCAGGAGAAGTTAAACTGAAAAGCCGTGTTTTTCAGGCCATCCAGGTGCAGACCGCCCGCAAAGCTCGGGAAGAGACTGATGCCGGTGTACCATCCGCCGAGCTGGGCAAACATACCGAGCACCCATGTGGCAAGCATGCCGATGAGTACTGCGCCCTTTACATGATAGTGCTGCAGGACAACAATAAGAATCAGACCGACCAGGCAGAGAACCACTTCCGGCGTACTGAAATCACCGAGCGCGACCAGCGTGGAGTCATCCGGTACCACAATATTGGCTCCTTTCAGGCCGATAAAGGTGACGAACAATCCGATGCCGGCGGATATCCCGTATTTTAAGTTCTGCGGGATGCCGTTGATAATGGCCTCCCGGAATTTAAAGACAGAGAGCAGGATAAATATGATGCCCTCTACCAGAACCGCTGTGAGCGCAACGGTAAACGCATTGGGGACATCTTTGAGCTCGCTCAGACACACCGTATAGGCAAAGTAGGCGTTCAGGCCGAGACCCGCGGAAAGAGCAATCGGATAATTGGCAAGAAATGCCATGATAAAGGTGGCAATGGCAGAGGCAAGAGCCGTTGCGACGAAGACGCCGTTTTTATCCATGACCGTCCCAAGAATGTTGGGGTTCAGCGCAAGGATATATGCCATGGCCAGGAACGTAGTGAGACCCGCAATGATTTCGGTTCTCACGTTGGTCCCGTATTCTTTCAGATGAAAGATTTTCTCCATTGAGTCTTCATTCCTCCTTAAAAAAAGATAACAAAATTTTAACACACTTTTCGGGAGGAAAAAAGAGAATGCAGTCAGATTTCGGCAAAGGCACGAACCGTCTGGCTGGTTTTTTGGAGATCTTCCTCCGTATGGGCATCGGAGAGGAACATCGCCTCAAACTGGGATGGGGCGGCGTAAATACAGTGATCCAGCAGGAAGGAGAAATAACGGGCAAAAGCGGCCTTGTCAGATCACTCAACGTCATGGAAGCAGCAAACCGGCCCCTCGGTAAAGAAGAGACTCATCAGCGACCCGACGCGATTCACGGATGTCCCGGGCACCTGCCGGTATGCCTCCTCCAGGAAGGCACCTTTCTGCTCCAGACGATTGTAGATGGCCGGGTCTTCCTGAAGCAGCTTCAGCGTCGTGACGCCGGCAGCGGTTGCCACCGGGTTGCCCGAGAGCGTTCCGGCCTGATAGACCGGGCCAAGGGGTGAAATGCAGTCCATAATCTCCCGCCGCCCGCCATAGGCCGCCAGCGGCATGCCGCCGCCTACGATTTTTCCGAGAGTGACCATGTCCGGTTCCACACCGTAGTAGGCGGACGCCCCTCCAAAGGAGAGCCGGAACCCGGTAATGACCTCATCAAACAGAAGCACGGAATTGTATTTGCGGGTTATGGCGCGGAGGCCCTCCAGAAAGCCCGGTTCCGGAGGAACCACACCCATATTGGCCGCAACCGGTTCCACAACAACACAGGCAATTTCCTGGCCGTACCGTTCAAAAAGGCTGCGCACGCTGTCCAGATTGTTATATTCCGCTACGAGGGTGCAGTCGGTAAATCCTTTTGGCACTCCGGCACTGTCCGGGACCGCATTGGTCAGAAGCCCGGAGCCGGCCTTGACCAGAAGGCCGTCGGAATGACCGTGATAACAGCCGACAAATTTCAGAATCTTATCCCGTCCTGTATAGCCGCGGGCGGCGCGAACAGCGCTCATGACGGCCTCGGTGCCGCTGTTGACCAGGCGGACTTTCTCAGCCATTGGGAACCCGTCCTGGATGAGTTCCGCGAGCTCCGATTCCCGACGGGTCGGTGCACCGAAGGTCAGGCCCCCGTCGCAGGCCTCTTTGACCGCAGCCAGTACCTTCGGATGTGCGTGTCCCAGAATGCCGGGCCCCCAGGAGCAGACATAGTCAATCAGCTCATTTCCATCGATGTCAAAAATATGGCTGCCGGCCGCATGGTCGATAAACAGAGGATTCCGTCCTACAGCCTGGAACGCACGGACCGGGCTGTTGACGCCGCCGGGCATCAGCTGCTTCGCCCTTTCAAACTGGGCCTCCGATTCTTTGGTGTTCAGCATATCTGTCAGCCCTCCTTCAGCCATTTGGCAACATCCAGCGCGTGATAGGTAATCAGAATGGAAGCGCCGGCACGCTTCATGGCGGTCAGGTTTTCCAGAACAATGCGCCGCTCATCTATCCAGCCGTTGGCGGCGGCCGCCTTTACCATAGCGTATTCGCCGCTGACATTGTAGCAGGCAATTGGATAGTCGGTAGTCTGGGAAACCTCTTTGATCACATCCAGAAAAGCGAGCGCCGGCTTGACCATGACAATATCGGCGCCCATAGCAATGTCGTTCTGCACTTCCCGCAGGCCCTCTTTTCCGTTGCGCGGATCCATCTGATAGGAGCGCCGGTCTCCGAAACAGGGAGCCGATCCGGCCGCGTCGCGGAACGGACCATAGTAGGCTGAGGCGTATTTGGCGCTGTACCCCATAATTGGAGTCATGGCAAAGCCGGCAGCGTCCAATCCCTCGCGGATGGCGGCAACATCTCCGTCCATCATGTCAGAGGGTGCCACCATGTCGGCGCCGGCCTGAACGCAGGTGACCGCCATCTTTGTGAGCAGCGGAAGCGTCTCATCGTTGAGAATCGTAGCATGGTCGTCCCCAATCAGTCCGCAGTGGCCGTGGTCGGTGTATTCGCAGAGACAGATATCGGCAATGACCAGAAGCCGCGGATGGTCCCGTTTTATCTGGCGAATGGCCCGCTGGACGATGCCGTCAGGGTCATAGGCGCCGCTTCCCACCGCGTCTTTCTGACCCGGGATTCCGAAAAGCAGCACTCCTGCCGCCCCGCTCGCATCCACTTCCGCAAGGATTTCCTCCATGCGGTCCAGAGACCAGCGGTAGATGCCGGGCATGGAGGGCACCGGCTCTTTGATCTCCGTGCCCTCTATGACAAACATCGGGTAAATCATCTCGTCGGCGGAGAGGCGGGTCTCTGCTACGAGGTTGCGCATAGTCTCATTCTGTCGCAGTCTGCGAAATCGATTCATAACTGAAGTTCCTTTCTCACAATAATATCTGCAATGCCCTCTGCCGTCGCTTTCTTCGCCAGGAGCAGCGGGCCGTCATAATGCTCTTCCCGAAGGGCCTGCTCCGTGTAGGGCCCAATACAGACAGGCAGCGTCCGCTCGGGGAAAGTACCGCCGGCCTGTACGAAAGCGTGTACGCCCTGAGAGCTCGCAAAGATGACATAGTCTGGTCGTTCCGCCATCTGCACCGGAACCTGCACGGCAGCATCCGGGTCCGTCCGGGTATCATAGACCGGCGCCTGCGTAAAGGACACGCCGGCCTTGCGAAGCCGATCTCCCAGCACCGGGCTCCCCTTGGCAGCACGCGGGATAAGCCAGTTCGCGTCTTTCCTCCCCTCCGCGATCAGCAGATCGGCCAGAGCAGCAGATGTAAATTCGGACGGGCAGAGATCGGCGTGCAGGTGTTGCGTCCTGCTGAGATAAGCAGCCGTCGACGTCCCGATGACTGCAAACTGCTTGGAAGCAAGCGTGCGGAGATCTGGATCGCGCCGATAGAAGGCATCGAAGAAGAATCGAACGGCGTTGCGCCCGGTAAATACAATTCCAGTATAGTCGTCCAGCTGGTCCAGGGCTTGGGTAAATGCGCGGTCCTCCATCGGTACAATCTGCAGCAGCGGAAGCATTGAGAGAGAGGCGCCTTCCCGCCGCAGGCGCTCTGCCATTCGCTGACAGAAAACATCCGTCCCGCAGACCGCAATTTTTCTGCCGTCCAGCGGACGCGGAACATTCGGCTGGAGCCGAAGCCCTGCAGCCGGTCCGAATACCAGAACGGCCGGCGGAATCATCTGCGGATTGCCGGAGACCGCGTCGGCAATGGAGTCGAGACGGGCACGGACAGTGTGCTGATCCGGCTGCGTGCCGCGGGAAATGACCGCAGCAGGCGCTGCAGGGTCCATTCCATGCTCGAGAAGAAGCGAGGCAATCTTCGGGAGGGCGTGCAGGCCCATCAGGAACACAAGGGTTCCGCCCTGCCTGGCCAGGGCCTCAAATGGGATGTTCTGCTCCAGACTGCCGTCCGCCGAGTGGCCGGTTATGACGGTGACAAGGTTGGAGGTCCCGCGGTGGGTCACCGGAATGCCTGCCGCCATGGGGACGGAAAACGCCGAGGTGACGCCGGGCACCACCTCAAAGGGAATGCCCGCCTTCTGCAGCGCAATGCACTCCTCGCCGCCTCTTCCAAACAAAAAGGGGTCGCCGCCCTTGAGCCGGACCACGGTCTTCCCTTCCTCCGCCGTCCGTACCAGAAGTGCACTGATATCCGTCTGCTTCATGGAAGGATGCCCGGCCCGTTTTCCGGTGTAAATCTTCCGGCAGTCCGGCCTGCACCAGGTCAGCAGAACCGGGCTGATCAGAGCATCGTAGAGGACGGCGTCACAGGTCTGCAGCAGCTTTTGAGTCCGCAGCGTGACATATTCCGGATCTCCTGGACCGGCGCCGCAGAGATATACAAAGGGCTTACCGTTTGGATCCATCGGGCACCCCTCCTCTCAGTATTTTTTCCGCCAGTTTCGGGAGCGCCGCGTTCTTTTCATCTTTCGAAAATCGGGCCCGCACAATAGTCGGATTCCGGTAAAATGCAGACGCGCAGTAGCCGTCACCGCTCCGGGTCACATAGCCGCCGGCCGCATCATGGCAGTCGGCGCCGAGCAGACGCATGAGAGTGCGCTCCATTGCAAAGATCTCCCCGTCCGGCTCAGAGTGAACGGTCTGCAAAATACGCATCATGTTCTCCGCCCCGCTGCAGCACTCGAGGGCAAGATGGCCCTGGCAGGCGGCCGGAAGAAAGGTGTCCGGACAGAGCCGTTCAACATGCAGACCGGAGAGATCTGCGCCCAGCCGCCGAACGCCGGCCGCTGCGAGTAAAATGCCGCTGTACTCGCCCGCCCGGAGACGTTCCAGACGGGTGGTGATATTCCCGCGCAGCAGACGGACCTGTGCATTGGGATGAGATGCTGAAAACTGCATCTTCCGGCGCGGGCTGGAGGTGCCGAGGACAAAGGAGGGGCTATCCGGGGTCAGTGCCTCTTCGGAGCGCGTCAGGAACAGATCGGCCGGATCCTCTCTCGGCAGGACGGCACAGATGGAAAATCCCTCCGGCGCTGCTGCCGGGAGATCCTTTCCGCTGTGGACGGCGAAATCGATCTCCCCGTCCTGCAGTGCCCTCTCCAGTTCTTTGACGAACAGGCCCTTCCCCCCGGATTCCGCCAATGAGCGGTCCTGAATCCGGTCTCCCGTAGTCCGGATGATGACAGGCTCTGCCTGAAACCCCGGAATCCGAGCTTTCAGTTCTTCTATGACAAGACCGGTCTGCGCAAGCGCCAGTGCGCTGCCGCGCGTCCCGACCCGATACACTCTCTTCATTGTTTTCTCAGTTCCTCCAGCTTTTTCTGCAGAAGCCTCTTTCTCTCCGCAGGCGATGCAGGTCCGTCCCCGCCCTGGAGCTTCTGCCGATAGACGCCCATAGCGTCGTTGATCTCTCCAATTCCTTCCGGCAGAATTTTTTCAATCTTCTGCCGGAGTTCCCGGGCAATCAGCGGACTTTTGCCGCCGCTGGAGACGCCGACCACGACATCACCGTCCCGGACCAGTGCGGGGAAATAGAAGGTGCAGAGCTCCGGGTCATCTGCCACATTGACCGGGACATTCTGCCGCTGCGCCTCCTGCGCAATCTGCCGGTTGACCGCCCGTTCGTCGGTACAGGCCAGTACCATGGCACAGCCGGACGTGTCGCCGGGCTGAAACCTCCGCTTCACGAGATGTACCTGATTCGGAAATTCATCCGCAAATTCCGGTGAAATTACCGTGACATCTGCGCCGAACGTCAGAACGGAGCGGCACTTGCGCAGTGCCGTCTGTCCGCCGCCGACAACGAGGACATCCGCGCCGTCCAAATTGAGAAACAGTGGAAAATAAGCCATACTGCTGCCTCCTGCAATTGAATGAATTATGTCAGAGAATTGAGGTAATCTTCCAGCCATGCGGCCACGGCTTCCACCTGTTCCCGGTCGGCGGAATCCCGCAGACTGGAGAGCATGGGTTCCACGCCGTAGTCGGAGACGGCGCGCCGGAGTTCCGGAAGACGTTCCATCAGACGGCGGAGACGGAGCTCCTTGAGAATCTCCTCTGCACTGCGATCCGCCGCTTCTGCCGCCACTTCGGCCGCATGCCGTTTTTTGCGGGTGTTTTCCTCGGCGGTCTTCTGGAACCAGTCGATCTCCCGGAGCGTCATGCCTTCCATATCTGCAATGGAACGGTCGATGTCCGCTGGAACCGCCAGATCGAGAAAGAGACGTGGCTTCCGGACGGTCAGACTCTTTTCCAGCTGCTCCTGGGTCACGGTGTAGTGCGGGCTGGTGGTGGCGCTGACCACGGCATCGGCCTGGTCCATCAGCCGATAGCGCTCGGAATAGGGCACCATATGGACCGATGCACCGGGGTTCCACTCGTCTTCTGAGGAGTGGCAGCTGCGGCTTGTCCCATAGACGGTGACCGAAGGCTTATAGGCGAGATTTTTTGCGGTGATGGAGCCGATTTTTCCGGTAGCTCCGATCACCAGCACCGTTTTCTGCTTTCCGGGCAGGGCAAAGACCTCGTTTGCTGCCAGCGTGCCATAAGACACCGGGGTCTCCGAGAGCGCGGTCTCATTTTTAATCTGCTTCGCAGAACGGAAAGCCATCTGAAAGATCGTATTGAACGAAGCACCAGTGGTGCCGCCCTCCAGGGCGCGCTGATAGGCCTCTTTGACCTGGCGCAGAATCTCATCTTCACCGAGCACCATGGAGTCGATGCCGCTGACGACCCGCATCAGATGGCGCACCGCGCCGTCCCCCTCGTAGATGAGAAAATAGGGCAGCGCAGCTTTCAGAGAGATCTGCTTTTCCCGGCACAGAAACTGTTCCATAGAGCGGACCGCCGCGGAGCCCCCGTCAAAATAGAGTTCCATACGGTTGCAGGTGCTGAGGACCACACATTGGGTGACCGGTTCTATGGTCCGACATGCATCGTCTGCAAACGTTTTCTCCTTTTCTTCCGTAAAGGAAAACCGTTCCCGGATGTCCTGCGGGGCTTTTCGATAGGTAATGCTCAGAATGTTCAATCGATCTTCCCCCGTTCGAATGCCTGGTAGACTTCCTGGAGCGCAGCGCCGGCCTTTTCCGCGGCCCGGCAGGCGCTCTCATATTCCGGCGTCACTTTGCAGAAGCTGCCGTAGGAGCAGCGTTTTCCGTCGATGGGCCCGTACTCGGTAAGAACTCGGACGGGCTCCCGCTTCATAATGACGCGTTCCCGTTCTGCACGGCGCAGACCGATGGCTCCGGTCTCCCGGAACAGGAGCTCGGTGAGCGATGCCTCCTGAGACGGATCACAGATGACGGAGAGCGCACAGGCAGGACGGTTCTTCTTCATGTAGATGGGGGTCAGCCATGCATCGCGGGCGCCGGCCTGAAAGAGCCGCTTTAAGACATAGCCCAGCACTTCCGGTGAGCTGTCATCAATATTGGTCTCAAGGAGTACAATGCGGTCATGGCAGGAGTCCGCTGCATCATCCAGAAGGATGGCGCGGAGCAAATTCTTCTCCCCGTTCTTTTTCACTGCTGCCCCGTACCCGGATGCCAGAACAGTACCCGCAGCAGATGCACCATAACGGTCCACCAAAGCGGCGAGAATAGCAGCGCCAGTGGGGGTGACCATCTCTCCCTCCTCTGAAGTGAGTCTCAGCGGAATCCCGGCCTGTTCTGCAATTTTCAAAACAGCCGGCACCGGAACCGGAAGGACCCCGTGGGCACAGGTTACTGTACCGGACCCGTCGCAGACTTCGGAACAGAGAACCTGGTCAGCACCGATGCGTTCCAGGGCAAAGGCGGCCGCACAGAGGTTCAGAATAGACTGGTCGCGCCCCACTTCGTGAAAATGGACCTGGCTCTGCGGGATTCCGTGGACAGCGGCTTCGCCCTGCGCAAGAGCCGAAAACATCTTCTTTGCCAGATGTTTGGCACCTTCCGCAAGAGCGGACCGGTCAATGATTGCGTCAATATCCGCTTCTGTCCGCTCTACGCAGGCGGTACTGCCGGATACGGTAAATCTTTTTGCCCGGATACCGCGGACTTCCGCATCTTCGAGACTGCATTGACCGGAAAGCCCCAGAGACGCGAGCGCGCGGTTTAGCCCGTCGTCCCCAGATAGGGCGAGCAACGCTGCCGCTGCCATGTCCCCGCAAATACCGGCGGAGGCATTAAGATAGAGTGTCTTCATGTGAAACCCCCATCCAGTTGATCTGTGCGGCGGCATAGCCGCCTCCGAACCCGTTGTCAATATTTACAACTGTGGTTCCCGCAGCGCAGGAATTGAGCATGGCGAGCAGGGCGGAAAGGCCGCCGAAATTGGCGCCGTACCCGACGCTGGTCGGCACTGCAATGACCGGAACCGCCACAAGGCCGCTGATGACGCTGGCCAGCGCACCTTCCATGCCGGCGACAGCCACAATAGCATTGGAACGCCGCAGATCATCGGCACGGCTGAGCAGACGGTGCAGGCCGGAAACGCCGACATCATATATGCGCTGAACCTCTGCCCCGCACATTTCGGCCGTCACTGCGGCCTCCTCAGCAACCGGGATATCGGTTGTGCCGGCGGTGCATATGCTGACGACGCCACGGTGCTCCGCGGGTCCGCCAATAGTAATGCAGCGCGCCTTCTCATGCCAGACCGCCGCCGGCGCTGCCGCACGGACCGCCTCAAACTGTTCCGGTACGGCGCGGGTCCCCAGCACCATGCTGTTTTTCTCCGCAATGGCGGAGAAGATTCGCGCACATTGGTCTGTCGTCTTGCCCTCACAGAACACCACTTCCGGGAAGCCGGTCCGTGTCTGGCGGCCTGTATCAACAACCGCGTCCTCCATGGAGACCATGCCATAGGGCTGCAGCATCTTTTTCGCCTTTTCCGGCGGCAGGCTGCCGTCCGCAACGCGGGATAAAATATCAGATAAACAGTTCAATCGGAACTCCTCTCTCCTGGAATACGGATCTGCTGGGAAAAAGTTCCGTCCGGCTGAAAGCCAAGCGGACGGTAAAAGTCTTTCAGCTCGTCCCGGCACATCAGATAGCCGGTCCGGGCTTCCATTTTTTTCATAACCGCAGAAACACATTGTTTTGCAAGCCCTTTTCCGCGCCAGTCCGGCCTTGTCTGAACAGCACCGAGCAGGTAGGAGTCCGGCAGAACTGTCAGAGCGGAAGCCGTTGCAAGGGCAGCACCGTCGGCTGCAGGCAGTACTGCGACGCACATTGTACCGTGCCGAATGCGGTGGGAGACATCAACCACCCATTCGTCATAGGAAACATTCTGCGGAGCAAGCAGTGAAAATACCGGTTTCAGACTGCGGGGCTCCTCTGCGAAACAGACCGCAGGAGTCTCCTGCATTGGTACGCCTCCAGAGGAACGGCGCAGAACCAGGCCATCCGGCTCTCTGTCAAAAAGAGCCGCGTCGGCTGTAAAACTGCGGCCGCCAGCTGCGTTGGCAAAAGACAGGATTTCCCGGCGCTGCTCTGCGGAAAGCGGAGAAAAGGCAGCTGCCGTCATTGCCCCGTAAAAGCACGAGAGGACGGCGGAAATCTGTTTTTCATCCTCCATCTGAACCCAGGTTGTCGCAAACGGGTAATCGGTTCCGTAGGAGAGCAGAGGGCCCAGCGCCTTTGTCCCGAGACCGCTGTTCGGCGCAGCGGAAAGAAGCTCCGGGATGTCCTGCGGGGCAACAAGGCGGATCACGCCAGGTGCCCGAAAACCGGAATCAGCGCTGTGACCAGGTCTTCCGCTGCCAGCAGGTCGGCCTTGTCCATCACGCAGACCGGGGAATGCAGATAGCGGGTCGGGACGGACACCGCCAGCACCCGGGCCCCGCCGGCTGTTTTCTGCACCGAGCCCGCGTCGTTTCCGCCGGCCACGATGCTCTTGGTCTGACAGAGGATGTCCAGCCGCCCGGCCTCCGCAAAGGCGAGACGGTAGAGTTCCATGTCATAGAGGGTACGGCGGTCCATATAGGAGATCACCGGCCCTTTCCCCAGTACACAGGCCCGCTTTCCGCCCTGCACACCACAGATGTCGCCGGCCGTGGTGGTCTCGAGAATCAGAGCGAGGTCCGGCTGAACGCGGAATGCAGCCGCCTCTGCCCCGATCGTTCCGACCTCCTCCTGGACCGTAAAGACAAACGTGACATCATAGGGGAGCTCTGAGCGAATCAGGTCCAGCATAACGGCGCAGCCGGCGCGGTCATCCAGTGCCTTGCTCTTGATGTACCCGTCGCCGAACGGGACAAATTCATCGGTGAAAACTGCATAGCTCCCGGGGCGGGCCGTTTTTTCGGCCTCCTCGGCATCTGCAGCGCCGACATCCAACATAAGGTCGGAAAAAGGCGGAATTTTTTCGCGCTCTTCCTTGTCACACAGATGAAGGTGCTTGAGGCCGATTACTCCGGATGCCCCGCTCTCCAGCTTCACCGTGCGGCCGATGAGAACCGCCGGGTCAATGCCGCCGATTTCGTCGAAGTGCAGAAAACCCTCTTCGTCTGCGTGCGTAATGATAAGACCGACCTCATCCATATGGGCACAGATCATCAGTTTCTGCTTTGGAATGGATCTTCCTTTTTTTTCCACATACAGGTTGCCAATGGGGTCGGTATAAGTACGGACATCGGCGGGCAGCCGGGAACGAATCCACTCCCGGACGGGCTCCTCCCGTCCGGAGACGCCTGGAAGCGCGCACAGCGCTCTGAGATCTTCCATCATGTCAGGGAACCCCCTTTTCGAACCAGATAAGTGTAAAGTAGCCGCGCGGTATTCTCCACGTCCTGCCAGTCAATAACCTCCGCCGGGGTGTGCATATATTTCAGCGGGATGGAAACCATCCCCGTCGTCACGCCGCCAAGGGCAACTGCAAGCTCATCGGCATGGGTACCAGTGCGGCCGTTCATAATTTCCAGCTGGAAAGGAATATCAGCCTCCTCTGCGGTCTTCTGCAGTTCCTGGAATACCGCAGCAGACAGGAGCGGCGAATAGCCGATCATCGGGCCCTTTCCGAGTTCGCCGCACTCCTCCCGGCGGCAGCCGGGGGTCCAGGCAAAACTGACATCGACCGCGAGAGCCAGAGCCGGTGGATTACCGCCCAAAGAGCGGACCATGCCGGTTGCGGCCCCCTTTCCGCCGACCTCCTCCTGGACGGAGAACAGAAAGCAAAGATTGAGATCTGCCTCGTTTTCCTGAGCAAGCTCTGCCGTGCGGATAAGGGCGGCGACGCCGGCACGGTTGTCCAGTGCAGGCGCACAGACCTGGCGATTCAGAAGCGAAGCCGGATGCGGAAGAAACGAGGCACGGTCTCCGGGATGGACAATGGAACGGCAGTGTTCGGTCCGCAGACCGGTATCGATGGCAAGTTCTCTGCAGGGACGGGTCTTTCCGCGGCTGTCAGAATCGGTCAGATGGGGCGGAAGCGTCTCGATGATGCCATAGACGTCTTCTGTGCCATGAATGACGACCTCAAGGCCTGCGAGTGTGCGGATGTCGATGCCGCCGCAGGCGTCAAAACGGACAAAGCCGTTGGCGGCGACCTCCGTCACCACAAAGCCGATCTGGTCTAAATGTGCCTCCAGCAGAACAAGCAGCCCCTTTCCCTCTCTGCGCCCGACGACGGACCCGCGATTATTTATGGTAACGGTGTTGCAATAAGGGCGAAGCAGTTCCGATGCGGCCTCTGCGGCGCCCTGTTCGGCACCGGAGACGCCTACCGCACCGGTAAGAGTGCGAAGCACCTGATTGTATTCCATAGGATGTTGCCTCCTGATTCTAAACTCTGTCTTACAAATTATAACACACCCGAAACAGGAAAAAAGAAGAACCGCCCGAGACACAACACGAAGTCGTCTCGGACGGTCCTGGCAGGGATGGCTGGATTTGAACCAGCGGTGACGGAGTCAAAGTCCGTTGCCTTAACCCCTTGGCTACACCCCCGTATCTGTGGTGTTGGAAAAAGAAAACCGTTCGGACAGCTTCCGGACGGTTTTCGCAATGGGGTGGAAGATGAGATTCGAACTCACGGTCTCCAGAGCCACAATCTGGCGCTTTAACCAGCTAAGCTACAT
>R19__coassemble_306_pt1 | contig 24384 bp, 19 predicted proteins | sample R19__metabat2_high_PE_001 | metagenome-assembled genome bin R19
ATGAAGCCGCTTAAAGCGGCTTCGAGTAATAGTGATGCGATGTCAAACTTTCAGAGGGTCAGCAAGTATTGCCCCTTCCAGGGGCTGAGCAAACCACTAGTTTACTAGTGGTTTTGATTTCTCAATATTTATGACAAATGTTTGTAAATAGGGTAAAATGAGAGAGCAGGAGGTGGCGGAGCTTTGAAAATCAATTCGTATGCATACAGTGGGCGAATCGATCTCGAGTCTTTTGAGGTTGAGAATGGGACAAGCTGTATCGGCGAACGTGCGTTCGCTGGATGCTCCAGTCTGACCCGCCTGACCCTTCCGGATTCTGTTACGCAGATCGGCCCGTGTGCGTTCTCAGACTGCACCTCCCTCCGGGAACTGCAATTGCCGGCAAACCTGAAGCAGCTTGGGCCGCTTGCGTTTAAGGGCTGTACATCGCTTCAGTCCATCCGCATTCCGCGCGGTGTAACGGAGCTGCGGGGCTGGACTTTCGAACAATGCCGCAGTCTCTCACAGGTGGAACTGCCGGACACCATCACCGTTCTGGACTGCGGGGTTTTCCAGAACTGCCGAAGTCTGACGGAGCTGAAGATGCCGCTTCACCTGGAAAAAATCAGTGAGCACGCGCTGGAGGGCTGCACAGGACTCACCGAGCTGCAGATTCCGGACAGCGTTCTGACCATTCGGCGCGGCGCATTCTGGGGTTGTAGCGGACTGGCCGAGGTGACGCTTCCCACCCATATTGCGCGGCAGGGAAATGATCTGTTTCAGGGGTGCACGTCTTTATACCATATTACCCTGAATCACGCATCGCGGGAAAATCTGGAGCAGGCGTTCCTGGCGACCAGCAAATTTGAGGACAAGATTCTTCTGGCGGTCGGCATGCTGAACCAGGGGGTTCACTCCGAAATGCTCGAGGAATATGTGCGGCAGCACGCCCGAAAGGCGCTGTATCTGTTCGCCGACCAGTTCAACGACGCCATGTTTGCAAAGACGCTGGGCTTTCCTTTTGTCCAGCGGGAGGTGAAGGACAGCTACGATGCCCTTTTCCGCCACGCAAATCAGAGCAACAATATGAAAATCAAGGCCGTTTTGCTGCAGTATCGAAACGACCATCTGGGATATCAAAATGAAGACGAATTCGAACTTTGAGACCAAAGAGGAGCGGGAGGAGCGGCTGAACCGCATTGCATCCCGTATTTTGCTGCTCTCCCGAAGCAGCATCTCCATTAATATGCGCTACCTGGATCCCGCGGTTTTCCAGCTCACCCCGTCCCCGGGGGCGCTCTCCCTTGGAACAGACGGACGGTATCTCTTCTACGATCCGGAGTATCTGATCTCCGAATACCGAAAAGAGAAGACGACGATGACCCGGGACTATATGCATGTCATTCTGCACTGCATCTTTCAGCACAATTTTATTCACAAATCGCTGGATAAGCCCTACTGGGATCTCGCGTGTGACATTGCCGTCGAAAACCTGATCAACCAGCAGAATCTGGCCTGCTTCCAGAGCGAACGGCAGGGCCGCCAGACCCAGATCCTCATTAAAATGGGGGTGCAGCCGGAAGATCTGACGGCGGAAAAACTCTACCGCTATTTCAAGGATAACCATTACAGCGAGGACCGGGTGGAGCGCATGCGGGACGCCTTCAAGGCGGACGACCACGACATCTGGTACCAGGAGCCGGACGATAAGGACGGAGACGGGAAACCGACGCCGGACAATGGGGACGAGAACAAGAACAACCGCCCCAGCAAAAATCAGCAGCAGGAGCTGCAGAATCCCCCGGAAGATCAGCCGCCCCAGAGCAGCCAGAATGACCAGGAGAAGAAGTGGAAGGATATCAGCCGCCAAATCCAGGTAGATCTGGAGACGCTCTCGAAAGAGGCCGGAGATCAGAAAGGCGGTATGCTGCTGGAGCTGCAGGAGCTTCACCGGGAAAAATACGACTATACCAGGTTCCTGCAGAAATTCGCGGTGATGGGCGAACAGCTCATGATCAACGACGACGAATTTGACAATATTTTCTACACTTATGGTCTGAACCTGTACGGCGACATGCCGCTCATTGAGCCGCTGGAGTACAAAGAGGTCAAACGAATCCGCGACTTCGTTATTGCCATTGATACTTCGGCTTCGACCAGCGGCGAGCTGACACAGAAGTTCCTCCAGAAGACCTTCAATATCCTGAAGGAGTCGGAGAGCTTCTTTTCTAAAGTCAACATCTATGTCGTGCAGGCGGACGTTGAAATTACCAATGTCACGCAGATCAAGAACATCCAGGACGTGGATAAGATCGTCGAAAACCTGGAGCTCCGCGGCAAGGGCGGAACCGATTTCCGACCGGTCTTCACATATGTTAACAAGCTGGTGAAGGAGCAGGCGTTTCAGCGCCTGAAAGGCATTCTCTACTTCACCGATGGATACGGGCCGTTCCCCCGGAGCAAACCGCCGTACTCCAGTGCGTTTGTCTTCCTGCGGCAGGAACACGAGGACCCGCAGGTTCCGCCATGGGCCATTAAACTGATACTCGACGAGGAGGATCTATGAATATTTCCGAAGCAAAAGATCAGGTCAAATATACGGTCAAATCGTATCTGACCCGCGATGAGGATGGCCAGTACATCATCTCTGTAGAGCGGCAGCGCCCGATTTTCCTGATGGGCCCTCCCGGCATCGGAAAAACCGCAATTATGCAGCAGGTTGCCGATGAGATGGACATTGCACTGGTCTCCTATTCCATGACCCATCACACCCGCCAGAGCGCTCTGGGTCTGCCCTTTATTACGGAAAAAGAATACGGCGGCAAAACTGTTCGCGTCTCGGAATATACCATGAGCGAGATCATCTCCTCGGTCTACGATGAGATGGAGGCCACCGGCAAGAAAGAGGGCATTCTGTTCCTGGATGAGATCAACTGTGTCTCTGAGACACTGGCGCCCTCTATGCTGCAGTTCCTACAGTTCAAGACCTTTGGCCGCCACCGCGTTCCGGACGGCTGGGTTGTCGTGACGGCGGGCAACCCGCCGGAGTACAATGACTCGGTCCGCGACTTCGATATCGTCACCTGGGACCGCCTGAAGCGCATCGATGTCGAACCGGACTTCGTCGTCTGGAAGGAATATGCGTATCTGCGCGGAATCCATTCAGCTATCATCTCCTATCTGATGGCGCGGCCGCAGGACTTTTACCTGGTTCAGACCACGGTGGACGGCAAGTCTTTTGTCACAGCCCGCGGCTGGGAGGATCTCTCCAATATCATCGATCTCTATGAGAAGAATGAGTTCCCGGTAGATATCAACCTGGTGTCCCAGTACATACAGAACGCCCGCATAGCTGAGGAGTTCGCCATTTACTACTCGCTCTACAACAAATACAAGTCCAACTACCAGATTGAGGATATCCTGAACGGCACGGTCGGCGATGACATTGTGGAGCGCGCCCGCGCTGCGCGTTTCGACGAGCGTCTGACGGTGCTCGGACTGCTGATCGACAATGTTGGAAATGACTTCCGGGAGATCTACAGCCAGGAGGAGGCGCTCCGGGCCGTCGTCAAGGAGATCCGTGGCCACCAGAACAGCCTGCAGGCCGCTTCCGCAGAGAAAGCACTGGAGGAACTGGAGAGCCTTCGTTCCCGGGTCGATCAGCTGGATCGCACTGACCGCACCGGCGCCGGCAAACTGCTGAAGTCCCTCGTGGATCGGGTCCGGCTGAAGAACCCGAGCAGCGGTTCCAAGGTCTACGAACTGCTCCGCTCTGAAATTTCGGCGGAGAACGGTGTCCGCAAAGAGCGGGTCAGACGAGCAGGGGAGCGGCTGAACAACCTGTTTGCCTTCGTGGAAAAGACTTTCGGCGACAGCAACGAGATGCTGATCCTTGTCACAGAGCTGACCTCCAACTTCTACGCCTCCAACTTCATCAGCCATTACGGCTGTGACGCCTATTTCCGCCACAACCGCGACCTGATGTTCTATGAGCGCCAGCGGGAGATCAACAAGGACATTGCAGGACTGGAAATGGAATAAACCTGAGAGGCCCCCCTGTAGAAAGATTTTCTGCAGGGGCCTTTTTGCGCCTGACATTTCAGAAAAACAAAAAAAGACGCAGGTGAAAACCTGCGTCTTGAAGAGAATCCGTTTTTATCTCTTGGAGAACTGCGGTGCACGGCGGGCGCCTTTGAGACCGTATTTCTTTCTCTCTTTCATTCTCGGGTCACGAGTGAGGAAGCCGGCCTTTTTCAGCTCCGGACGAAGACTCTCATCGTAGACGAGAAGTGCACGGGCAATGCCGTGACGGATTGCACCGGCCTGACCGGTGACACCGCCGCCCTGGACGCGGCAGACGACGTCGAGCTTCTCGGTGGTGCCGGTGAGCTCGAGAGGCTGACGGACAATAACCTTGAGGGTCTCAAGACCGAAATAATCGTCGATGTCTCTGTCGTTAATGGTTACTTTGCCGGTGCCCGGATAGAGGCGGACACGAGCAACGGAAGATTTTCTACGACCAGTGCCGTAATAGTAATTGCTTTCGTACATAAGTTATGTCCCCTCCTTAAAAATCTCTGACTTCCGGCTTCTGAGCCTCATGTTTGTGCTCGGCGCCTTTGTAGATGTGCAGTCTGGTGAGCTGCTTTCTGCCAAGGGTGCTGTCCGGAAGCATGCCTTTGACCGCTTTCTTCATAGCGACATCGGAATGCTCTTTCATAAGAGTCTTGTACTGAATTTTCTTCATGTTGCCGATGTAGCCGGTGAAACGGTAGTAGATTTTCTGCTCGAGCTTCTTACCAGTGAGAACGGCCTTATCGGAGTTGATGATAATGACAAAGTCGCCGGTGTCGACGTTCGGCATAAAGTCGGGTTTATGTTTTCCGCGAAGAAGGGTAGCAGCCTCTGCAGCGACTTTACCAAGGGATTTACCCTCAGCGTCAAGCAGATACCATTTACGCTCAACTTCGTTGGCTTTTGGCATATAAGTTGACATACCTGTTTTCCTCCATCAATCAGTTTTCATATTGCCCGATTATCCTATCACTTACCCTGGCCTGTGTCAACAAAAAAATCTGTCATTTTTTATTTACAGCGCATGATCTCTCATTTTCTACCATTTTCTTCGATTTTTATGCGAAAATCTCATCTTCAATTTTATCGTTTCTGTAAAATACAAGAACGGTGTTGTGAAAAAGTGAGCGGGATTTTGTACTTTTTTTACCTATTATCTACATTGAAACGAAAATAAACTATATAATGAGATTTGGATAGATACCGAATATGTTTTTGTTTTGGTATCCATATCTTAGAATCTTATTCATAAAGGGAGTGAAAGAAAAGAGAAATGTCTACAACTAAACAGAGCGGAGTCAAGCCGATTCGCCGCATCATGAGTGCCATTCTCGCCATCATCAGTGCATTTGCTCTGGTTGTCTCCATTATCGGACTCAATCAGACGAAACAGATTATGGACTACTTAAACGAGACCGACACTGCTGCTGCTATCCGAGACATCAACACCTTAAAAGATGGTATCGGACAGATTCAGGACAATGAGGACGCCTACTTCAGCGGAGCCAAAGAGTATGACTCCGGCCTGAAGGATTACCAGAATGGTCAGGTTCAGCTCGTCCAGGGTCGAAAAGATCTTATCAAGGGACAGAGCGACTACGACACCGGTAAGAAGCAGCTCGCTGACGCGAAAAAGCAGTATGCTGACGGTAAAGCTCAGCTGGATGACGGTGCCCGCCAGATCGCGCAGGGCGAAAAAGACCTTGCCGAAGGCAAAAAACAGGTCGCCGATGGCCAGAAAGAGCTCGACGCCAACACCCAGGCTTACAACGAGGGCAAAGAACAGCTCGCTCAGATTGAGCCGCTGATGCCTTATGTTGACCAGTACGTCCAGTTCCGCGACGGCAATCTCAAATCCCTTCCGGGGTTTGACAATGCACAGTCCTGGTTTACTTCCGTCGTCCGCCCGGTCGCCAAACAGGCAGGCCTGGATATTCCGGATGATGTCAATGACCTTCCCGGCTATGTTCAGAACATGGTCAAGGACGGCAAGGCACAGCTGAAGCAGTATGAGGACGGCCAGAAGCAGCTGGAAGAGGGCAAGAAGCAGGTCGCAGAAGGCGAAGCCCAGCTCGCAGATGCCAAGAAGCAGTATGCTGAGGGCAAAGCACAGCTGGACGATGGCGCACGCCAGATCGCCCAGGGCGAAAAAGACCTCGCAGCCGGCAAAGTCCAGCTCGATCAGGGCTATGCCGATTACGCTGACGGCCAGAAACAGCTTGCTGACGGCGCAGTCCAGCTCAAACAGGGCAAAGCAGACCTGAAAGAGTTTGAGGACGGCGTAGCACAGATTAAAGCTGGTCTTCAGCAGGTACTTGCTGAGAATCCGGTCTTCTCCCACAACAAGCATGTTCTCCGGGTTAAGTCCCCGTCGTACATCTACGGCAAAGACTGTAACTTTGAGAAGCTTGGCAAAGATGGGAAACCGGTCATGATGCACAACGATCAGACCTACATTGACACCGAGAAATCCATGGATGTTGCAAATGCAACGCTCCAGTACATCCAGGACAGCACAGACGACGCAACTGCGGAGATGATCTCCAAGTTCGCCAGCTATTTCGTCCTTGCACTGGCTGCTCTCCTCGGCCTCATCGCCGGACTCATGGGCTTCAAGGGACGCGGTTCGGTTCTTGCTACCATCGCCGCGGTACTTGGTGTTGGTGACCTTATCTACGGAATCATCACACACTTCTTTGACTTCGCGTACACCATGCGCGACGGCACCTATGCTGGTAACCTTCAGTCTGTTACCATCATTATCTTCGCGGTTCTCGCACTTTGTGCGGCCTGTATCTACTGGCCGACCCGCGTAAAACGCGAAAAGAAATCCAAGAAAAAGAAAGGCAAAGACGACACCGCCGTTGCCGAATAAAAAGTAAAAGCTTTACTCAATTCGAAATTGAGGAACGCAGCACTTAATCCGACGATCAGCTCGAAAGGGCTGGTCGTCGTTTTTATTGGGCTCCTCGGTTCTGCTTCACAAATGTTAGTTATTGAGCAATTGTTCAGTCATTTTGAAGAGGCATCTGCTTTTGTTTGTCAATCCCATTTCTTGGACAGCGAGAGCTTTCCAAAATCCGAAAAATGCCGTACCATAGAGCCAGACTACGAAACTTTTCGCAGGAGGCAGAGGAAACATGGCAAATACCCAAAATTGTTTTCAGAGAGCCGTTCTGGTACTGGTACTGGCATTCCTGGCCGTTTTGACCGGCTGTCAGGCACCGTCCCGACAGACGATGGCGCAGCAGCCGCCGGCTGGTTCCGGCATTCTTTCGCAGGTGCCCGCTTACAGCGGGAGTCCTTATGTCAAAGTGCACAGCAATCGGCCGTACTTCGGAAAAGAGGACCGGACGAAAAAATCGTATCAGCGGTATGCGGCACTGGATCGCCTCGGGAGATGTGGGACGGCAGAGGCCTGTCTGTCCCGGGACACGATGCCTAATGGGGAGCGGGGGGATATCAGTGAAATTCACCCCTCAGGGTGGCAGTCGAACAGCGGCGGTGTGTATAATCGCTGCCATCTGATTGCGTACCAGCTCTCCGGGCAGAACGCGAATCCGCGCAATCTGATCACCGGGACGCGGGATATGAATGTGGAAGGCATGCTGCCTTTTGAAAATCAGGTAGCCGACTACATCCGTGCAACCGGGCACCACGTTCTATACCGTGTGACGCCGGTCTTTAAGGGGGCGGATCTCGTCTGCCGCGGCGTGCTGATGGAGGCGGAATCGGTGGAGGACAATGGCACCGGCATCCGGTTCTGCGTCTTCTGCTACAATGTGCAGCAGGGTGTGAACATTGACTATGCTACCGGGAATCTTGCGGGGTCATCGGAAAGTACTTCTGCACCGCAGAGCAAAAAGCAGAAATATGTCGTCAACATCAATACAGGCAAATTTCACCGTCCGAGCTGTCCGTCGGTACAGAAAATGAAGCCGAAAAACAGGAAAGACGTATATGCCACTCGAGATCAGATGATGGCCCGCTATGAGCCCTGCCATAACTGCAAACCATAAGGAGGAGACTATGAATTTTAATCTGAAAGGCGGCGTGCTGCTTCTGCAGGATCCGCTGGTCCACGGCAGCCCTGTCCGCCTGAGCGGAGTCTGTGACGGCACCTGGGAGGTATATGTGTTCCAGGACATGGATTCCGGCCTTCCTGCCGTTCTGCAGGTAATGCTGACCGAGACCGATGAGAATGCGCTGCAGCAGAAGGAGTATCCCAACGGAATTTCGGCAGACTCCGGGACTATTTCGGTCACCGGAGATCCGGCGCCGGCCGATCTGGCGGATCAGGCGAAATCCCTTACCCGGAGCAGTCCATTCTACGGTGCTTTCTCGGGCGGCTGCGTCACCCGCAGCGGTGAGGGCGACGGCGTGTATCCCATCACCCTCTATTGCAGCAATGAGGGGAAGATTGCCGGTGTAGAAATTGCATTTCAGTGAGAAAAATGTCTTATTATTTGTGAATATTATGTGAGATGTATACAAATTCGATGGAAGCTCTACGTTATTTTTCTAACTTTTATAGGAGAAAGGGAATTAGTATGATAGAATAATTGTCAAGGAAACACGTTAACTCTTAAGGAGGTAATTTTCATGGCAATGGACAATCTCACATTACTCGGCGGCGGCGTTCTCGGAACGCAGATCGCCTTCCAGTCCGCTTTCTGCGGTAAAAACGTCACCATCTGGCTCCGGAGCGAAGGCTCCATCGGCCGCACCAAACCGAAACTGGAGCATGTCAAAAACGAATACCTCAAGGCTATAGACAAAATGGACGAGACCAGAGACGAGAATGACCTCTGCGCCGGTATTGCCGACAGCTATGACGGGTTTGACGTAGCTGCTCTGAAACAGAGAGTCGAAAAGGCAGCAGAAAGCCTTACTCTGGAACTCGACCTCGCAAAAGCTGTCTCCGACGCCGACCTCGTCATTGAGGCCATGGCAGAGAACAAAGACGCCAAGACGGAAATGTTCAGAAAAGTGGCTCCGGTGCTTCCGGAGAAGACGATCATCGTCACCAACTCTTCTTCGCTTCTCCCGTCCAAATTCACTAAATACACGGGTCGTCCAGACCGCTATCTTGCGCTCCATTTCGCCAACGAAATCTGGAAAAACAACACCGCGGAGGTCATGGCGGTTGAGGGGACTAGCGACGCGTCGTTCCAGTCCGTCGTTCAGTTTGCGGAGGATATCAACATGGTTCCGCTGCAACTCCACAAAGAGAAGGCAGGCTACCTGCTGAACTCCATGCTCATCCCGCTCATGGAATCGGCTCTGGACCTCTATGTCAACGGCATCTCTGACCCGGAGACCATCGACAAAGCGTGGTGCCTTGCCACCGGTGCTCCGATCGGCCCCATGCATATCTTTGACATCGTCGGTCTGGAGACCGCCTACAATGTCACGAAACCTTACACGAAGATTCCGAGCTTTATCGCACCCTATAACTTCAAAGGCCAGGTTAAACTGCTCAAAGAGTACATCGACCAGGGCAAGACCGGCGTCAATGCCGGAGAGGGCTTCTTTAAGTACGACAAAGAGGACAAATAAAGACTGCCGAAGTTTCGGCGGGCACATCTTCCGGTGTGCCCGCTGTTTTTTTGCAGACAATTCCGCTATAATAGGTCCTGATTTCAAAAAGCGGAGGGGCAGCATGGCAAAGAAGGAACTGGAGCCTTATCAGAAGATTGAGCGGAGCATCATTACCAAATACCGGAAGAGCCTGTGGCACCCGTTTGTGATGGCGCTCGATGAATACGACCTGATCGCGCCGGGGGACCGGATTGCGGTCTGCATTTCCGGGGGGAAGGACTCCTTCCTGCTGGCCAAACTTATGCAGGAAATCCAGGCCCATGGCAATAAGCCTTTTGAGCTGCAGTTTATCTGTATGGACCCGGGCTATAACGCCGTCAACCGGCGGAAAATTGAGGAGAATGCGGCGCTGCTGCACATCCCGCTGACCATATTCGAGAGCAACGTCTTTGAAATTGCCAATGCGACGGAGAAAAATCCTTGCTACCTGTGCGCCAAAATGCGGCGGGGCTGGCTCTATAAAACGGCAAAAGAGCAGGGATGCAACAAGATTGCCCTTGGGCACCACCGGGATGACGTCAATGAGACGACGCTCATGAGTATGTTCTACAGCTCGGAAATCCGCACGATGCCGCCGAAACTCCACAGTCTACACTACGAGGGCATGGAGCTCATCCGCCCGCTGTACCGCATTCGAGAGGCGGATATCCTTGCCTGGGTGCGGTACAACCATCTGGAGTTTATCCGCTGTGCCTGCCGGTTTACAGAGGCCTATGAGGCGAACGGCAACGAAAACGGCATGTCCAAACGGCAGGAGATCAAGCAGCTGATCCGGGAACTGGAGAAGACCAATCCCAACCTGGAGACCAGCCTGTTCAACAGTATTCACAGCGTCTGTCTGGATACGTTCCCCGGCTACCAGACCGGCGGAGAAGAGCACTCGTTCCTGGAACGGTATGACGATTTGGAAGGTATCCATTAATGCAGAAAATCCACGGACCATACGGCCCGCGGATTTTTTTGCGCATGGATGGAGTGGAAGCATCTCCGGTCCGCATGCTATACTGGGTTTAGGAGAAAAGATCCCACAGAATGGGTGTGCTTATGGACTATTATAACTTTCATTACGGGCAGGAGTTTGAGGCGTACAAGGGGCTGGGCGCCCACGTCACCGACGACGGAGTCCGTTTCTGCGTCTATGCGCCTGCGGCGGCCCGGGCAGCGGTCATCGGCGAATTCTCCGGCTGGGAGGAAATTCCCATGAGCAGGGGATACGATGGTACCATCTGGGAATGTTTTGTCCCGGAGGCCAAGTCCGGACAGATGTATAAATACCGCATTTACAAGTACGACGGCAGCTTCCTGGACCATCAGGACCCGTACGGGTTTTGGTCTGAGCGCCGGCCGGGAACCGCATCGGTGCTCTACGACATGCGGAATTACACGTTTCACGATGAAAAATGGATGCAGAACCGCTCCACCATGCGGGAACAGCCGCTCAATATCTATGAGGTCCATTTCGGGTCCTGGCGGAAACCGGGGGAGGCCGAGGATGACTGGTACCGCTATGATGAACTGGGGGACCTGCTGATTCCCTATTTAATTGAGAATGGCTACAACTACCTGGAACTCATGCCTCTGAACGAGTACCCGTCTGACAACTCATGGGGCTATCAGGCGACGGGCTTCTTCAGCGCCACCTCCCGGTATGGAACTCCGGATCAGCTGAAGGCGTTTATTGACCAGTGCCATCAGAACGGCATCGGCGTCATCCTGGACATTGTCACGGTCCATTTTGCGGTCAACGACTATGCCCTCTACCGGTTCGACGGCACCTCCATTTATGAGTACCCGAATAAAGACATCGGCTTTAACGAATGGGGCTCCTGCAACTTCAACCACTGGAAACCGGAGGTGTGCAGCTTCTTGGAATCCGCCTCCTACTTCTGGCTGGATGAGTACCATTTTGACGGCCTCCGCATGGATGCCGTCGGCAACCTCATCTATTGGCAGGGCGAGGAGGCCCGGGGCGAAAATAAAGGCGCCATCGAGTTCCTGAAGCGCATGAACAGCGGTCTGAAGCAGCGGATTCCTGAGTGCATTCTGATTGCGGAGGACTCCTCCGCGTACCCGAAAGTCACGGCGCCGGTGGACTGGGGCGGCCTCGGATTTGACTACAAGTGGGACATGGGCTGGATGAACGACACCCTCAACTATTTCCGCACCCCGAGCGCGGAACGGCCGGCGGCACATCACAAGCTGACCTTCTCCATGGCCTATTTCTACAACGAGTCCTATCTGCTGCCGCTGGCCCATGACGAGGTGGTGCACGGCAAGGCGACCATTGTCCAAAAGATGGAGGGGCTGTACGAGGGTAAGTTTGACCAGGCCCGCGCCATGTATCTATATATGTATGCCCACCCGGGCAAAAAGCTCAATTTCATGGGCACGGAGTTTGCGCAGCTCCGGGAGTGGGATGAAAAAAAAGAGCAGGACTGGTTTATGCTCAAATACCCCATCCACGACGCGTTCCACCATTTCATGATAGATCTGAACCATTTGTACCTGGAACACCCTGCATTTTGGGCGGAGGATTACAGCCGGCACGGCTTCCAGTGGGTAGAGGCAGATCTGACAAAAGATTCTGTCTATGTATTCAAGCGTTTCGGCGGCGGAGAAGTTCTCCTGTTTGTGTTCAACTTCTCTGCAGAGCCCCGGACCTATTTCTACCACGAGGTCTTCGGCGAAAACCTGAAGCTCCTGCTCGACTCCCAGCGGGATGTCTACCACGGAGCCGATCTGGACGGCGCGCTCGATATCACACCTGACTCGAACGGCGTCTGCCAGATTAATATGAAACCGTTTACCGGCCTGTGCTTTTCGCTGTATGAGCCGGGAACGGACGAGGAGGAGACCGGGGAAGAACCGGACGAAAAATGAGGCTGGAGAACTGTCTCCGGACATTCCTGTATAGAAACGGCGGTCCGTCTGTTTATGACGGGCCGCCGTTTTTTCTGTCTTCCGGAATCGTTTGCTTTTCTCCGTGCACGGACACATTTTCCGGAATGATGTCTTGTTTTTCCTAATATTCAATGCTAGTATTAATTTATTGATAAAATTCTGCGATAAATCTGGAAAAATTTGTAAATTTTTATAAGGAGATTCGCAAGACAAGGAGGAAACGAAATGAAAACAACGCTCCGGCCGCATCGTGCGTTCCGTGGCCTTGTCGCGCTTGTTATGACGCTGCTGTTTGCCGTCTGCTCTGTTCTGCCGGCATCTGCAATGGTCAACAAGTCAAGTGTTGACAACTCCACACTGAAGTACGATTCGGCCATTACGACCAATCATCAGGACTGGCTCAACTTCGCCGAGAAAGAGGCGGAAGAGGGCATTGTCCTCATGAAGAACCAGAACGGTGCGCTTCCGCTGAAGAAGGGAAAGATCAACCTGCTTGGCTACTGTGCCTATAACCCGGTTTACGGCGGCAGCGGTTCCGGCATGGCAGATACTACCAAGGCCACTTCCATCGTCGAGTCCCTGGAAAAGGCGGGCTTTGAAGTGAACCCGGCTATCGGAAAAACCGAGGGCTACGGGGCTCCTTCCAGCAGCAATGCAGGCTTGTTGAGCACGGTTGCAGCTATGGCACTGGCATCGTTTAATCAGAAGGAGCCGGCGCTCAGCAACTTTACCGGAGATGCTTCGTTTGAAAACATGAAGAAGTACTCTGACACCGCTGTTGTCGTCCTTGGACGCAACGCCGGCGAGGGTCAGGACCTCACCTATTATAAGAGCGTCGACGGCCGCCGCTATCTCCAGCTCAGCGTCAATGAAGAGGCTATGCTGAAGAAGGCGCGTGAGACTTTCAAGAAGGTTGTCGTCGTCATCAACTCCGCCAACGCACTGGAGATGAAAGAGCTCGCCGCCATCAATGTCGATGCAATCGTCGATGTCGGCATCCCCGGTACCCACGGCTTTGTCGCACTCGGCAAAGTGCTGAACGGCACGGTCAACCCGTCCGGACGGCTGCCTGACACCTGGGTCTATGACAACGATGCCAACCCGACTTCTGCCAACTTCGGAGAGCAGAAAGCCGCCAATGCAAAGGGCACTTACTATGTCGACTATGTCGAAGGTATTTACAACGGCTACAAGTACTATGAGACTGCAGCTGCCGAGAAGGCCGTTATCAAAGATCCGAAGAGCGGCAAGACCTTTGACTTCCATAACTACAACAATATCGTCGCTTATCCGTTCGGCTCCGGCCTCTCCTATACGACCTTTGAGCAGAAGATCTCCGGCGGCGTTCCAAAGAAACTCAAACCGCATGACATCTTTACCATTAAGGTAAAGGTTAAGAACACCGGCAAAGTCGCCGGCAAAGAGGCGGTCCAGGTCTATGTCAAGGCTCCGTACACCAAGTACGACCAGACACACGGCGTCGAGAAGGCAGAGGTTGCTCTTGTCGGTATCGGCAAGACCAATGTCCTGGAGCCCGGCAAGTCTGAGACGGTCAAGATCCCGGTCAATGTCGAGGACTTTGCTTCCTATGACAGCACTTACCAGAACGCCAATGGCAAAAAGGGCGCCTATCGTCTGGATGCCGGCAAGTATGAGTTCTCCGTACGCGCCAACTCCCACACCGCATATGACACCAAGACCTCTGAGGCAAAAGAGGACTTCGTCTACACTGGCAAGGATAAGCGCTCCACCGATGACCAGCAGGCTTACAATGAGTTCGACCAGGCCGCACGCGGCAAGTATCTGTCCCGTAAGAACGGCTTCGCCAACTATGCAGAGGCCATGAACTCGGTCAGCGCCAACATCAAGGATCTCACCTTCCAGAACGATCCGGATGCCTATGCACGCAAAAATGAGGACCACAAGGTCACGAAACATTACACCAAGGGCGTGGATTACGATGCTCCCGGCAATATGAAGTACACCGACCTCAAGGGCGTTCCGTATGACGATCCGCAGTGGGACAAACTTGTCTCTCAGATGTCCGTCGACGAAATGCAGAAACTCATCTGCACCGGAATGTATCAGACGCGCAATGCCGACTCCGTCGGCAAACCTGGTACGCTGGACTCCGACGGCCCGCAGGGCATGATCTCCTATGCCGCTCAGTCGGGAGTCGACCCGGTTTCCTATCCGGCAGAGAGCACACTCGCTATGTCCTGGAACCAGGAGCTCGCCTATGAGTTCGGTCAGATCGTCGCCGATGAGCTCCACTTCAACAGCTGCACCTCCTGGTATGCACCAGCTATGGATAACCACCGCAACGCATACTCCGGACGCAACTATGAGTACTACTCGGAAGACGGCATGCTCGCCGGTCTTATCGGCAGCCAGTCCGTACTTGGCGCACGCGAGAAGGGCACAATCGTCTTTATCAAGCACTTTGCACTGAATGACCAGGAATCCCATCGCGGTGAGAATCTCCATACCTATTCCAATGAACAGGCTATCCGTGAAATCTACTTGAAGCCGTTTGAGATCTCCGTCAAGAAAGGCCATGCCAACGCTGTAATGGACGGCTGCAACATGGTCGGCGACGTCTGGACCAACGACTATGAGCCGCTGAACGATGAAGTCCTCCGCAACGAGTGGGGCTTCCGCGGTCAGGTCTCCGCTGACCAGTGCGGCTGGGGCATCCAGTACGATATCTCGAACTACTTCGGATTCACCGATTACTGGCTCCACAGTGACGCATTTGTACGCGGCGGTTCCGACTTCTGGCTCGACATCAAAGATATCCAGGGCAATCCGCTGAAGTATCCGAGCGCCAACACCGACGCCGATATCTACTTCCTGCAGCAGTCCTGCAAGAACATCCTTTACACCGAGGCCAACGCTTATGTCATCCCGTCTGACAAAGACTTCCTGGCACTTCTTATTGGTTCGGCTCTGTAAATGTAAAATTTTGGAAAAGCGCATGGCTCGCCATGCGCTTTTCTTTTTTCTTGAAACAGCGCACGCGGAACGGTAAGATAATTAATATGACTTTCTATTTATATGAAAAGGAGAATTGAATGCATTCCACAAGCACCTACTCGCTTCGTGAGTTCAGCAGCGTCCGAAATGAACTTTTCGGACTGTCCATCCTTTCCATCATGCTTCTGCACTATTTTCAGGATGTAAAGGAACTGGGTTCCACAATGCTGCTGCGTTCCTTGGCCGACGTCTACGGCTGGTGGATCGGCGCCGTCGGCGTGGACATCTTTCTGTTTCTCTCCGGAATGGGCCTCTACTATTCCATGATGCGGGACCCGGATGTCGGGCACTTTTATCAGAAGCGGTTTATTCGCATTCTTCCATCCTATCTCATTGTCGGCGCAGTCTTCTGGGGTATCCGCGCGGCCATTACCGGCGGGGCGTTTACCAGCTGGTGGAAGAACCTGTTTTTCGTCACTTTCTTTACCCAGGGGCGTGTGACGCTATGGTTCATCTTTTTTATTCTTGTCATGTACTTGATCTACCCTCTGGTCCATGCGCTTCTAAACAGTACAGAAAGTGATATTCGGCGCACCATCCGTTTCCTGGTCCTGGCAGCGTTCTTCATAGTACTTTCCTTCTGGGGTCTTGCCCACTGGGGCAAAGATGCCAAATCCTATGACATCGTCATTGGCCGCATTCCCGTCTTCCTGCTCGGTGCCTATCTCGGAAAATATATTATGGAGGGAAAGAGTCTGAATCGCCGGCTGGCTGCAATCCTGTTTACACTCTTCTGTGCAGCGGGAATTGTGCTGCGCTACTATGACAGTGCAGCGCTGGTGCGGCGTTATCTTGACATCTTTCTGACGCTGGGCTATATCGGCCTCAGCACGATGTTCATCGGGCTGCAGGAGCAGGAGAGCTGGAATCGACGGTTCCTGCGGCTCTGCGGCAGCTACTCGCTGGAACTCTATCTGACCCATGTCTGCGTCCGCAATCTTGCAAAGGCGAAAGATTATCCTACCAATCACTATTGGGTCTATGCCATAGTAATCCTTATTTCAGTGGTGCTTTCCATTCCGCTGCACGCCCTGGGAAGCCGGCTCTCACGAAAGATCAATCCGCCCAAAACCAAACCGGTCAGCCATGCCGGGTAAAGGAGTTATTCATATGAAATTTTTCTTAGACACTGCCAATGTCGACGATATCCGGGAGGCCAATGAAATGGGCATTATCTCTGGTGTTACCACTAATCCTTCCCTGATTGCCAAAGAGGGCAGGGAATTCAAAGAAGATATCCGGGAGATCACCTCCATTGTGGACGGAGATATTTCAGGCGAGGTCAAAGCCACCACGACCGATGCCGAGGGCATGATCCGCGAAGCGCGGGAAATTGCCTCCATTCATCCCAATATGGTCGTAAAAATTCCGATGACCGCAGAAGGACTCAAGGCCATCCACAAGCTGTCCCAGGAGGGCATCCGGACCAACTGTACTCTGATTTTTTCCGGCAACCAGGCCCTGCTGGCAGCAAGAGCCGGTGCGGACTTTGTCTCTCCGTTCCTCGGCCGGCTGGACGACATCAGCACGCCGGGCATTGCGCTCATTGAAGAAATCGTCACGATGTTCCGCGCCGCAGGCGACATCGACGCGAAGATCATCGCCGCCTCCATCCGCAACCCAATTCACGTCTCCCAGTGTGCTATGGCTGGCGCCGATATAGCGACCGTTCCTATGAAGGTCATTCGCCAGATGATCCACCATCCGCTGACGGATGAGGGCATAGTCAAATTCCAGAATGACTACCGCGCCGTATTTGGAGACGACTAAAACCATGTGGGCTTTTGCGAGCGACTACGACGGAACTCTGTACCACTGGGACCGGCGGGCCATTCTGGAAGAGGATCTCTCCGCCATCGCCGCGTTTCAGAGGAACGGCCACCAGTTCGGCATCTGCACGGGGCGTTCCTGCCAGGGGGTCCTCCTGACCACTCCGCCGGAACTGCAGTTTGACTTTTATATTCTGGTAAACGGGGCAATTCTGATGGATCGCAGCAGGACTGTGCGGTATGTAGAACAAATCGCGCGGGGGAGCGCAAAAGAGATCTATGAGCGTTTTGCCGCAAAGTTTCCCGCCATCGTCCTGGCGGGGGACACCGTCTACAATTTTGGGAAAGAGTATCCGCTGCAGGTCTGTGTGGAGCGCTGGGACGAAATCCCAGATCCGGTCTGCGGCGTCTCCTGCTATACGGGAAGCCCGGAGCGGGCCAGACAGATTGCGGGCGACATCAATGCGGAGTTCGGCAGTGAGGTACATGCCTATGCCAACGTCTCCAATGTCGACGTCTGTCCGATTCATGCCTCCAAAGGCAAAGCGGCCCTGCTGGCCAAAGAGATGCTGGGAGCCGCGTCCATCGGCGGAATCGGGGACTCTTACAACGATATCCCGCTTCTGAAGCATGTGGACCGTGCTTATACCTTCCACCGCTCTCCGGAGGCGGTGCAGCAGGCGGCGGATTGTCTCGTCGATTCTGTAGGAGAAGCACTGCACGATATCGTCACCGTCTGAACTTTTTTTCACAGGGAGGAATACCATGAATTTTCGCCGCACCGGCAGTCTGATGCTGATTTTGATCCTGCTGTTTTCTCTGAATGCTGTTCCGGCCCATGCCGGCTCTCTGTTGGAGGGGCAGCCGCGCAGCCGGATTTTTCTGGGGGATTCCCGGACCGTGGGTATGTATGCCACGCTTTACGGGAAGTACAGCAGTTCCATTGAAAGCCAGGTCGGAAGCGAGTACTGGGTCGCCCGGGAGGGGCAGGGATACCGCTATATGACCGGGACGGCCGTCCCGAAGGCGGAAGCCTACGGAATTGACTGGACCACAGACATCTACTTCCTGTTCGGCGTCAACGATCTCTCCAACCAGGCAAAGTATGCAGAGTACATCAGCAGCAAGGCGGCAGAGTGGCGCTGGAAAGGCGCGCATGTCTACTTTGTCTCGGTCAACCCGGTCTATGAGGGCAAGTGCCGCTCTATTTCGAACGCAGCCATTGAACAGTTCAACGCAGCCATGAAGCAGGATCTTCCCTATTACGTCACCTATATTGATACCTACAGTAATCTGGTCGGGAGCATTTCCACCGAGCCGAGTCTGACGGATTCCTACGGGCTGCACTATAAGGCAGATACGTATCGGACTATCTATCACACGATGGTCGGATCGTAAGCCGGAAAGTGGTATCTATGCAGAAAGATAATTACGAATCTATTTTATGGACCTTGGATCTCGACGACATCATCTCGCAGCACCGGTCTAAAATTACCGCAGCCATTGCAAAGCAGCTGCGCCGCTATCTCGTCAGCGGTCCGGTCCTGACCGAGGGCCGCCCCGGCTATGGCCGGCGGGTGGAATTGTCGGCCGCCAACATTGCGCTCTGGTTTGACGATTACGGCCGGAGCGGAATCTTTGAACAGTTCCTGTTCTGTGCACTGCACACGTCGCAGGATCTCAACCGGTATTTGGCGCTGAAAATCTGCGACTATGTCCCGGAGATGGACCGGCAGCGCATCAGCAAGCGGGACCTGAAGACCCTGACCCGCATGGTCGGGGAGACCGACTGGTCGGATGAGCTCATGCGGGAGCTGAAAAAACGGTTCCCGCGCAAACAGGTTTTCTTCTATCTTCGAAAAAATCCGCGGTACGACGCCGTTGTAGAGGAGTATGAGAACGCCAGTGAGCGCAATGCGGTGCTCCACGAGAACATGCTGCGCGAAATTCCGGACGACTTTATCGACCTGTACCCGCTTGCCCGCCAGATGCACCGGCATTTTGTTATCCACGTCGGTCCGACCAACAGTGGAAAGACCTATCAGGCCATGCAGGCACTGCGGGAATCGGAAAAGGGCATCTATATGGGCCCGCTCCGTCTTCTCGCCTATGAACAGTTTGAGTCGCTGAATATGGATGACGACCCCTGTGACCTTGTAACAGGGGAGGAGCGCATTGAGATTCCCTCTGCCCGCTATCAGGCCTCCACTGTGGAAATGTTCAATCCGGAGGCGCAGTACGAGGTAGCTGTGGTCGATGAGGCACAGATGATTGCCGACGAGGACCGCGGCGGCTCCTGGACCTCTGCCATCCTGGGCCTCTGCGCGGAGGAAATCCACGTCTGCTGCGCCGCCCATGCGGTTAAACTTATCATTCGCCTGATTGAGGACTGCGGAGACGACTACGAGGTCATCCACCACAAGCGCCAGACGCCGCTGCGGGTGGAGCATCAGGAATTTGTATTCCCGAACTCCGTACGGGACAAAGACGCACTGATTGTCTTTTCCAAACGGGATGTCCACGCGGTCGCCTCTGAACTGCAGCGCCGCGGCATTCCGTGCAGCGTCATCTACGGCTCGCTACCCTATGATGTCCGTCACGACGAGGCGCGCAAGTTTATTGAAGGGGAGACCCGGGTGGTCGTCGCCACGGACGCCATTGGCATGGGCATGAATCTGCCCATCCAGCGCGTCGTCTTCCTGGCCACTGCCAAATTTGACGGAAAAGATCTGCGCCCGCTGCATCCGGACGAAGTCCAGCAGATTGCCGGCCGGGCCGGCCGCCGCGGCCTGTTTGACGTCGGCTATGTCAATGCATTCGGAGACCTCTCCTTCATCGAGGAGTGTCTGCAGACACAGGTCCCCGACCTGACCGAGGCGGTCATTGCATTCCCGGAGTCCCTCCTGGGCCTCGATGCGAAACTCTCCGACATCCTCAAGCGCTGGAACATGATGCCGGACAAAGAGGGCTACCGCAAGGAGAATCTCGACATCCAGATTGCCCTGTGTGAGCAGCTGGAGCGGATCTCCGAGCCGCGGGACAAGGACTTAATCTACCAGTTCCTCCTGGTCCCGTTTGATGAAAAGGAAGAGTACCTGAACCATCTCTGGGAGTCCTTCTACCTCGCGGAGCGGGCTGGCCGGGATATCCCGTTTGACGAGGTGCGGCCCGACCTGAGTCACCTGATCCGCCCGGATGCGCGGGACCTGCCGGAGCTGGAGCTCGCCTACAAGATCTGCGATCTGACCTTCTACTACAAGCAGCGCTTCCGCCATATGGAGGATCTCGAGGAAATCCGGTCCGCCAAACAGGGCATCTCGGACATGATCATGCAGATCCTGGAGGAGCAGAAGCTCCCCTCCAAGCGGTGCAAGTACTGCGGCCGCCCGCTGCCCTGGAACTACCGATATAATATGTGCGAACGGTGCCACAAAAAGCACCGCTGGCGCTGAGGAGATACGGAACATGCGAATTGTAAACAACAAAGGGCGCGGAAAAGCTGTCATGTCCGGCGTACAGGCCAGACTGCAGATGTACACCCGTCAGCTGATCGGCTCTGCCGGCGGCCTTCTGGGCAGCCTGATCCTGTACTGGGTCGGAAATGCCGTTGCTATAGGCTTCTTTACAAACCTCGGCATTGTCGGAGCAGTTGCCTGTTTTGTCATGACGGCTGTCTTCGGCGTGCGCTGGTACCGGGCACGTGAGGAGCGGGATCTCATGAATGAGGGCATAGAGGGGGAGACCAGTGCGCTGCATGTACTCGCCTCCTTGCCGGACACCTATACGGCGGTTACAAACCCTCGAATTACCTTTGGGCACCGGGAAAATGAGCTCGATCTCGTGCTCGTCGGCCCGAACGGGGTTTTCGTCATTGAGACCCGGAACTACCGGGGACGGCTGGAAGGGCGCGACACAGAGCGGTACCTGACACTGGTGCGTACCACCCGCGGCGGCGACCGCATGGAGCGGGAAATCGACAACCCCATCAAAGGAGTGGCTTCCCATGTCTATCAGTTAAACGGCTATCTGAAAGAGACCGGGGAGGAGTACTGCGTACAGGGCATGGTCTATCTCTCCAACCCGCAGGCCGAAAATGCCATTGAATCACACCGCACCGATATCCCGGTGTTTTCCGCCTCAGCCGACGGCGCAGAAGAGCTTCGCAGTTATATCCTGAACTATGACGGCCAGCTTCGCCGGCCTCTCTCACTGGAGACCGTGGAACGGATTGCCCACATGCTGTAACAGCAATGTGCAGGGGATTCTGCCCTCCCTCTGCACATTGTGCATTTATTTAAAAATATGTTGAATCTATGCGGTTTTTTAGGTAAAATAGTAAAGAATTATTCATTTGGAGGTAATTGCATGGCAAACGCTGCGGAATTACGAAAACGAATTCCCGGTGCTGCTTTTCAGGAGCAGCTGCGGGATATTTATTTGGATGGCTCCGTGCTCGAGCACGAGTCCAAACGCTATCTGGACGCCATTGACCGTTTCGTGGACCTGTTTGGAGACGGGGACCTGTATCTCTTTTCCGCTCCCGGCCGGACTGAGATCTGCGGCAACCACACAGACCACCAGCACGGAAAAGTCATTGCCGCTTCCCTGAATCTGGATGTCATTGCCGTGGTTAAGAAGACGGAGGGCGACACTATCACCATCCAGTCAGAGGGGTTCCCGGAGGACATAGTCGATCTCTCCCATCTGGAACCCACGCTTGCTGAGGAGGGGACCTCCGCTGCGCTAATCCGCGGCGTTGCTGCCTATTTTGTCGCACATGGCTGGAATGTCGGCGGGTTTGAGGCCTATACGACCAGCCAGGTCATGAAGGGCTCCGGAATGAGTTCTTCGGCCGCCTTTGAAGTGCTGGTCGGCACCATACTTTCCGGCCTGTACAATGACGGAGCCATCAGCCAGGTGGACATAGCCATTGCATCTCAGCAGGCGGAGAACCAGTTCTTCGGGAAGCCCAGCGGGCTGATGGATCAGATGGCCTGTTCCGTCGGGGGCATGATTTATATTGACTTTGCCCTTACGGAAAAGCCGGAAATCCGAAAAATTCAGACCGACTTCTCACAGTACGGCCATGCGCTCTGTATCGTAGATACCAAAGGCTCCCATGCCGATCTGACGCCGGACTACGCGGCGGTGCCGTCGGAAATGAAGCAGGTTGCCGCCTTCTTCGGGGAAGATGTGCTCCGCGCCGTCGACGAGAAGGCATTCTATGAAAATATTGCCGCTCTTCGGGAAAAACTGCCGGATCGCCCCATTCTCCGGGCCCATCATTTCTTCACCGAAGAGCACCGCGTCGATGCCCAGGTACAAAATCTGGAGCAGGGAAACTTTGATGCGTTCCTGAAAACCGAGACCGCCTCCGGACGCTCTTCGTTTCAGTTTCTCCAGAACGTCTGCTCTGCCGCCAAACCGGAGGAGATGGGCGTCGCCATCGGGCTGGCCGCCAGCGAGCGCGTGCTGAACGGACGGGGTGCCTGCCGCGTCCACGGAGGCGGGTTCGCCGGGACCATTCAGGCCTTTGTCCCGCAGGACCTGGTGCCGGCCTATGCTGCAGAACTGGACGGCATCTTCGGCCCGGGCTCCTGCCACGTGCTGCAGATTCGAAAATACGGCGGAATTCAGGTGCTTTAAATGGAACAGAACGAAATTGACTACGCCGTCGCCTCACTTGTGGAGTACGGCATTCGCAGAGAACTGATTGTCGAGGAAGACCGGCGGTATATGACCAACCGAATCCTCGATCTCCTTCAGAAGGACGATTACACAGAACAGACGGTGACGGACGGCGAGCTGAACCTCGACGAGATTCTGAACCGCCTGACCGACTGGGCCGATGAAACGGGCATTCTTCGCAGCGAGAGCATCACAGGCCGCGACCTGTTTGATACCCGGCTGATGGGCGCAATGACGCCCCGCCCCTCTGAGGTCATCCGGGAGTTTTGGACCCGCTATGCCGACAGCCCGGAGGCCGCGACCGACTACTTTTATCAGTTTTGCCAGGATACCAACTACATTCGGACCTCCCGTGTTGCAAAGGACATCAAGTGGAAGGTGAAGAGCGACTATGGTCTCATCGACATCTCCATCAATCTCTCCAAACCGGAGAAAGACCCTCGGGACATTGCCGCGGCGCGGAAGAAGGCCCAGAATGCCTATCCGAAGTGCCAGCTCTGCCGCGAGAACGAGGGGTATGCCGGGCGGCTGGATCACCCGGCCCGCGAAAACCTCCGTATCATTCCCATCACCATTCAGGGAAAGACCTGGGGGTTCCAGTATTCGCCCTATGTCTACTACAACGAGCACTGCATCGTCCTGAACGGCGAGCATGTCCCGATGAAAATCGACCGCGCGGCCTTCTCGAAACTGTTTGATTTTGTCAGCCAGTTTCCGCATTATTTTCTGGGGTCCAACGCAGACCTTCCTATTGTCGGCGGCTCCATCCTGACCCACGACCACTTCCAGGGCGGACGCTATGAATTTGCCATGGCCCGTGCCCCCTACGAGGCGAAATTTACCGTCCCCGGGTTCGAGGACGTGGAGACCGGCATCGTGCGCTGGCCCCTCTCGGTCATCCGCATCCGCCATGCGGACCCCGCGCGATTAATCGATCTCGCCGACCACATTCTGACGGTGTGGAGAGGCTATACCGACAGAGACGCCATGATTCTGGCGGAGACAGACGGGGAGCCGCACAATACGATTACGCCGATTGCGAGGAAGCGGGGAGATGTCTTTGAGCTGGATCTCGCGCTGCGGAACAATCTCCGCACCGAGGAGCATCCGCTCGGTCTCTACCACCCACATGAGGAGTACCACCATATCAAGAAGGAGAATATCGGCCTGATTGAGGTTATGGGCCTCGCAATCCTGCCGGCCAGGCTCCGGACGGAGATGGGCGACCTTGCGCAGTGTATGCTGGCCGGCGACGACCCCGCCGCCACCCCGGAGCTGCAAAAGCATGCGGCATGGGCCCGCGAGGTTGCGGAAAAGCACCCGGACTTCAGCGAGG
>R19__coassemble_314_pt1 | contig 23948 bp, 20 predicted proteins | sample R19__metabat2_high_PE_001 | metagenome-assembled genome bin R19
GGTATAGGCAAAACTCCGAACCACTCCGTCTTCCAGAACTGCAGCACTGGCCGGTGTGGCCGAACAGTCGATAGCAAGTATTTTCATGCAATTGCCTCCCCTGAGATAGCAATGATTCGTGCCGACTCGTTGTCCGGCGCCTTTCGGATTTCTACGCGAATGCAGTCTTCCGGCAGAGCATTCTCAATATTTTCGCTCCACTCAACGGCGAGAACATAACCCATATCTATGTAATCGTAAAAACCGGTAGCGTCGAGATCGTCCCATGTGGAAATACGGTACATATCGAAATGGACGAGGGGCGGATTTCCGCCGTACTCCTGCACCAGGGCGAAGGTAGGACTGCTGACGGCCTCTGTTGCATGCAGGCCGCGGGCAAGGCCGCGGGTAAATACCGTTTTCCCCATCCCCATGCCGCCGAAAAAGGCAACTACGCTGCCGGGGTGCAGCCCGGCAGCGAGCCGCTCTCCCAGTGCTTCGGTCTCCTGCGGAGATTCTGTTCGAAATTCGCTCATCATGATCCCTCAGACTGTCAAAGTTATAGATATTCTAACATCATTTTCGTGGAATTCAACCGAATCGCCTCCCGTTCTTGAAAATTGAATCCCGCCCTTTTATAATGTTTTTACTGTAAATCGATACTTTGAATAAAAAGGAAATTGTCTTTATGTCCATCAACAAAGATTCCATCTCCTATTTCTGGAAGGGCACAGACAAGGTACTGCTCTTTCTCTGCCTGATCACCTCGGCATTCGGTGCCTTAATGGTCTACAGTGCTACACGGCATACGGTTGACGGAACGGGATTTCCCCGGGACGCCCTTACAATGATCGTCGCCATAATCATCGGCGTCGTCATAGCCCTGGTTCTCTCCGCCTTTGACTTTGATGCCTACTGCAAGCTCTGGTGGCTATGGGGGTCTTTAGGCATTTTGCTAATGATCCTCGTCATGCTCATCGGCGTCGCCCCCTCTGCCCGTGAAGATGCCCGAACCTGGATCAACCTCGGCATCATCTATTTCCAGCCCTCCGAGCTGGTCAAAGCTTTCTTTATCACCACATTTTCGGTTCATCTCTACGCCGTCAAGGAACGGATGAACAGCATTCGAAATGTTCTCCTTCTGACCCTGCATTTGCTTATCCCGTTCGTTCTGGTCGCCATGTCCGGCGATGACGGCTCTGCACTGGTCTTTTTCCTGATCGGTCTGAATATGATTTTCGTCGCAGGTCTCAACTGGAAATATATCGTCAGCGCATTCGCCATTGTAGCCGCTGCCATTCCGCTCTTCTGGAGCAAGCTCAGCGAATTTCAGCGTCAGCGCTTTGTCGTCATCTGGAATCCGGAGCGCTATCCTGCCACGGCCTATCAGCAGAACCAGGGTCTCGCCGCCATCTACAACGGCGGATTCCTCGGGACCGGTCTTTTCAAAGGGCAGTATACCCAGTCCGGTGCAGTGCCGGAGAGCTGGAACGACATGATCTTCACGGTCATCGGTGAGGAACTCGGCGTCATCGGCGGACTCATTGCGGTCGGCCTTCTGACTGCCATCGTGCTCCGCATCATCCACAATGGCCGCGTCTCCATTGATGGCCCGGCCCAGTACGCCTGCATCGGCATCTCGAGTATGATTGCCATTCAGACCTTCATCAATCTCGCCATGGTATTCCGCATCGGTCCGGTTATCGGCATTACACTCCCGTTCTTCAGCGCAGGCGGTTCTTCCACACTATGTCTGTACGTCGCCATTGGACTGGTCATGAGTATTTACCGTTCCTACTATACCGAAACCCGTGACAACAGCATGCACCTCATCGGTGTCGTCTCCCCGTTCAAGAGCGTCTACAGCGACGACAAAGTAGACCAGGATATGCGCACATCGGCTCATCGGTTTGGACAGACGGACAGCAGCAACCACAGCCGCCACGAGGACACAAAAATTACCAATTCACTTGGGCAGCGCACCAAGCGACAGGTCAAACGCATTACCCGAAAAGCCAATGCCATTCTTCCGGACTACCGCCATGGAAGAATCAATTACGACTTTGACCACAAGAATCGTAAGTCACCGCCTTCCCACGCCACATTCAAGAAGAAGAAAAACAGCTCCCTTCCCTCCGGTGCTTATTACAAGCCGCGTTCCGGGAGCAGCCGCGCCCATCGGTACGACGACGAGAACAGGAAATAACGCTAAAAAATCCGCCCTCAGTCGGGCGGATTTTTTTTGAGTTCTTCATAAAGTTCCTGTATTGTCACATGATACTCCGGGTCCAAATAGTCCGGTGCAATTTCCGCCAGCGGGCCCAGCACAAAAGCACGGTTTTTCCGGTCCGGATGCGGAAGGATCAGATCTTCCGTATGAAGGATCCGGTCATCGTAGTAAATGAGATCCAGATCGAGCGTGCGGGGACCCCAGTGGATCTTTCGGACCCGGTGCTGCTCTTTTTCAATGGCGAGCATCGTATGGAGCAGGGGTTCCGGCTCCAGCTTCGTCTCCGCCAGGACCGCAAGGTTCAGGAAATCCGGCTGATCGGTGACCCCATAAGGAGCGGTTTCCCAGGTGGAAGAACGTGCAAGAATCGGCCCGATCTGAGTTTCAATGGAGCGGATGCCGTTTTCAATGATCTCCTCCCTGTCTCCCAGATTGGAGCCGATGGCGATATAGGCTCTCATTGCAGCACCTCTGCCATGCGGACTGCATCGAGGTTTTCTTTGACGTCGTGGACTCGTGCCATCTCCACCCCGTGCATCGCCGCATAGACGGAGACACCCACGGTCCCAAAGAGTCGCTCATCCGGGTCATCTTCATGGAGGGCAGTGCCGATAAAGCTCTTTCGGGAAACCGCAAGAAGCTGCGGAAGATCCAGATCCTGGAACCGGTCGATGTGTTTCAGCAGTTCAATATTGTGCTCATAGGTCTTGCCGAATCCTATGCCGAGATCATAGATGATACGTTCCTCGGAGACGCCGTTAGAGAGGGCGTACTCAATTTGCCGTTCCAAAAAAGCATAGACATCTTCCACGACATTTTCATAATATGGGTGGTCCTGCATATGGTCCGGCCGGCCCTGGATATGCATCAGGATAACGGGCACCTGATTGTCTGCGGCCACATGTACCATATCAGGGTCAAACGTGAGACCGGAGATATCGTTCAGAATGTCGACGCCCGCCTCGCAGGCCGCCTGTGCGGTGGACGCATGATAGGTATCCACCGAAAGGAGAATATCCGGATAGCGAGACTTGATTTCCCGGATAACCGGGCAGACCCGGGCAATTTCCTCATCCGGTGTAACCGGAGCCGAACCCGGGCGGGTGGATTCCCCGCCGATGTCAAGGAAGGAAGCACCCTCCCCGATCAGCTTTTCCGCGCGCGCCATTGCATCGGTTGGATCCAACGTGCGGGAACCGGCGAAGAAGGAGTCCGGCGTCACATTGATGATGCCCATCATCTCCATCTCCGTAAAACTGTGAATGGTGTTGTCTTTTAGAAGAATATGTCTCATTTGCGTACTTCAGAACCTCCCAGGACTTTGGCAAATGCCTGATGATTGTGGATGCTCTCCATGCTCTCCACCTGAATTTCGTATTTGCGGATATCCGGCAGAGTATCCATGCGCTGTTTGGCCTCCCGGCATACATCCTCGACAAACCGGGGATGGTCGTAGGCATATTCGGTCACATATTTCTCATCCGGCCGTTTCAGAAGTGTGTAGAGCGGCGAAGAGGCAGAGTCCTCAGAAATTTTTACAAATGTCTCAAAGGGAATAAACTTCCGCGTGTTGGCCGTAATAGTAACCAGGGCCCGTTGATTGTGGGCCGAATAATCGGAAATTTCTTTTGAGCAGGGGCAGAGCGTGGTCACCGGCGTGCAGACCGTCGTCTCCATCTCCAGCCGATCATCGTCCAGCAGAGCTGCACGGACTTCCGCGTCCACACTCAGCAGAGAGGGGTTCCCGGTCACCGGAGATTTTTTATGTACAAAATATTTCAGCCGGATATCGAGGAAGCTGGTCTCGGCGTCGAGATGATTGCGCATCTTCTGCAGCCATTCGTGGATATGCTTTAAATCCAGCCGGTTGGATTCCTGCAGCACTTCTACAAAGCGCGACATATGCGTCCCCTTCTGGTTCGGCCCGAGACCGACCGAGCAGCTGATATCTGCAGTGGCGGTCATCCAGTTGCCCTCGGCATCTTTGATTTCGACTGGATATACAAGATCTTTTATGCCGACCTCATTGAGCGAGATATTCCGCTCATCGAACTGGCTCTGTACGTCTTTCATGCTTCGTCTCCTCTGTAAATAACACCCTGGGTCGCTGTCTCCCAGACCTCAATCTCATATAGCTGGCAGCCGACCTCCTGGAACTTCGGCTCCAGTGTATCCCAGATATATATGGCAATATTTTCTGCCGTCGGCTGTTCGATAAAATCATTGATATACTGGTGATCAAACTGGTTCAGGACGTTTTCCTTTACAATGGTTTTTACATCGGCAAAGTCACAGACCATATCCTCTTCATTGCAGCGGCCATTCAATTTAACAACCAGTTTATAGGTGTGTCCATGCAGCCGTTCGCATTTCCCGTGATAATGAACCAGATTATGGGCTGCATCGAACTTAAACTCTTTGATGAGAATCATCTGAGATACCTCTCCTTTTCCGTTATTACAGCATCCAGTGGGACATCCCAGGTTTCCGCCGGAACTTTTCCCGTCTTCTGTGCCTCAAAGGCCGCGCCCATGACCTCGGCGTTCGTACATTTCGGCAGATAGCGATCATAATAGCCGGCTCCCATACCCATCCGCATGCAGGATTCATCAAATGCGGTCAGAGGGCTGATTACGAGGTCGATCTCCTCCGGCGGAACCAGATCCGAATGCTCCGGGACGGGCTCAGGAATGTGAAAGGCACCGGGATGCCACCCGTTCTCGCCAACCGGAATCCGCGCCTCCATCTGCGATTCACTGATGCAGAGCGGATAGGCTATGCGCTTTCCATCTGCTTCCGCGAATTGAATCAGGGGTTCCAGGGATACTTCTCCCCGAACCGCCCGGTAGAGCAGAATGGTTTTTGCATTTTGATAAGCTTTCGTGCTTCGAATCTTTTCACAGACAGATGCAGATCTTTGTGTTCGTTCGGATACTGTCAGGGAATCCCGTGCCGAAATCTTCCGATGGCGCAGCCAGGTGCGGTACACTTTTGGGAACTCGGTCCGCACCGCCCCGGCCAGATAGAGCGAGCCGAAGGAGACCAGGATACCATCTTCGCCGGCGGCATCCAGAGCAGATCGAATTCCGTCTTTCACCTGGTCAAACGCCTGAGCTTTCGCCCCCGCGCGGTTCAGATATTCCGCGAGATCTGCCGCCGGAAGCGCGCGGTCGCTGAACGGAGTCAGGCAGATGAATTCCTGCGCCAGTGGGATAACTTTTGCCATCATAGCCTTATAATCTTTATCGGCGAGTACGCCCAGAAGAAAGACATACTTCTTTCCGGGCAAAAGCTGCTTCAGACTTCCGCACAGGGCGTCAACGCACTGGGGATTGTGCCCGCCATCCAAAATAAACAGCGGTTCCTGTCGGAAGACCTCAAAGCGGGCCGGCCATTCGACCTGGGCGAGTCCTTCCCGGATGGCCTCTTCGGAAATATTCCAGCCCCGGGTTCGGAGGGCGTCCAGGGTATCCAGTGCCACGGCAGCGTTGTTCAGCTGGTAGTCCCCTATGAGATTCAAGTGAAGATCCGTCCGTTCCCGGTAATCAAATATCTGACCCTGAAGCGAGCAGCTGTGCGCGCGAAGCTTTGAGAAGTCAGAAAGGAGCAGCGGATCCTGTGCTTTTCTGCAGGCGTCTTCAACGACCTTTTTTGCATCTGCCTCTCCGTCATAGCAGACCACCGCGCTGCCCGGCTTAATGATGCCGGCTTTGTTCTGAGCAATTTCTGCAATCGTATTGCCCAGAAATTCGGTATGTTCCAGACCAATGTTTGTGATAACAGCGACTTCGGGAGCATCGATGACATTTGTACTGTCCAGCAGGCCGCCGAGGCCGACTTCCAGCACGACGATGTCACAGTGCTCCTGTGCAAAATACAGCATGCCGATAGCGGTAACAAGTTCAAACTGACTGGGGTGGTCCTCCATGGCATCAGCTGCAGACTTCACCTGCTCTGTGAGCTCCGCCAGACGAGGTCCGGGAATATTTTTACCGCAGATTCGCATGCGCTCACAGAAATCCTGGATAAACGGCGACGTATAGAGTCCCGTCTTCAAGCCTGCTTTTCGCAGGACAGCGTCCAGCATGGCACAAGTGCTGCCTTTGCCATTGCTACCGGCGACGTGGACAAACTTCAGCTGTTTCTGGGGATTACCCAGCCGCTCCAGCAGTTCCCGGGTACGGTCGAGTCCCAGACGCATCGTGCTCCAGGTATAGTTGTCAATGTATTGAATGGCTTCGTATTTGGTCAAAATAAAACTCCTTTCGCGCAAATGCCACGAAAGGAGTTGGAATGCTCTTAGGTGGCAGCGGAATGCGAACGAGAACCGCGGCACGTCTGTGCTCTTCGTCCACAGGCTACTTCCCATCCTATGGCACTTAACGCTCTCGATCTACTCTGACAAGCCAAGATCTGAAATTCAATTGTTGTTTATTTAGTATATACTGCTTTGCTGTGATTTGCCAGAACTTTTTTACTGTTCGGCCGCCTCGACGACATGGGAAATCAAAACAGTCCGGTGATGACACCGTCTTCATCGACGTCAATGCGCTCTGCTGCGAGAGTCTTGAGAAGGCCAGGCATCATCATGATATCGCCGGTCAGGACGCTGTTCGCAGAAACGGATGACTTCCTCGGCCAGAGCTTTGCCGCCCTCGCCGCCTTTTGCCCAGACTGCCGAGAGTGCCGCATGGAAAAGCAGCCGGTATTCAGCTTATCGCTGCTTACCGGCTGTCAACTATTTTCAGATGTTGGTCCATCCTCCATCAACTGTAATATAAGTACCATTAATGAACTTGGACTCATCACTCGCCAGGAAAAGAACTGCATTGGCAATATCTTCCGGCTCCCCCATCCCTGTGGAGAGCGGGTACATCAGTTCGAAGCTCTTCATGCCGTCTTCATTCATAGGCGGCATCGTCATAGGCAGCTCGGTCACAATTCCGCCCGGAGCCACTGCATTACAGCGGATCTCCTGCTCCTTGTACATAAAAGCTACATTTCTGGTTACTGCAGCCAGGCCCGCTTTCGAAGCGACATAAGACGGGCCTGAAGTATTGTGGCGTGCCCCTACAGAAGTCACATTAATAATATTGCCGCCATCTCCCTGCTTCAGAAACTGCTTTAAAGCGCGGCGCATGGCATAAACCGGGCCGAACAAATTCACCTGAAGAGATGCATTCCAGATCTCATCGGTCATCTGGTCCAGAGGCGCCATGTCATCGCCAATCCCGGCATCATTGATCAGAATGTCGAGACGTCCGAATTTTTCGACAGCAAGCTCGATCATCGCCTCATTGGTCTCACATTGTGAGACATCTCCAATGTAGATTTCAATTTTTCCGGGGTATGCTTTCTCCCATTTTTCCCGGAGACCTTTTAACCGCTCCGCCTGCCGGTCCACCGCCACCAAATTGGCACCTTCCCGCAGAAAGCTCTCTGCAATAGCATTTCCCATACCGGCAACTGCTCCGGTCAGGACTACCGTTTTCTGATCCAGTTTTCCCATAGTTATTCCCCCTGTTACAGCCAGTTTTTCTCCGTCAGGATAGCAGGTGCATCGTTGCAGCCGATCGTCACTTCAGTCCCAATCGGCACGTTGGCATCCACTACCGCAAATCCGATATTTTTATCCACGGTATAGCCGTAAATACAAGTACGCACAAAACCACACGGAATGCCTTTATGGTAAATAATTTCCCGCTGTGCAATATCTTCATAGGAGACGCGGGATGGGTCCAATTCGAAACCGACGAGCTGATGCTTCGGACCATTTTCCTTTGCACGCAATACCGCTTCCCGGCCGATAAAATCCTTTTCATCCGGATGCAGCATCCAGGCCATTCCGCACTCATAGGGCGTAAGCTGATACATGTCCTGGCGAAGCGCAAATCCTTTCTCAACTGGTATGGAGCGGACATAGACTTCCAGAATCTGCAGCTCCGGAACATCAAATTTTTCTGCTGAGGCCGAAATGGCATCCCGTACTTTCTCCGTGTCCCCCATAGCACAGTAGATCTCATATCCATTCTCACCGGTAAAGCCGCTGCGATGAACCTGCACGTCTACGCCGGCTGCTTTGGACGGAAAGACACTGAATCGCTTCATGGAATCAACGGTATCCGCTATTAAATCGTTGACGACTTCTGCAGAGTTCGGTCCTTGAATAGCGTACATGTCAACTTCTTTCGTGATATCGCGATAGGATACCTGCCAGGATCCTTTATGCGCATCTGCCCAGCGAATAAAATGGGGGCCGTACAGAGTAGAAATCCAATAATGATCTTCCCCCATATGCATGACGATGCAGTCATCAATAAGTTTTCCTTCCTCATTCAGAGAACAGGTATATTTTGTCCGCCCAACCGGAGATTTTGCAATGGTATTGACATAGATCCAGTCGAGAAAAGCAGCTGCATCCGATCCGGTCACATCAATCAGATCGTGCGTCCACCGATACCAGGCTGCATTCGTTCGAACCGCGTTTGCCTCTGCGCGAGCTGCGGCATCTTCTTTGAATAACATTCTGCTGCCCCCTCTCAGACCATTTTCTTGTCGATCTTCCGTCCAATGACGATCTCCATATCATCGGAATCGACATTTTCAAACCAGACGGACCACTCCGGACTGACCAGCGTCTTGACCGCGTTGTGCCAATATGATTCATACCCATAGTAGAGTTCATCCATCGGCGCCATCTCATAGCGGCCGGTAAAATCATCATAGGTGCACGCAATGCGGACTTCATCTTTCGTCCACGCAGTCAGATGATTGGGAACCAGCTGTGTATCCAGCTGGAACTGGATTAAGCTCCCCATGATTCGCGGGTCATTTTCATCAATCTCATGGGGAACACCGAGATAGCTGCGGAGCCCCTCACGGTTCCAGGGGTCGATATACGCATTTTTTCCTGCAGTCGAAAAAACAATTCGGAAAATCCGGTCGAATTCATCTTCATCTTTTGCCATATCTCGAATGGCAATCATCGGAAATGAGACGGACCAGACCCAGCACATCATCATGTCCCAGTGGTATTCTTCATCAAATGAAGTCTCCTCGCCAAACGTCTGCGAATACTGCCCGTTGCGAAGACCCTGGGCGTCGCGGAACCCACGTTCCCGCGGTGTGTCATGAACCGAATAGACCGGCTGCTGCATATGGTCCATCCATCCCTGTTTGGGAAGCCCGGTCTTATCTCTGCGTTCCGCCACGACACGGCAGTGCCGGTCGCCGCATCCTCGCGCTTCACACATGTTCAGACATACTTCGTTTTCCAGCTGATTCTTCGATGCGAGATCAAAGTTTGCGGTAAACATTGCCGTTGTCATATTGCACATTTCCGCCCCGACAATGTCCCAAGGGCAGGCGTCGAGCTCTTTTTCCACGCGGTCTCTGGTAAACTGAATGACGCGGCCGGCCATATTTTCATACTCGTCGCCGTAGTCCCCGAAGATGGCCCCGAGCCAGGCAGAACGCTCACAGAATTCCGGAATGTTCCACTGATCGTAGAACTCATTCATGTACTCTTCGCCGGAAACGGAAGTATTCATCATATAGGAGATATCACAAATAGCACTGGTCCGCTTGTCAAAGTCCGGTTCCAAAATTCGCATCACCTGGAACAGGTTTGCGCTGAAGGCAGCTACACTCCGAAGTGCATACCGATAGGCCTCGTCTTTCGGAATCAATTTTCCCCAGGATGTACGGACGCTGGGGTGTTCCTCCAATTTCTCTTTGATTGGCATATCCATTCCTCCTTTTCCATTGGAGTTTATGTTCTTTCGCCCTTATTAAAAATAAAATTCCTGTCATTTCATAGCCAATAACTTGTTGGGAAAAACGAAAAAAAGCCGTCATATTTGACGGCTTTTTTAGATAGATTTGATATTTTATCACGTCCAAGTTATATTAAAAACAGTGAGGTGAGACAAAAATGCGATTAAATGCGGATCTTCTCTGCTCTTCTCTGCCAGAGGAATATCATGCCGTTATAGCCGGCCAGCGGGAAACCAGACTTTCTCTTCGCCGACCCGAATTTTATCTGAGAACAACCAGTCTATTTCAGACCAATCATCTCTATATTGCCGAAGAAGATCAGCTTCCTGTCACCCCAAATTTGGAAAACGGTGCCGTAATCATCGTCATTGGAAAAGAACGTCGTTTCAATTCGTATCAGAATTACGGATGTCTGATCTTTCTGGATCGTTCCTGCTCCCTCTGCGAAGTTTTTAATACCGTACAGTCCATTTATAATCGGTTTGATCGCTGGGAGGAAAAGCTGAATGCCGTCTACGAGCAGAATGGTACCGTTCAAGATCTGCTGGACTGCAGTTCTCCCATTTTTCAGAATATACTTTTTGTTCTGAATGACCGCCTTGACTGCATAGCGCTTTCCGGCGCACAGACTTCCCCATTTTCTCCAGACCTGCTGGCAAAAGAAAACGAGGTTCTCAGTCTGGATGCCATTCGGACCTTTCTTCAAAACCACGATCTGTCCATGAGTGAGCGCCAGCCCATGCTGCTGAATTTATTGGACACCACTACATTAAATGCGAATCTGTTCGAAGGAGATCGATACATAGGCTGTATCACGGTGTTTTATACGTCCCGCCCTTATCGGTCGAGCGATGACCCGCTACTCAATTTCCTGCGTGGATATATTGAACGACTTTTGAACCACTATCCAATCCAGGCAATCTCCAAGCAGGGTGAAATGCGGACGATTCTTCACACAATTGCAAAAGGCTCCCCATTGGATGGAGAGCAGCGCATTCTCCTGGAGTCAGAGGCCAATCCGCATTCCTATCTCTGTCTCTGGATGGAATTTGGAAATAATATGTCCCACCTTCCGGTCGATTACCTGTGCAATCTTCTGGAATCCACTTTTTCCAATGCCTATGCATTTCCGCACACCACAGGCATCATTACCGTATTACCGAAGACTGATCCTTCCCGCCTTCCGGATTTGCTTCGCCCATTTTATGAGACCATAGGGCTGTATATTGGAATCAGCTTTCCCTTTCAGGATCTCTATCAAATTCGCCTTTACTATCAGCAGGCCAAAATGGCAGTAAAAACAGGGATACTGCTCGCACCAGACCGACATTTCTATCCATTCACCGAGTATGAACTGCCTGCACTGATTATTCAGGCTATTGGAGACCTTCCAATGCAGTCCTATTTCGGAGAAGGTCTCGAAGCCCTGCTGAAACATGATCAGCATTCCGGAGTCAGTTATACACAGACGCTTCGGGTCTATCTGGAACAAAAATGCAGCATATCGAAAACCGCTTCCGCTCTGTATATTAATCGTAGCACCCTTCTGGACCGGTTAAAGCGAATTTCCCGGATTCTGCCGGGTGAGCTGGAAGACCCGGATCAGCGTCTTCGTCTGGAGATTCTTCTCAAGGCAATTGAGCTACAGGAAGAGCTTCAAAAAGACCGGATTTCCTGAGAAATCCGGTCTTTCTTTATGCCCCATCCGAAAGCCTGCCATACAATTGAAGCATGCGATCGTACATGGCAAAATAGTGAGTTTTCTCTCCGGTAAAGCCCATCCAAAGCAGATGGTCCCCTTTTTCCACTGGCATATTGTACCATCGGCCCGGGGTGAACGAATCATTATAGTCTGCCTCCGCAGAAGGTGCGTTCAGAGGCGCCGACTGTCCGGTCAGATTGACAAATCCATCATTTTTACGCCAGGGCAGATTTCCTACGCCATACTTTGACAGCCGTTTTGGCTGATAGAATCCGGTCATGAGACCTGCTGCCCGTGTCAGGAACATAGAGTAACGGCGGTCGGGGATGCGTGTTCCTTTTCCATTGTCCTTCGTGCAGTCTGCTCTCTGTGCGAAATAGTAAATGGAAGGCACTGTTTTCTGGGAAGGATTTACGGTCTCCTGTACCAGCTCAATCTGCATTTCATGGGTAACGTTATCCAAACCATGATTGGAATCAAAGGCCCGGATTCCGTCCAGACGGCCAAACGGCAGATGAAAATGCCACCCGTGGACAGATGAAGGTTCTCCCATAATCCCCCATTGCTGGGTCTGAAAATTATAGAACCTGCTGATTGGTGTATCCGCTGTTATGACATTGTCCAACAGCAGACGGTAGGTCATAAAGGTCATCCCCTTCTGCCCCAGCATCGTCGCCAACGTTGTACCGTTGTTGACTCCGGAGAGCGTGGTAACCGTATGGATCAGAGAGCCGTGCCCCCCTGCAAACAGCGGGGAAAGCTCTTCCGGCGGTGTCCCCTCCCGTTCCTCTTCGCTCCCATATGCAAACAGCGCTGCGGCCTGTTTGACAGTCGGTCCGCCAAACGAATGTCCAAACAGATTGATCTTCTTATGAGGGCCATCCTGTCCAAGGTCTTCCAAAACGCCGTGTGGATACGTATGGCCGTATCTTGCATGATGATATTTCTGGCTGTGTACTTTTCCGAAATCAACCGTTCCCCCAAACAGATAGGCCCATAGGACACAGGTTCGATCCCATGCGCTGTTGCAGGGTCCGAGTGACGGATGATAAACTTCATAGCCTTCCTCGCGGAGATGGCGGAGCAGATTTTTGGAGCCGATTCCCCAATAGGGAAAAATCTTATCTGCGCCGTCTTCTTCGCCATACCCCATGAGCCCATGGATAAATATATTAGGATAATTTGACATATTTCCTCCAAACAGAGCGCGCTGCAGAATTTCAGCATTCTGCAGCGCGTTCTTCTTTGACAGCTCAATCAAGCGCTTTCAGTTTCTGATCAATTTCTTCTACGACATCAGGAGACAGTCCAGACTGTGGAAAAGAAGCAAGTTTGCGGAATGTCAAACTTTGAACCATCTTCATACGCGGATCTGTTTTGAACCCAGGTGAGTACTGCGCAATAATATCGGCCGCAGCCTCATTTTTCATTAATACTTTTACTTTGTCATCGACGGATGCCATAGCCATCCTCCTTTCTTTCTTTTTGTTCAACTGCATTTTATCGCTGCAAACCCTACAGCAACAGCCGACAAAAAGTAGGGGAAAAAAGCAAAAAAGCCATCCATTTGGATGGCTTTCTGGTTCCCTAGGATAATTTCTGAAGCTTTGCATAATTGGACATGATTTTTTTCGTTCCGGCCTTGTCAAACGCAATTTCCAGCAGACAGTCATTGCCCATCGGGGTAGCAGAGAGTACCACGCCGGTGCCGAAGGCCTTATGCCGAACCGTATCTCCGACACCGAAATGTTCCCCATTCGGCTCCGCTTTTCTTCCGGATCCGCCGGAAAAACCGCCGAAATCTTTCCGCTTTCGGCTGCGGGAGACGTAATTTCCCTGCTCATCGAACAGCGAGCTGTTCCGGGTCATCTCCTGCCGCGCGGAGTAATAGCTGTCTAAAGAGGGTGACTGTTCGCGATTCAGATATTCTTCCGGAATCTCTGCAAGAAATCGGGACGGCTCATTGCGCGTTGTCGAACCATACAGCATTCGCATACGGGCGTTGGTCAGATAGAGCTTTTCCTTGGCACGCGTAATTCCCACATAGGCCAGGCGGCGCTCCTCCTGGATCTCCGCTGGGTCAAAGAGGGCCTGGCGGCCCGGGAAGAGCCCCTCTTCCATGCCCGCCATAAAGACGATTGGGAATTCAAGTCCTTTTGCCGAGTGGAACGTCATCATTACAGCGACGTCAGACTGCTCGTTGTAGCTGTCGATATCGGAGAGCAGAGAGACCTCTTCGAGGAAGCTGGAGAGATCCCCTTCCGGATTTTCCTCGAGATAGAGTGCAAGGTTGGACTGCAGCTGCTGAATATTGTCGCTCCGGTCCTGAAACGTGTCGCGGTCGGCACGGAGATAAGTCAGGTAGCCGGTCCGGTCCATCAGTTCTCCAAACAGGACCGGGAGCTCAATCTCTTCGCTGCGGGCCTGCATTTCACGGATCATGGCGGCAAACTGCATCAGTTTTCGGGCGGCGCGGGAAAGCGTCTCATACTCATCTGCATGCTCCATGACCTCAAAGAGGCTGACGCCGAGTCCGGCCGCAATATCCGAGGCGCGCGCCACGGTGGTCTCGCCGATGCCGCGTTTGGGGACATTGATAATACGGCGAAGTTTTACATTGTCGGCTGGATTGTTGATGACGGAGAGATAAGCCAGCGCATCCCGGATTTCTTTTCGCTCATAGAATCGGTGCCCGCCGATGATGCGGTAGGGTATTCCCATTCGGACAAAAGCACGCTCGATTGCGCTGGACTGAGCGTTGGTGCGGTAAAGCACGGCGTGGTCGGAAAAACAGCGGCCGTTGGCGACGTTTGTCGCAATTTGATCGGCTATATAGGTACCCTCTTCCTGCTCATCGGCGGCGGTGTAAACGGTAAGTTTCTCGCCGTCCTCGCCGGCGGTCCAGAGATTTTTTCCTTTCCGCTCTGTGTTATTGCGGATGACTTCATTCGCTGCACTCAAAATATTTCCGGTGGAGCGGTAGTTCTGCTCCAGACGGATTGTTTTTGCATTTTTATAGTTGTCCTCAAAGTGCATGATGTTTTCAATTGTCGCACCACGGAACTTGTAGATGCTCTGGTCGTCATCGCCCACCACGCAGATATTCTGATACCGCCCGGCCAGCAGACTGGTCAGAACATACTGGGCATTGTTGGTATCCTGGTACTCATCGACATGAACATAGTGGAACTTATTCTGATAGTACTCCCGGACTTCCGGGTCTTTCTGCAGCAGAAGAACTGCATTGACGATCATATCATCAAAGTCCATGGCGTCTGCCTCCAGCAGCATTTTCTGGTACTGCTGATATGCTTTCGCATACATTTCCAGACGGATATCCCCTTTCGCCTCTTTGGCAAACTGTTTGGGGAGAATCAGACTGTCCTTGGCACGGCTGATGACACTGAGAATCTCCTTGTGATTCATGACTTTGTCGTCGATATTCAGAAGACGCTGGACCTCTTTCATGACACGGCGGGAATCGTCCGTGTCGTAAATGGTAAAGTGTGAGGTATAGCCCAGTCGATCGCCATAGCGGCGAAGGATGCGGCCGCAGACCGCGTGGAAGGTTCCAGCCCAGATTTCACCGGCAATCTCATCGCCCAGGAAGGCGGCCAGACGCTCTTTGAGCTCCCCGGCCGCCTTATTGGTAAAGGTGATGGCCAGGATCTGCCATGGACGTGCCGGATGCACGGCCAGAAGTTCCTCAATGTCGGAGTTCAGCGGGATAGCTTCCTTATAGTAGTCCTGCAGCATGGCGAAATCTGATTCGTCTACAGGACGGCAGAGCTCCCTGGACTGATACGCATCGCCATGCCGTACAATGTTGGCTATGCGATTTACCAATACGGTCGTTTTTCCGGAGCCGGCTCCCGCCAGGACCAGCAGCGGTCCTCTGACCTGGAATACCGCCTCTTTCTGCGCGTCATTCATGCGGGAAAATTCTTTCTCAAGAATATTCCGGCGCAGCGCGAGTACTTTTTCCTCAGTTGTTTCCATGTTGCTGATTCTCCTGATATTTCAGATAGTCTTCCAAAATAATGACGGCCGAGACTGCATCTACCACTGCTTTTCGAGCTTTTCCGCGGGTGTTGGTTACGCTGAGTGCACGGTGTGCCTCGACTGTGGTCAGACGCTCATCATAGAGCTCTACATTCAGGCCGTAGTCTTTCCGCAGCATATCGGCCAGTTCTTCACATTTCCGGGCACGGAAGCCGTAACTTCCGTCCATGTTGCGGGGACAGCCGACGACAACTCGCTCCGCCTTTTTGGATTCTGCAAGGCCTGCCACCGCTTTCGCGACTTTTGGAGGCCAGCTCTCGTGGATGACGGTTACCGGTGAAACCACCAGGCCCTGCGGATCACAGACTGCGATGCCGGTACGGGCATCACCGTAATCTACCGAAAGGATTCGCATTTTTCTGCTCCTTTGTCTGACACAGCAACAGCAGCGGGATGAAGCCATTCCGCTGCCGTTGCGAGATATTCTTAATATTAGTGCGGCCTGCGAATAAGTGCCGGCGGCTGGGTATAGATGGCGGTAGAGGGAGCGGTGTAGTAGCTGTTGCTCACCGTAGTTCCCGTTCCTTCCACGGAGACGGCCTCCGAAGTACTGCTCACGCTGACCTCACCTTCCGCCGCAGCAGAGGTTGCACCGACTTCGACATTTTGAATTCCGTAGCCGGAATGCGTTCCGTCGCAGCGGTCCGGAAGATTGTGCCGGTCATACCACCCCATGGCGCGCGGGCAGCCCCGTCCGGCCAGTTCACCGGAGTACGTGCAATAGGCGCGCTGTACAAGTTCTTTCCCGTACGTGAAAGATTTGCTGGCTTTGCCGCGATGGGCCCTTGTCATAGTAGCGGAGAAAATATGGGCAGCAGGATTGTAGCCGCTCTTTGCGTAGGTGATCTCCTCCTGGGTGTCATAGCCAAACCAGAAAGCACCGACATAGTAAGGAGTACCGCCGCAGGCCCATTTATCCTTTGTATCTGACGTCGTACCGGTCTTCATAAAGGTCGTAAAACCGGAAACGCCGCAGCCCTTACCAGTGCCCTGCGTGACAACGGTCTGCAAAATTTTATTCATGGCATCTGCCGTACCCTTGGAGATTGCCTGCTCCGGTTTTGAATCTGCCTGAAGCAGAACCTGGTCCCCTTTATAGTTGGTGACTTTTGTATAGCAGTGCGGCGCATAATATTTACCGCCGTTTCCAAAGGTAGCGTAAGCAGCGCACATCTCAAGTGTCGTAACTCCGTGTGACATTCCGCCGACTGCCATAGAAGACAGGTTGGCGTCGGAGTTTTTCCCCGAAGTCACCAGTGTAGAGAAATGGTAATTCTTTATGAGGAACTTCATGCACTTGGACGGCGTAAGCTTCTGCGCCAGTCTGGCCGATGTCGTATTGAGTGATTCCGCAAGAGCGTACTGCGTTGTGACCCGTGCGCTGGGACTGCCGTACCCGCCGTCAAAGTTGCGCGGCCACTGCCTTCCTCCCACGTCCAGTGCAGCATTTTTCAGCGGCGTGGAATAGGTGATATACTTTTTCTCCATGGCCGGCGTATACACGCTCAGGGGCTTGATGGAAGAACCCGGAGAACGAACTGCGTCGGTCGCTCGGTTGAAGCTCCGATTCAGCGTCTTCTTCCCGGCGCCGCCCACCATGGCGACGACATTTCCCTGGTAGTCCATAATGGTACAGGCCGACTGAACCTTCTTCTTTGTGTTGTTGACGCCGTCCTCGGTCCGGCCGCCTTCGGATGGGAAGCCGATTCGGTTTTCATAGACCGATTCTGCTGCCTCCTGAACCTTGGGATTCTCTGTTGTGTAGATACGAAGACCGCCGCTGTAGACCTTCTGTGTCGCCTCACTGCGTGTGAGATTGTACTGGTGCATAAAGTCCTTTATGACGGTGTCAATGACATAGTCAACGTAGTAGCTGTTGACCTGTTTATCCTCCTTCGCCGTTGTTTCCGCATGCCGGGTGGGAACATACTCCGGAGAATTGGTGTAAACCATCTTTTTATGGATAGCCTTCTGATAAACGCCTTCCGAAATAAAGCCGTCCGAACGCATGTCGTTCAGGCACTGATTGCGTCGATTGGTATTATGGTTCGGATGCAGAAGCGGATTGTAATAGGTCGGGGCCTGCGTAATGGAGGCAAGACAGGCACATTCCGCCGTATCAAGCTGCGCGGGCTCTTTACCAAAATATTTCTCCGATGCAGTCTGAACCCCGTAACAGCCGGAACCCAGCGGGATGGTGTTTAAATAGGCTTCCAGAATTTCTTTTTTGCTGTAGTTCTTCTCCAGGTTGAGAGCTTCCAGAATTTCCTTTGCTTTCCGGGAAACGGTGACCTGGTTCTCATCGGTCAGATTTTTGATGAGCTGCTGCGTCAGCGTAGAGCCGCCCTGGCGGCCGTGGTATTTGACCACTGCGGCAATTGTGCGAATCCAGTCCACGCCATGGTGATCATAGAACCGCTTGTCCTCCAGACTGATAAAGGAGTTCTGCAGATCTTTTGGAATACTGTCCAGACTGACCCAAATGCGGTTCTTCTCCCCGTGTAGCTTGGCAATGCTGGTGTACTGCCCTTTCTCGTTTTTGGCATACAGAATACTCGTCTGTGCCTGGTTGTTCTTATAATCCTCCAGATTGACAGCTGGTTTGCCATGGACATAGGCAATGCAGAAAATAAGAAGGAAAACGATGGTCAACAGAAGCGCCAATAAAATAATGCGGCCAATGCTTCCGGCAACGGAGTGTTTTTTTGAAGATGCTGCCATGAAGCGCATCCCCCCTTTCCCCGGCTCACCCGGAAAACTGCATAATTTTTTATATTTTACCATAAACCGGGAAAATAGTTTAGTCTGGAATCGGCAGGCGGAAAAAACGGGGCTCCTCGCTTAGGAGGAGCCCCGATGAATTTAATTGAAAAATTCTTATTTGATCATGTTTGCAATTTCGTCAGCGAAGTTCTCTTTCTTCTTCTCGATGCCCTCGCCCTTAGCATAGCGGGTGAAACCGGTGACCTTGATGTCGCCGCCGAGTTTCTTGGCAACCGAGTTGACATACTGCTGAACATTCTCATGCTTCTCAGCCTTGACAAACTCCTGGTCAAGCAGGCAGTTCTCTTTGTAGAACTTGTTGAGTTTGCCCTTGACGATGCCGTTGAGAACCTTTTCCGGCTTGTTGGCCATCTTCGGGTCCTCTTTGAGCTGTGCAGAGATGATGCCCTCTTCATGCTCCAGGACATCAGCCGGAACAGACTCCGGGTTGAGATAGGACGGGCTCATAGCGGCAATCTGCATTGCAACATCTTTGCCCATAGCCTTAAATTCATCCTTGGAAGCAATTTCCGGAGCAACGTCAAAGCTTACGAGAACACCGACAGCGCCGCCCATATGAATATAGGTGGAGCATACGCCCTCCTGACGGACAAAGCGGCGGATCTTCATGTTCTCACCGATGGAAAGAACGAGTTCCTGCAGGCTCTCCTGAACGGTCTCGTCCTTGCCGTCGAGCTTGTCAGCAAGAAGAGCATCGACGTCAGCCGGGTTGTTGTCGGCGATAGTCTTGGCAACAGCCTTGACGAAGTCGGTGAATTTTTCATTCTTTGCAACGAAGTCAGTCTCCGAGTTGACCTCGACAAGAACACTGACGTTTTTGTCCTCATCGGTATAAGCGAGAACAACACCGTCGGCTGCGGTTCTGCCGGCTTTTTTCGCGGAGACGGCAATGCCTTCCTCACGGAGAATGTCAATTGCCTTGTCCATGTCACCGTCAGCTTTGACGAGTGCCTGCTTGCACTTCATCATGCCGACACCAGTTTTCTCACGGAGCGCTTTTACGTCCTGAGCTGTGAAATTCATTCTGAGTGTCCTCCCTTATCGAAATTTATTCAGCTGCCTCTGCCGCGTCGGCCTGAGCCGGCTCAGCTTCGGTGTCCTGCTGGCCCTGTTTGCCCTCGATGCAGGCGTCTGCCATAGCACCGGAGATAAGACGGACCGCACGAATAGCATCGTCGTTGCCCGGGATGACATAGTCAATTTCGTCCGGGTCACAGTTCGTGTCGACGATAGCGATAATCGGAATACCGAGTTTGTGAGCTTCCGCAACAGCGATTCTCTCTTTGCGCGGATCTACAATAAACATAGCGTCCGGAATCTTCTTCATCTCGGTGATGCCGCCCATGAACTTTTCAAGTTTGGCAATTTCATTCTCCAGTTTGGAGACCTCTTTCTTCGGGAGAAGGTCAAAAGTACCGTCTTCCTGCATGCCTTTGAGCTGGCCGAGACGTTTGATTCGGTTCTGAATGGTCTTGAAGTTGGTAAGCATACCGCCGAGCCAACGTGCATTGACGTAAGGCATGCCTGCGCGGGTAGCTTCTTCACGGATAGAATCCTGAGCCTGTTTTTTGGTGCCGACGAAGAGAACTGTACCGCCCTCAGCGGAGATTTCTCTTACGAAGTTGTAGGCCTCTTCGAGCTTCTTTACGGTCTTCTGGAGGTCAATGATATAGATACCATTTCTCTCGGTGAAGATGTAAGGAGCCATTTTCGGGTTCCATCTTCTGGTCTGATGTCCGAAGTGGACACCGGCTTCCAGTAACTGTTTCATAGAAACAACTGCCATAATTTTTTCCTCCTAGGTTTTTCCTCCGCAGGATAAACAGCTTCCGAACACACAGAGATACGATTCCCCCGCGCACCCCCGGAACTTATCCTACGTGCGATTTGCTTTGATATTATATCACTCCGCCCTGTGGCAAACAACCTTTTTTTCATCAAATTGCCGGAAAGATGAAAATAATGCTTGCAAACAGATTTCAAACAGCGGTAAACTATTTTTCAATAACGTGTAGCAGAAACTGCGTAAACCCAGTTATCCTGCTGCACGTTTTTATTTTTACGGGAGGAACGATAACATGCAAATGACCAAAAAGCAAGGGATTGTTTTTGGACTGATCATGTCCTATGCCATGGCAATTGGAATGGAAGTCTACAACGTCGCCATAAAAATGGGCTTCACCCTGCACAACGGCGGACTCAGCAATATGACCAACCAGGTATTCCCGGCTGCGCTCCTGGAAGCTTCCTACATGGGCGCCATCGTTTTTGTCGTCTCCAGTCTCTGGGGCAACCGCATCGGCGCCGCCTTTGCCAATCGACATGCAGACCCGGAAAAAGACAACCCCTATTTTTACCGTTTGATGCGCCAGGCCGGTACGGTCGCCATTATGTGTCCGTCCATGAGCCTGGTCGCCACCATTCTTTTCAATATAATCATGGGCGGAGAGCCGGTCTCCCAGATCTTCGCCATCTGGATCGGAACCGTGCTGAAGAACTTCCCCATGGCTTTCTTCTGGAACATGTTCGCCGCAGCTCCCTTCACGCACTGGGTCACCGGGAAACTCTTTGCGAAAAAAACTACGAAAGCTGATTCGGCTCCCGCGCGCGATTCACTTCCGGAAACCGAAGAGGAAATCTGAATCTTCCGGTCTTCCTGCATTGGAACGAGAAAGACGACCAGCCTGCCGGCTGATCGTCTTTTTTACTTTCAGGAGAGAATCACTGGTACCATCTCATGCTGCGGGTTCAGCCGAAAAGCTCCCTCGACGCCCATATTCTGAACACCGACCATATTCCGTTTCCCACTCGGGTTGACCGGGAACGGATGGGCGCTGTCAAACTGACGGTAAAGAATACGGTCGCAAATTTCCGGGAAGGCCTGGCGAATGCGGCTGTCCAGTTTCTGGAGCACTTTCATCTCGTCTTCTGTCTTGCGGATTGGAGAGAGTTCATAGTTGACGATAAAATGAAGGCGTCCCTCATATTTTTCCGTCGTGATTACACTGGTCATGATATTGGCGGAATCCTTCTGGGCCTCATCGGCGAGGCGGAACGGAAGAAACGTGCTGCCGTCTTCCATTTCAACTGCGCTGTCTCTGCGATCCTTCATATGTATGCAGCCCAGCTTATCAATGAAGCCGTAGACGTCGCAGGAGAGCCAGTCCATCCCCTGCTCATCGGTCAGGACTTTGGAGCGGACCTTTTCAAAATCTTTGTAGCCTGCCATAGTCGTAGCGGAGTTGGCCACAATGATGCCGTACTCATTATAATCGCACTCATGATAGGTTCCATCCGCATTCTTCCGGAGAACCGTTGCCTGCGCATACGGGACTGGCATCATACCATAGGGTTTCCCGCGCAGCTGCAGAGCTTTGAGATGTTCATTGGTCTTGTGGAACAGAGAGTAATAGATGCCGCCGTGCTCCGTATCGCCGCCGCCGATGCCGATGGTGGTGTGCGGAAGGGAGAACGGACCAACCAGTGAGACTGCACTGCCAGCCTTTCCGTGTTTGAACATGGCATTGATGAATTTTTCCTCACCAGGCTGCAGTGCCTCACCGACAGCCATTCCAACCAGCAGGAAGTCCAGCAGACGAGGTTTGTCATTACCGTCATGGTATCTGCGATCTACCACATATTCCCTTGCAGCCTGCAGCCAGAAGCATGTGGTTGCGAGCACAAAGTTCGGCTTGTTTAAAAAGACCAGATCTAGGAAGAGCTCCCGGGCATACTCCGGCTCAAAGGCCACAGACCATTGCTGGAACATGGCATCCGAGATCGTGGTGATGAGGTTTGTGTCGGTATCCGTGTGCAGATGCGCCATGGAGCGAAGACCCGGCTCCGGCGGGTTGCCGCAGAGTTCCGGAAAATGGAACACGCCGACCGTGATCAAACTGCGGTTGCGATGGATTTCCCGTTTTGGGAAACCGATGCGGGTGGATCCGCTGGTATAGGTGATGAGAAATTCCGTGTCGAGGTCGTTGTCATCGACGATTCCCCCCTGATAGGACTGGCCACCCTCGAGGAACTGCGAGAAAGTAATCAAGTCCGGATTCTGTGCTGCCATGACAGCCGCTTTATTTTCATAATGGTAAAACCGGTCCAGATGTGCTTCATAGCCCTCGCAGTTTTCCGGATGCTCCGGAAGAGAATCGGCAAGTGAGATAATGACCTTCGTCTTGATGTCAGCCTGCTCAATCTTTTTCAGGATACGCTCTGCCTCGTCATCGGTTGCAAACATTATTTTGTCGGAGCAGCCGTTCAGGATGATATCGATAAAATCGGGGTTGTAATGAGAACCGAAGAAGTTCAGTTTTGCGCCGATATGGCTGGCAGCCAGCATCAGGTACAGAACTTCCGGGACATTGGACATGCAGCAGGCAATTTCATCGCCTTTTTCAACGCCGGCGGCAAGCATGGCACGTGCAGCCTGATCTGCTTTATCAAACATCTCATAGCCGTTGATAACATTCCCGCGGTAGAAAATGGCTTCTTTGTCCTGCAGGTTCTTCTCCTCACGGAATTTTCTGACTGCCCGGTACCAGGAACAGTTGTATTCTTTTTCAATAAATGCAAGACCTTTCAGGCCATTGCGGCCCCACTTGGTCTCAAAAATTCGGTTCGATGGTTTGCCTTTTCGGGACGCGAATGCCTCGCGCATCTGTTCAATGTGATAGACATTCAGACGCTGCGTTCCCTCATTCATGAGGGTGAAAATTTTTTCCATTTTGGGCTCCTTTCCAAAACTCCAAACAAAAAGATAAAAATGGAAGTCAAATGAAACAGATATTTAGTGCAACATGTTAGTTGCACTAACATGAGAGAGCGAAAAAATGGTAAAAACGCCTGTACCCACGGGGATACCAGGCTGCAGGAATCTCGTTTTCGCTCTATGATGGTCCAACTTTATCATAATTTTCTTAAAACAATCTAAAAGAAGCGGAAAAATACACAAAGTTGAACAATATATCCAATAAATGTCCTGCAAGATCACAGAGCAGCAAAAAAAGAGCATGCCGAAGCATTTTCTGCCTGCGGCACGCCCTTCTGTCTGCCTGAAGAGTGTCCAAAACCAAGGATCGGTCCGCACATCGGATCTTCAGCGGGATTGTTGACAAAGTGTTGGGCTTGTTGAGAAACCGCTTCCCCGATGGGGGTTCCCGTCCGCAGATCCTGCCTGGGAACTTAAGGTGAGGCAGGTCATACGAAATCATCCAAAAGTCTTTGTATATGGATCTATTTCCTTAATAATATCGAGAGCTCAGTTTCGAAGGGGCTTCAACAAACTGAATCGGTCCTGTTCTGATATTCACTTTTCAGGCCCATCAAACTGCGAAAAGCAGATGAAGGCAAATTTGTAACTCCGTCTCCATGAAATGCATTTATTTTCTACAAAGCAACAATTTTGTATCA
>R19__coassemble_319_pt1 | contig 23771 bp, 19 predicted proteins | sample R19__metabat2_high_PE_001 | metagenome-assembled genome bin R19
CGTCATAGTCGTGGGCACAATGGAGGTCACACCGTGGGCGGCCTCGTACTGTGCCAGCTCCGTCAGGGATGAGGGGGAGCCGTCGCTGAACTCTGCACCGTGGGCACCGTGCAGATGCATGTCCAGAAGGCCGGGAAGCACGTAGCAGCCGCTCGCGTCCAGGCGGTCCATGTCGTCGCAGAAGGCGGAAAAGCGCGGTCCGCGGATGCGGACGGTCTCCTCGTGAAATGCGCCGTCCTCCCGATATACCAGTCCGTTTTCGATTCGCATGACATCCTCATTTCTGTCCGTTTGTTGGGTTAGGTAAACATTATACACGGGATTCCGGGAGACTACAAACAAAAGGATCCCAATTGAAGAGGATTTGCGGTATAATAGTATGGTTTTATACAGATAATTCTACCAGGAAAGGTCGTTTCCAATGGCAAAACAGTTTATCATGGGCAACGAGGCCATGGGCCTCGCCGCCATTGCAGCCGGCGTCCGCTGTGTCGCCGGCTATCCCGGCACGCCCTCTACCGAGGTGCTGGAGACCGTGGCCAAACACAATCCTGGCGACATTCACGTCGAGTGGTCCGACAACGAGAAGGCCGCCCTCGAGGTGGCGGCCGGCGCCGCATTTGCGGGCGCACGCTGCATGGTCACCATGAAGCAGGTCGGACTCAATGTCGCCACCGACCCGCTGATGTCCCTGTCCTATGTCGGAATTCAGGGCGGAATGGTCCTCGTCGTCGCCGACGATCCGGGCCCCATCTCCAGCCAGACCGAGCAGGACACCCGCACCTTCGGTCTCTACTCCAAAGTCCCGGTTTTCGACCCGTCTTCGCCGGAAGAGGCCTACGACATGGTGCTGCACGCATTTGACGTTTCCGAGAAATACTGTACCCCGGTCATTGTGCGCCCGGTTACGAGGGTAGATCACGGATGTGCGGTCGTCGATGTCCAGGAGCGCGGGGAACTCGCCCCGCTGCCGGGCTTCGAGAAAGACCCGGGCCGCTGGGTCATCTTCCCGCGGCTGTCCAACGAGAACCACCGAAAGATTTTCAAAGAGCGCATCCCACAGCTGGCAGCGGAGGAGAGCGAGAGCCCTTTCAACAAAGTCAGCGGCAGCGGGACAAAGGGAATCATTACCAGCAGCATCAGCTACGAATACGTCATGGAGGCTCTGAATGGGTACAAGGGCATCAAAGTGCTCAAAGTCGGCACGCCGTTCCCGTGGCCGGAGCAGCTGGTCCTCTCCTTTCTCGATGGAGTCCGTGAAGTGCTCGCCGTCGAAGAGCTGGACCCGTATCTCGAAGATCAGCTGATGCACACCATTGGAAAGTATCACCTGGATGTCACAGTACGCGGCAAATACACCGATGAACTCCCGGCCTCCGGTGAGAACACCGTTGAAATCGTCGCCAGAGCCATGCAGAATTACCTCGGCTCCGATGCCCCGCTGCTCTCCTTCCCGGAGGGCACGGAAGAGGCCCCGAAACAGGACCTCGCCCCCGTACCGGACCTCCCGGTCCGCCCGCCGGTCCTCTGCGCCGGCTGTTCCCACCGCTCCTCCTTCCTGGCGGTCAAAAAGGCCATGAAGGGACAGGACGCGGTTTTCACCGGAGACATCGGCTGCTATACGCTGGGCAACGCGGCCCCGCTGAACATGGTCGACACCTGCCTCTGCATGGGCGCCGATATTACGCAGGCACAGGGCCTGTACCACGCAGAGCCGAACAAGAAATATTTCGCCTTTATCGGCGATTCCACGTTCTTCGCCAGCGGCATCACCGGCGTCATCAACGCGGTCTACAACCAGGCGGAGCTCACGGTCTGCGTGCTGGACAACTCCACCACCGCTATGACCGGCCACCAGCCGCATCCCGGTACCGGATTCACTATGATGGGCAAACGGGTCAAACCCGTCTCCATTGAAAAAGTCTTGGAGGGCTGCGGTGTTGAGCACATAGCCACGGTCAATCCCATGGAGCTGGACAGAGCAATTGACATCGTCAAGGAGACCGCGGCGCTTCCGGGCGTCAAGGCCATCATTTTCCGCTATCCCTGCGCGGCGATGACGCCGAAGCCGAAAGAGGTCTGCACAGTTGAGGCCGACCGGTGCATCGGGTGCTTCCGCTGTATTCGGGAAATCGGATGTCCGGCCATTTCCAAAGAGGATGGAAAAGCCGTGATCGACCCGGGCCTCTGCACAGCCTGCGGTCTGTGCAAGTACGTCTGCCCGAAGGACGCCATTGTCACAGTGGGAGGTGCTGACCATGAATAACATTCTCATCTGCGGCGTCGGCGGACAGGGCATCGTCCTGGCCTCAAAACTGATTTCCCTTGCCGCCATGGACCGCGGCCTCATGGCACGTACCGCCGAGACCATCGGCATGTCCCAGCGCGGCGGTTCCGTCGTCAGCCACGTGCGCATCGGAGACGAAATCTACTCTCCCATGATCGCCCGCGGCCAGGCCGATCTCATTTTGGGCTTTGAGCCCGGCGAGGCACAGCGCTGCCTGCCCTATCTGAAAGAAAATGGTTCTGTAGTCGTCTGTGAGCAGGCCGTCGTTCCGGTCACTGCATCGCTCGGCTTCGGTCATTATAAAGGAGCAAACACAATTGCCTATCTCCGGCAGACCCGAAACGACGTCATTGTTGTGGACGCCGCCTCCATCTGCGCCGAGATCGGCACCCCGAAGGTTCTGAACACCGTCATGCTCGGCGCCGCCGTCAAAAGCGGCAAGCTGGAGCTCTCGATGGACGAACTGGAACGGGCCATTCAGACGCGCCTTCCGGAGAAGTTCCAGGAGATGAATCTCCGGGCACTTCGCATGGGCGCGGAGTAAGGAGGAACCTCTCTTGAACATTACCGACGAACAGCTTGCCATGATCCGCACCCAGCTGGAGCGGATCAGCCGCGTAGACTGCTTCTATAAAAAGAAGCTGGAAGGCGTGGACATCAGCAGCATCCGGACCCAGGAGGACTTTGAGCGCCTGCCGTTCTCCGAGAAGGCGGACTTGCGGGACGCGTATCCCCTCGGTCTCTCTGTCGTCCCGGAGGAAAAAATTGTCCGCATCCACTCTTCTTCGGGTACCACCGGCACCCCGGTCATCATCCCCTATACTCAGAAAGATATCGACGACTGGGCCACCCAGTTTGCCCGCTGTTACGAGATGGCCGGCATCACCAATAAAGACCGCATTCAGATTACACCCGGCTACGGTCTCTGGACCGCCGGCATCGGCTTCCAGCTCGGCGCCGAAAAACTCGGCGCCATGGCCATTCCCATGGGCCCCGGCAACACCGAAAAACAGCTGCAGTTCATGGTCGACATGCAGAGCACCGTCCTCGGCGCCACCTCGTCCTACGCACTGCTTCTGGCAGAGGAAATTGACCGCCGCGGCATCAAGGACCAGATTCACCTGCGCAAGGGCATCATCGGCTCGGAGCGCTGGGGCGAAAAAATGCGCCGCCGCATCAACCAGGAGCTCAGCATTGACTCCTATGATATCTACGGCCTGACTGAGTGCTACGGCCCCGGTATCGGTATTGACTGCAAAGAGCACAACGGCATGCACATCTGGGACGATTTCGTCTACCTTGAAATTATCGACCCGAAAACCGGCAAGAATGTCCCGGACGGCGAAGTCGGTGAGATCGTTCTCACGACCCTGGTCAAAGAGGGCGCCCCGCTCATCCGGTTCCGCACCCACGACCTCTCCCGCATTATCCCGGGCGAGTGCGCCTGCGGTAGCAAGTACCCGCGCATCGGGACCATCCTCGGCCGCTCCGACGACATGATGAAGGTCCACGGCGTCAACATCTTCCCGAGCCAGATCGAGGAGCTGCTCGCCACCATCGACGGCGCCTCCAGTGAGTACCAGGTGGTTCTGGACCGCATGAACAACAAGGACATCCTGACCCTGCTCGTCGAGAAGGAGGACGACGCCAACTCCGCCGCCCTGCGGGATGAAATCACCTACCGTTTCAAGACGAAGATCAACATGACCCCTGTGGTCTCCATCGTCAGCAAGGGCGCACTGCCCCGCAGCACGAAGAAAACCAAACGGGTCATTGACCATCGGTACGAAAACTAAAACAAACCGCTTAATAAGGGCCTGACCGCTCTATGCAGAAAACCGGTACCAGGATTTTTAATCATCAGCTATGCTATGACTAAATTCCTGGTACCGGTTTTCCATATTTCGCAGTTCAGTCCCCAAAAAAGCCTCAAAACTCGGGCCTAACTTCTGATTCAGCAGAGTAAGGTACCAAAAGCGCGGGATTATGAGTTCACAATTTTCCTGAGAACCGCTTCGTTCACCTCGAACGGGGCGGTTTTCCATTTTGCGGGATTCGCAATAACCCGCTCCACGACGCGCTCTGCCTCCTCGTCTGAGAGCTCCGGACGACTGCAGGAGCGGTCGTAATACTCATAGTAGGCGTCCAGATTGCCGAGCCCGGAGAGCTCCAGCACGTGGGACGACATCTCCTTCGGCGCCTCCGCCAGGTAGCCGCCGAGGAACCGGCCGCAGGCGCGGCCGTGGGCGACCCCGAGATCGTAGGTCAGGCCGTAGCTCAATGCATGCGGCACGGCCGTACCGGTCTGGGCAATGGCCATTCCGGCCATGGTCGAGGCACAGAGCAGATTGGTGTAATCCTCATCGGTCGGTTCCCGCTCGGTCAGCAGGACCGGCAGATTTCGGCTCCAAACCCGGAGACCGGCATCCGCCAGCATGCGGCTGTAATCCGTCGCCTTACTGTTGATATAGCTTTCGCAGAGATGCGCCAGCGCGTCACAGCCCGTGCATCGCAGCACGGAACTGGGGGCTGCTTTCAGGTAGGTGGGGTCTGCGAGAGCGAGCTGCGGGAACAGGGCATAGGGGATGCTTCCCTTGGTCTTTTTGTCGTGGCGGGTCAGAACCGAGACGCCGGTGACCTCGGACCCGGTGCCGCAGGTGGTCGGAACCGCGACGACCGGCAGCGCCGTGACCGGGTTGCCCGATTCATAGAGAAAAGACGCATCTTTGTCCCGATTGTAAATCATAAGGGCGATGGCTTTGGCCGCGTCCATCGGTGAACCGCCTCCGATGCCGATGACGAAATCCGCCTGCTCCTGCAGGCCGAAGTCTCGGGCCTTCAGAATGGTCTCGACGCTCGGGTTCTCCTCAATTTCGGAAAAGCGTACCCAGCTGCAGCCCTCCCCTTCCAGGGTAGCTGCGACATCGGCAAACGAGCCGTTTAAGTCGGCGGAGCGGCGGCCGGTGACGATCAGCGCCCGGCGGCCGAACGAGGCCAGTTCCGCTGCATGATTGCGGACACAGCCGACCTCCTCGTAAGCTTTGGTTGGCAGATAGAATTTCATGGGTCAGCCTCCGTAAAGATTGCCATTTGCAATGTCGCGGAACATTTCTTCGGCCTTCTGCCGATACAGCCGCTCCGCGTCGGTCATGGCCTCTTTGAGGGACATATTTGCACTGCGGGTACGGTAGATTTTGGTGATGCCCTGCATATAGATCTTCTCGTAGCCGTCGGCGACATCGCCGACCAGGGCGATGCAGGGGACACCCTCTTTTTTGCAGTGCTTCGCCACGCCATGGATGGCCTTGCCGTGCATGGACTGCCCGTCGATCCGCCCCTCACCGGTGATGCAGATGTTGGTGTCGAGCAGCATATCGTCAAAGTGGACGAGATCTAATATGGTCTCAATGCCGGAACGGATGTGGCCGCGGAGGAATGCTGCGCAGGTGAAGCCGAGTCCGCCGGCAGCTCCGGTGCCGCTGAACCCCTCATAGTGCTCGCCGGTTTTGCGGGCGACCACCTCTGCATAGTTCTCCATGCCCGCCTCCAGTTCGTCGAGAATTTCCTTCGTGCCACCCTTCTGGGGGCCAAAGACATATGTGGCGCCGTCCGGGCCGCAGAGCGGGTTGTTGACGTCGCACATAATGGTGAAACTGGCGAGCTTGACCGCGTCGGGGACCTGGTCGGTCTTGATGTCGCGGACTTTGGCAAGGTCCCGGCCGTAGCCTTCCAGTTCCTCCCCGTTTTCATCAAGAAAGCGGAAGCCCATGGCGCGGAAAGCACCCATGCCGCCGTCATTTGTGGCGGAGCCGCCGAGGGCAATGCGGATGTCTCTGCAGCCCTGTTTGATTGCGTCCATAATGAGTTCACCGGTGCCATAGGAACTGGTGTTGCGCGGGTCCCTCCTGTCTTCAGGAACCAGCGGGAGACCCGAGGCCTCCGCCATCTCAATGATGGCGCGGCCGCCCGGCAGAATTCCATAGGCCGCCTTGTGGGAACGCATCAGCGGATCATGCACTTTGACCGTGCGCATTTTGCCGCCGGCCACTTCCGTGACGGCCCGCGCCGTCCCCTCGCCGCCGTCGGCAATGGTCAGGCAGACGCATTTGCAGTCCGGGAACTGCTTTTTGGCGCACTCCTTTAATATGGAAAGAATCTGCTCCTGGCTCAGAGAACCCTTAAAGGAGTCCGACGCGAAAATCATTTTCCTTGGATTCATGACTTGCTCCTCTCATAGAAAGACGAATTCAGCCGCCGGAAAACACCCTCGGCGGCGGTAAAAAACCAGCTGGTATAGTGCTCCGGATGCCGTACCATGTCCTCTTTCAGCGGTCCGATCTCCACCCAGCGGAGCGCCGCAATTTCTTCGGGGTCCGGGTGAAAAACCGTAGCGGTGGAAGCGGTTCCCAGGAAGACATGGTCATACTCATACTCGATGAGATTCGGTGCATAGACCGTCCGGTAGACGAAGGAAAATTGTTCTTTTACGGGGAAATCGGCACCGAGTTCCGCCCGCATGCGGTCATGTACGGATTCCTGCAGAGAGACGTCCGGGCGCGGGTGCGAACAGCAGGCGTTGGTCCAGAGTCCGCCGGAATGGTATTTTCCGACGGCGCGCTGCTGCAGAAGCATCCTGCCGCCACCGCTGACCAGGAACACCGAAAAAGCCCGGTGCAGAGCGCCGGTCCGGTGGGCCCGCATTTTTTCTTCGGTACCGCGCGGCGTATCATCCATTGAGACGAGAATGACATCGGTATCGGCGGCCATGCGTTTTCCTCCCTTCGAAAACGGCCCTCCCGGGTGATGCCGGGAGGGCCGCAAACATCTTTTTTATTTTAAACCATCCATACGGAACTGTCTATTTTATTCTTCCGCCTTATTGCCGGTATACAGCTGATAATACCGCCCTTTCTGGGCAATGAGGTCGTCATGCGTTCCGCGCTCAATGATGCGGCCCTGTTCGAGGACCATGATGCAGTCGGCATTGCGGACCGTCGACAGGCGGTGGGCAATGACAAACGAAGTACGGTTGGTCATAAGGGCATCCATGCCCTGCTGGACCAGCTGTTCCGTACGGGTGTCGATGGAAGATGTCGCCTCATCGAGAATGAGAACCGGCGGGTCGGCGACAGCGGCCCTGGCGATGGCGATGAGCTGGCGCTGTCCCTGGCTCAGGTTGGCGCCGTCGTTTTCCAGTCGGGTGTTGTAGCCGTCGGGCAAGCGGCGGATGAAGCCGTCGGCGTTGGCCAGCTCGGCGGCGACAATGCACTCCTCATCGGAGGCGTCCATCCGTCCGAAGCGGATATTCTCCATGACAGTGCCGGTGAACAGATGGGTGTCCTGAAGCACGATGCCAAGGGAACGGCGGAGATCCGGCTTGCAGATTTTGGAGATATTGATGCCGTCGTATCGGATTTTGCCGCTCTGAATATCGTAGAACCGGTTGATCAGGTTGGTGATGGTCGTCTTGCCGGCGCCGGTGCTTCCGACGAAGGCAATCTTCTGTCCGGGCTTTGCGTACAGAGAAATGTCATGGAGAACGGTTTTTTCCGGGACATAGCCGAAATCGACATGGTCGAAGGTGACCTCGCCTTTCAGCTCGGTATAGGTGACCGTACCGTCTGCCTGGTGCGGATGCTTCCAGCCCCAGCGCTCGGTACGCTCCGGAGTTTCGTGGAGTCTGCCGCTCTCATCTTCTTCCAGGTTGACGAGTTTGACATAGCCCTCGTCCTCCTCGGACGGGGTGTCAAGCAGTTTGAACACGCGCTCGGCGCCTGCCATTGCCATGATGATGTTGTTCATCTGCATGGCCACCTGGGTGACCGGCTGGCTGAAGCTCTTGTTCATACTGAGGAAGGAGATCAGGGTGCCGATGGTAACGGTGTGGGAATACAGTGCCAGTGCCGAACCGACAATGGCGCACAGGACGTAGCTCACGTTGCTCAGATTGCCGTTGATGGGCATCATGATATTGGCGACACGGTTGGCGCGGTTGGCGCTGTCCCGCAGCTCGTCGTTGAGCTCCGTAAACGCTTCAACATTTTTTTCCTCGTGGTTGAAGACCTTGATGACCTTCTGTCCGCTCATCATCTCTTCAATGTAGCCGTCCGTGGCGCCGAGGTCCTTCTGCTGTTTGGTAAAATACCGGCCGGAGACCTTGCCCAGATTGGCGATGACCACCAGCATGACGATGACCATGAATATGGAGACAAAGGTAAGCGGAAGGTCCAGGATAAACATGCTGACCAACGTCATAATGACCGTGATTGTCGAGTTAATTAGCTGTGGGATGCTCTGGCTGAACAGCTGCCGCAGAGTGTCGATGTCGTTGGTGTAGACCGACATGATGTCGCCGTGCGAGTGCTGGTCAAAGTAGCGGATAGGAAGCGATTCCATATGGGAGAACACTTCTGTACGCAGCCGCTTCATCGTGCCCTCACTCACGTTGACCATAATTCGATTGTATCCGTAGGCACTCAGAATACCGACAACAAAAACGATGGCCAGACGGCCGAGTGCCGCAGCCAGAGGCCCGAAGTCCGCATGGGACTGGCCGATGAGGGGGACGATATAGTCGTCCACGAGATCCCGCATGAAGAGGACGCCGTAGACCTGGGCCAGTGCAGAAAGAATAATACAGAAAACGACCGCAACAAGAGAAAATTTATAGCCGCTGCCCATATAGTGCAGAACGCGGCGCAGGGTCTTGCCCGGATTTTCCACCTTTGCGGTACCCCTTGCTCCCCTCGGAGGACGGGATGATCTTTGATTTGGCATAACAGTCTCCCCCTCCTCAGTTCGCCTGGTCGAAATCTCCGCCGGCCTTCATCTGGACGTCGTAGATATCTTTGTAAATGGCATTTCCCTGTAGCAGATTTTCATGGGTGTCAAAGCCGCTGATTCTGCCGTCATCCAGGACGAGGATGCGGTCTGCATCCTGTACGCTGGAGATGCGCTGGGAAATGATGATTTTCGTGGTCTCCGGGAGGTCGTTTCGGAAAGCCGCCCGAATTTTTGCGTCGGTGGCGGTGTCCACCGCACTGGTGGAATCATCCAGGATGAGGATATTCGGATCCTTCAGCAGGGCCCGCGCAATACAGAGCCGCTGCTTCTGGCCGCCGGAGACGTTGGAGCCGCCCTGTTCAATATGGGTGTTATAGCCGTCCGGGAAGCGGTCGATAAACTCGTCGGCGCAGGCAACCCGGCAGACGCGCTGGCACTCCTCCAGCGTAGCGTCCTCTTTGCCCCAGCGCAGGTTGTCGAGAATGCTGCCGGTGAAGAGTTCGTTCTTCTGGAGAACAACGGCCACCTTGTCGCGGAGCGTCTCGAGATCATATTCCCGGACGTCGCGGCCACCGACCCGGACCGATCCGGTGTCGACATCGTAGAGCCGGCTGATGAGGCTGACCAGGGAGCTCTTGCCGCTGCCGGTTCCGCCGATGACGCCGATGGTCTCGCCGGAACGGATGTGCAGGTCAATATCCTGAAGCGTCTTTTCACCGGTGCCGGTCTTGTAGGAGAAGTCCACATGGTCAAAGTCTACGGAGCCATTCGGCACTTCCATGACCGGGTTCTCCGGGTTGACGATATCCGGCTCCTCCTCCAGGACCTCTGCAATACGCTGGGCAGAAGCATTGCTCATGACTAGCATGACGATAATCATGCCGAGCATCATCAGTGAGATGAGAACACTCATGACATAGCTGAACAGCGAAGTCAGCTCACCGGTCGTCATACTGCCGGCGACGATAAACTTTGCTCCGAACCAGGAGACGCCAATCATAGCACCGTAGATGGCGAGCATCATGACCGGCATGACGATGGCCGTCCGGCTCTGCGCAGCGACTGCCAGATCGTAAAGCCGCTTGGCCGCACGGAACATCTTGCTGTTCTCATAGTCCTCGCGGACATAGGCCTTGACGACGCGGATACCGGAGACGTTCTCCTGCACGTCGGCATTGACCAGGTCGTACTGGTCAAACATCTTCCGAAAGATGACCGTGACCTTTTTCATCAGCGGTCCGAGAAAGACGCCGACAAAGACGAGTACCACGAGGAAGATCAGGCTGATCTTCGGGCTGATGACGATACACATGACAAGGCTGACAATCATCATCAGCGGTGCGCGGACGGCAATGCGCAGGACCATCATAAACGCCATCTGGACATTTGTGATATCTGTCGTCATGCGGGTGACGAGTCCGGCGGTGCTGAATTTATCGATATTGGAAAATGAGAACCGCTGGATGTTTTCAAACATGCTCTGCCGGAGATTCCGGGCAAAGCCGGTGGAGGCAGAGGCGTCAAAGACACCGGCCAGCGTGCCGAACAGAAGTCCGAACAGCGCCATAACCAACGTCATGATGCCGTATTTCCACACATTGTGCATATTGTGCTGGGAGATGCCGAGGTCGATGATTCGCGCTGTAACATACGGAATCAGGACCTCCATGATAACTTCCAGCGCCGTAAAAATGGGCGTCAGGATCGTGTCCCGCTTATACTGTTTTATCTGCCCGGTAAGGGTCTTGATCACAGAGCGTTTCCTCCTTATTTGTCTGAGGCGTTTCGTGCCTCTTCCTCCTGCAGAGTGCGGAGCATTTTACTCAGATAGGTTCGAATGGCTTCTTTCTCCTCTTCGGAGAAATCTCGTTCCAGAAGTTTCTGGGTGCGGCCGACCGCCTCACGGGTTTCCGATACTTTCCTGGAGCCCTTTTCCGTCAGTGCCACCAGCGTTGAGCGCCCGTCGTCGGGGCAGGGAGATGTCGTGATGAGCCCGCGGTCCTGCAGGCGGTGGACCAGCCCGGCGGTCGAGGGCTGTGAAATGTGCAGGGCCTTTTCCAGCTTCTTCTCCGGGATTGGTTGGTTCGCATAGGAAAGGTAGCCAAGAGCGCGTGCCTGTGTCGCTGTGACCTCCTGGTCCTTCATTTGACGGTTGACATCTCGCTCCGATGCCTCCGCGATGAGTTTGATGAGAATGGGGATTTCCAAACGGCTTTCATCCATGTTAGGCGGCCTCCTGATAAAACAATATGCTTTTCATCATAGGAAACAAATGGGAACTTTCTGTTAACACATGGACAAAAAAGCTCCTCAGCAGATTTTCTGCCGGGGAGCTGCTTTTCCTGCGGGCAGAATCAGCCGATAGGATCCTTGTCGGAGAGCGCACTGTTGAGCTCGCGGGTCATTTCTTCTTTTTCAAGATCCTGGCCGATAATGACGAGGCGGTTGACGCGGTCGCCGTAGACATCGTCCCAGTCGTCTTTCAGGTCCGGGTACTGGGCAAAGGCCTCTTCGCGGTCCTGCTCGGTGGCACAGGCGAGCCAGATTCCGTCGGGCTGAATGGTGACCTGCCGGCCGGCCTGCTCCAGGATGAAGGCATCGTTCGGGTTCTCGGCGAACCAGACATAGCCTTTCGTGCGGATGACGTTGACCGGCCACTCCATGAAGACGTTCTGCAGCTTTTCCATGTCAAACGGCTTGCGGGTTTCAAAGACAAACGTCTGAATGCCGTATTCCAGGGCCTCGCCCTCTTCTTCCTCTTCCGGATTTTCGATGGCCTGGATCCACCCGGCGGACATACAGGCGGATTCAAAGTCGAAGCGGCCGGTGTCGAGGATTTCACCCATGTCGACGTCACCGTAAGTGGCCTCGACGATTTCCGCCTTCGGGGACAGCGCCTTAATGACGGCACGAATGCGCTCCTTCTCGGAGTCCGTGACCAGGTCGGCCTTGTTCAGGATGACCGTATTGGTGAACTCAAGCTGCTGGACCAGCAGGGAGGCAAGATCTTCTTCGTCCTCCGGCTCCTCCTGCAGAACCTCGCCGCAGGAGAACTCATCGGCAAAACGGGCGGCGTCCACGACGGTGACAATGTTGTCGAGATTGACGATTTCCGGCATATTCTGCTCCGCCGTGGCGTTGCCCATCATGGTGATAGTCTGGGCAATTGGGATCGGCTCACAGATGCCGCTGGCCTCGATGACGATATAGTCGTACTTGCGGGTGCAGGCGAGGTCGGACAGCTGCTGGGCCAGGTCCTGACTCAGGGTGCAGCAGATGCAGCCGTTGGTCAGCGGAACGAGGTCGCCGTTTGTCATGTCGATGGTGCTGCCTTTGGCAATAAGGTTCGCATCGATATTGACTTCTCCGATGTCGTTTACGATAACCGCAATTTTATGGCCGTTCGGCTGGGCCAGAATTTTGTTGAGCAGCGTCGTCTTGCCGGCACCGAGATAGCCGGTCAGAAGTGCGACCTTGCACGGATTGTAGTCGACTTTCATTTGTGAGCCCCTTTCTTAATTAATGTATAGACAAATTGTGAAAAATCTAATTGAGCGATTTCTCATTTTACCGCACCTGTCCCCACCGGTCAAGCATCTATTGCGTCCTGGTTCCGATATTGCACCAATAGCGTGCCGACGGCTACCAGCAGTACCGAACAAAGGATGACCCAGAGGGGCTGAGAGGCCGATTCCCGGAGCAGCCACAGGGAGAGCAATGTTCCAAAAACCGGGATCAGGCAGTTGAAGACGGTGACCTTTGAGACCGGATTGTGTTTGAGCAGTACACCCCAGACCGAATAGGCCACTGCGGAGATGCCTGCCAGAACCAGCAGCACCAGGATGCCCTTTCCGAGCTGCCCGCTCTTCCGCGCCGCGGCGAAGAGCATCACCTTCCCGTGCTGGATTCGGCACAGTACCGACCCGGCCGCCGTGAGCATCAGCCCGCCGAAAAAGAACTGCCAGCTGGTCATGGTGAACGGCTCCTCGTCTTTTGTAAACCGCTTCAGAAAGACAGAGGACAGGGCCGAACAGATCGTGGAGATGACAAGCATTCCGTCGCCCAGCAGGTGAAACCCGCCGGTCAGCCCGGTACCGCCGGTCTCAATGAGCACGACGCCCCCGAAGCCGATCAGACAGCCCAAAATCTTGCGGGCCGTGAGCGGCTCCGAGTGGTAGATCCATACCGTGAAGAGCAGGGACAGAAAAGAGGCCATGCCGGTCAGAATAGAGGCACGGACTCCCGTAGTGTGGGCCAGACCGATATAAAAGAAGAAATACTGCACCGCCGTCTGAGCAAGACAAAGGATAAAGACCTTGTGCCAGGCCCCCCTGCGCGGGATAAGCGGCCGGCGGTTCAGAAGGCTGCCGATGATCCAGGCCAGAATACCGGCCAGCGTAAAGCGGACGCCGGCAAACAGGATCTGCCGTGCGGAATCGGATGCCCCGATTGCCAGTACCTGATATCCGATTTTTATGGCCGGAAACGCGCCGCCCCACAGCAGGGCGCACAGCATGGCCAGCGGCACCAGCACCGGCGTCTTTGCAAAAGCGGAAGTCTTGGTCGCCATAACTTTCCTCCCCGAAGAACAATATGGGGTTATGATAGCGTTCCCGGGCGGAAATGGCAAGTAAGGCCGGCGCCGGATCTTTTGACAAAATGTGAGAATTCGGGAATTTTGTCACAGCGGGGCCGATTTTTTGACAAGAACTTAGAATTTCGGATTTTTGTCAACCGGAAAGCCGATGCAATGCTACAATTATGTTGAATTTGTATTCTATCTGCTCGACAAAATCTAATAATCAGCATGTTCTGTCAAAGAAGCCGCTTCAGAGGCCCGATTTCATTTGACAAAATCACAGATAAAGATCTTATGTCAAAAAACACGCCTGTGCCTGACGAAAATTGAAAATACAGAATTTTTGTCAATTGGAAAGACCGCCGCACCAGGTCTCCCTGTGTGCGGCGGTCCTCATAGGTTATGTTATTTGGTATGAATGGATACGGTATCGGACTTCAGGCCGTCCGCTTTGACAGTAATTTTCGCTTTACCCTTCTGTCCGGTCGATTGGACAATTGCGAGGAACCGGCCGTTGAACGCCTTGCGGTTATTGGTACGGTAGCTCTGCATGTCGTAGGCATTGCCATTATCGACGCCCACCAGTCGGACGGCGGTACCGTCGACTGAGACCGTGATCTTATTGCAGGCGTCCGGGACAGCCAGGCCGTCCTTGTCCGTAATGCGGACCTCAATGTAGGCGAGATCTTTCCCGTCTGCGGAGATGGTCTTTCGATCTCCGTAGATGTCGGCGCGGAGTTCTGCAGCGGGGCCGGTCGTTGAGACGGTGCTCTGGCCCTCCGTCTTCCGGATGACATGGCCGTCCGCATCATAGGCGACTGCCGTCAGCGTGCCGTCCTGGTACGGGACATTCCAGCTCAGATAGAGATTCTCGTGGTCCTTGTCAGATTTTCCGGGGCCCTCGTAGATCTGGTACGTATAGCCTGCAGCGGTGCGTTTCTTCGTAAAGGTCTTGCGGCCGAGAGAGACTTTCTTTCCGCCGTTCTTCGGCGTGAAGAAGAGTTCGACGCTCGGGGCGCTGGAATAGACAACTACTTTGACGTTGCCATCGGCGTCCTTCTCCACAACATTTTCATTCCACTGCGGCAGGATGTGCAGGGTGGTAACGTCCGTATTCCACTGGGACATGTAGAAATAATAGGAGTCCTTCGGGAAGCCGGCGGTGTCGACGATGCCGAAATAGGAGTTCTTCGGCGCCGGCCAGCCGCGGTACGGGACGGAGACGACGTCGTTCCAGGGCGTGGGCTCACCGATGTAATCGAAACCGGTCCAGACGTATTCGCCGGAGATATAGTCGCGGGTAATACAGTCGTACCAGGACTCGGCGGCCATCTTGCCCCAGGATACCGTACTCTCATCATAAGAGGTGAGCTGGTGGTCCGGCAGCTGATCTTTGGAGCGCTTGTAGACGCCGCGGCTGTTGACCGCACTGGCATCTTCGGAGGCCACCAGGTTCCAGTCCGGATGCCGTTTGTGGATGATGTCATAGACATTGCCATGGACATAGTTGCCGCCGACCATGCCGCCGGCCGCTGTCTGCATGTTGGCTATGTTCGTGTGGTCCGGGACCTCAATCTTGTCGTAATATTTCAGCATGCTGTCAGCTGAGGTGACCGGGCGGGTCGGATCGACCTCTTTGGTCCACTGGATCAGTTTCTTTGCGTCCCGGTCATAGGCGATGCCGGCTGCGGCGCCCTCGACCTCGTTGCCGAGATCCCACTCAAAGACGGCCGGTGCATTGCGGTCGCGCTTCATCGTCTGTTTCAGCGAGAATTCCGCGTAGGTCTCGCCGGTGTAGGAGTCGACCAGGCGGGAGTCGGAGGCCGGGACCTCTTTATAGAAGGACTCCGAGAAATCGTGAATGTTGACGTTCTTGTTGGCGTGCCAGCCATCGTACATCTCGTCGAGGACGAGGATGCCGTACTTATTGCACAGGTCGATAAACTCGGCGCTCTGCGGATTGTGCGAAGTGCGGATGGAGTTGCAGCCCATTTTCTTCATCATCTGGATCTGCCGCTCTATGGCCGCGCGGTTGGCCACGGCGCCCAGCGCACCCTGGTCATGGTGCAGGCAGACGCCCTTCAGCTTGAGGGGCTTTCCGTTAAGGAAGAAGCCATTGTTGTTGTCAATCTTAATCCATTTATATCCGTAGTCATTGGAGACCGTATCGACGGGCCTGCCGTCCACAAGGAGTTCCGTGGTCATCATGTAGACTTCCGGGGTCTCCGGGCTCCAGAGTTTCGGATTCTTCATGTCAAAAGACATGGCAAAGGTCCGGGTCTTCCCGGCCGGAACCGTGTACCTCGAGCTGCGGAATTTCTTCTTCTGCGCACCGTTTTTAACGGTCTGGCGCAGCTCAATGGTCTGGTCCTTCGATGTGCCGTTCTCCACAGTGGTTCTGACATCGGTGCGGCCGCTGCCTTTCGCAAGGTCCGGCGTCGTAATCTGTACGCCATTTTTCGCAATGCGCAGCGGATTCGTCACGGTCAGCCAGACGTCGCGGAAAATGCCGCTGCCGGAGTACCACCGGCTGGACGGTATCCTGTTGTTGGTCTTCACAGCCACCACGTTTTTCTGACCCGGCCGCACGAGGTCAGTGATATCAAAGGAGAACGGGTTGTAGCCGTACGGGTTGGTGCCGACTTTCGTACCATTGACATAGACCTCGGTATTCATATACGCACCGTCAAAGTCCAGTGTAATATGCTTTCCGGCATAATCCACCGGCGCGGTAAAGGTCTTGCGGTACCAGCCGATGCCGCCGGGCAGGTATCCGCTCTCGCCCTGGGCCGTCGGGGTGAAGTCCTGTTCAATGCTGTAGTCGTGCGGCAGCGTGACGTCCCTCCACGCCCCATCGGCATAGTCCATTGCCTGGGCGCCGTCCGCGTCGCCGAGATGGAATTTCCAGCCGCCGTCAAAATTCAGACTGCGGGCGGGGTCCGCCATCTCCGGCGTGGCGGCCGAGGCCGCAGGCACGAGGACAATCAGTGCGAACAGGAGTGCCATCAGTGCGGAAAACCATCGTTTTCCATATTTTTTCATATCATTCTCCTCCTTTTTTGTACGGATTTCTCCTGCCTGTCAGTATAACATAAAACGACAGCAATTTCCGTGCTCGAACACGAAAAATTGCAGGTGGCGGACAAATTCGCACAACTGCGGACAAAAGGACAAAAAGGAGCGGCCCCTTTCGGAACCGCCCCTGGTATGAAGGTCGTGTTTTATTTTCGGCAGCTTTTTCCGCTCTTATAGGCGGCGCAGGCCGCCGCATTTCCGCAGGCGTCGCAGCTGCTCTTCCCATCCTTGCGGTCTTTCGCCATCTTGGCGATGACGCCGGAGAGGACCAGGAGAATGACGACCAGGATAACCCAGGAAACTGCATTCATAGACTTAGCCTCCCTCGCAGTATCAGTTAGAGTTCTCTAACTCTGGAATCATTATAGACGATCGTTCTCCGCAGTGCAATCGTTTTTTTTCACAGATTGCCGTTTTTCCCCGCGCGCAGGTCCCAGATCCTTTTTTTACATTGCAATCCATCCCCGATTGTCCTATAGTAATGGAGATTTTTAGAAAAGAGGTCTCTCCTATGATCCGTGAACTCCCCTATTTCACCATCGGCGACAGCTACGGCAGCAATCAGGACTGGCTGACCGACCCCATCATGAAGCTCGGCGGCTGCGGCGCCGTCACGGCCTGTGACCTGTGCATCTACCTGGCAAAATACTACGGCGCGAAAAGCCTCGTGCCATTCGATGTCGATAAACTGGACAAGGAAACCTATATTGCGTTTGCCCAGAAGATGAAACCGTATCTCCACCCGCGCTGGAAGGGCATCAACACCCTCGAGGCCTGGATGGACGGCTTCCAGCGCTACCTGGGCGACTGCGCAGAGGCCGCCGGCCAGTCCCCCATCGCCGGCATGAGGCCGGTCCACAAGGAAATCCTCTGGCCGGACGCCGGCAAGGCCATCACCGCCCAGATTGACGCGGGCATGCCGCTCCCCACTATGATCCTCCACCACCAGGACAAGCGCTTCGAGGACTACGAGTGGCACTGGTTCCTCCTCAACGGCTACACCCGGACGGACGACGGCCACATTCTGGTCAAGGCTGTCACCTACAGCGAGGCCAGATGGCTCCCCCTCGACAAGCTCTGGCTCACCGGGCGCGATCTAGAGGACGGCGGCGTCGTACTGCTCGACCGCTCCGCTGCCTTTGCCCATGCAGTGACCGCATAAATTTGGAACCGTAAAAGGACGGCAGTCCGCTTTTTCAGCGGGCTGCCGTCCTTTTGATACTCATACTTTCGGGTACCGCAGAAGTTCCTCGTCCCGGCCCTCTTTGAACATCCGCATCATCTCATTGGTGAGACTCATGCTGTCCCACTGCAGCTGGATCTCGCTGCGGGGAACCCAGATGGCCGTCTTCAGCTCGTTGGTATCCATGTGGATCGTCGGGTCTCCGTCGACGTCGCAGTAATAGCCGGCGAGGAGGTCGTCGGCAAAGCCCCAGGGCTGCGACTTGTAGTAGCGAATATTTTTGACCTTCAGTCCGACCTCTTCCATGACCTCTCGCTGGACGCACTCCTCGAAGGTCTCTCCGATCTCGGCGAAGCCCGCCACCAGAGCGTAGAACGGGAGCGATTGACCGGTGCGCGCCGCGTACTCGGTTAAAAGCAGCGAATCGCCGTTGCGGATGCCGACAATGACCGCGGGGTTGATCCGAGGGAAAATTTTGTTGCCGCACTTGGGACAGACCATGGCGCGTTCCAGGGAGTCGATCTCCGTCGGGCTGCCGCAGGCGCCGCAGAAACGATTGTGGCGGTACCAATTGGCCAGATGCAGCGCCGTCACCAGGAGCATCGCCTGCTCCGGAGCGGCTTTCCCGCTCCGGCGGATGTCCCGGATGCCCAGATAGGCGTATCCGTCCGGAATGTCCGGATTCGGAATTTCTTCCACGGGGAAGAAATAGTCCGTCCCGTCCATGCGGATCAGGTAGCTGAGCCGGACATCGGCGCCCAGCTCCCGGGCGGTGGGCAGACAGAAGCTGCCATCCTCTACCGTGTGCAGCAGCACGTTTCGGCCGCGGAAGGCGATGACCAGGCTGTCTGCGGTCGGCAGCCGCCCGCCCTCAAAGTGGTTGTCCAGGCGGTGCGGCGCAATATCCTGTATCATGCTAAATTCCTCATTTCATATGGTCACGGACACGGCGCAACAGACGGGTCAGTTCCCGCCGCTCCCCTTCGCTCAGAGATCCGAAGACCAGGCGCTCCGCCTGCCGCATGCAGTCCCGGACGGGCTCCATGCTGCTGCGCCCCTTCTTGGTCAGTCGGATGTGTTTGGTGCGGCGGTCCTCCCGGTCCCGCGAGGTATCCAGGAACCCCTTTTCCACCAGCCGTGCGACGTTTCCGGCACAGGTCTGTTGGGAGACGTGGGCCAGTGGCTCCAGCTCTTTCAGGGTCAGTTCGCAGCCCGGCGCGCGATCCAGCAGCAGTAAAATGCGGGCCTGCGAGACGGTCAGTCCAACGGGGCGCAGAATGCTGTTGGCCTCTTTGGTAAATTCGTCGTCGATCTGTTTGATCAGCGTGCCGCTGGTCAGATAGTCTGGCTCCATCAGTTGCCTTTCTTATCTTTAATATAAGGTTTCAGGAGTTTATAGATCTCTCCGCCGCGCTTGCTGTCGAAATTTTTCTGGAGCGCGTTGTTGAGACCCATTTTCGTCTTATACTTTTCGACGTATTGGAGCACGAGATCCTGGTCCTTGCGGTCCGGGAGCGTGCCGCGCAGGACGTTTCGAATTTCGTTGTTCTCCTCTTCCAGCGTGGTCTTCTCCAGGTTGGCCACGAGGCTGACCCGTTTTCCGACATGGGTCCAGAAGTCCACAACCGCCTTATAGCCGTTGTCCTTGGTGACAAGGTAATAGGCGTCATTCGGCTTTTTGGCCATCAGAAAGCCGAGATAGGAAACCAGCTGAAAATCCAGCGCGTTTTTGGTGCCGCTCTCCACCTTCAGGTAGTCGATTTCGGCACTGGATGCGTTCAGCGCCTGGTGCGTCTCGAAGGTGATGGAAGCTGCATTTTTCGAATAAAAAATAGTGACGACGTCGGTGCTGTGAAGCTTGTCGATGCCCACGAGACCGTCGCCGTTGACGTTTTCAAAGTCAACTAAATAGGTTGCCATACGCAATTTCCTTTCTATATGTGGTCTATTATAGCACAGGCGGCCGTAATCCCGTTCCCCTTTCTACTTGGGCCTGTCTTTTTTCTCTGTTATAATAAAGGTATCAATGATAAAGGGTGTGATTCCATGGCAAAAATCCGTACCGCAGTGCTTCAGACTCCCGTCAGCGAAGACGCGCAAGAGAATCTCGACCGGGTGGCCTCTCTCTTTGATCGGGACCCCATGCGCAGCCTGGACCTTGTCACGCTGCCGGAGATGTTCCTCTGCCCCTACGACGCCGACCGCTTCCGGGACTACGCGGAGCCCGAAGGGGGGCCCGCTTACCGGTTCCTCTCCGACCTGGCCCGCGACCGCAGCGTCTACCTCTCTGCTGGCAGTGTCCCCGAACTCGGGGACGACGGCAAAGTCTACAACACCGCCTATGTCTTTGACCGCGCCGGAAACTGCATCGCCAAGCACCGGAAGATGCATCTGTTTGACATCAATATTGCGGGCGGACAGGCCTTTCAGGAGTCCTCCCGTCTGAGTGCCGGAAATCAGGTCACCGTTTTTGACACGGAGTTCTGCAAAATGGGCATCTGCATCTGCTACGACTTCCGTTTTCCGGAACTCGCCCGCCTCATGGCAGACCGCGGCGCCAAAGTGCTGCTCTGCCCCGCCGCCTTCAACCTGACCACAGGCCCTGCCCACTGGGAACTCATGTTCCGCAGCCGGGCCGTCGACAATCAGGTCTACACCATCGGCACCTCCCCGGCCCGGAACCTGGACGCCAACTATGTCGCCTATGGCCACTCCATTGTCGTGGACCCCTGGGGCATCGTCATCTCCGAGCTCGAGGACCGCGCCCAAATCCGTGTGGTCGACCTGGACCTGGACCGCATTGACGAAGTGCGGGACCAGCTCCCCCTCCTCAAACACCGGCGCAAAGATATCTACGAATTGAAGACCCTGTCTTAATCCCAAAACAGCCTGCCGTACGGCAGGCTGTTTTTCTTATTCCCGCAGCGGCTGGCTCAGGATTTCGGTGTAGTCAAGATCGTCCTTCGCCGTACCGTTGACCAGCAGGTTGATCAGCTGCTCTGTATCTTTCGCAATCGTCAGCTCCTCATTCGTGGGGATCACATAGATTCCCACCTTCGAGCGGTCGGAATGGATGCGCGCCGCCTCGCCCCGCGGGACGTTGTCGTTGCGCAGACCGTCGAGTTCCACCCCGAGATAATCCAGCTGGGAGCAGATAGCCCGGCGAATTGTGCTGTCGTTCTCTCCGATGCCCGCGGTAAAAACAAGTGCATCGAGCCCGTGGAGGGTGACCGAGAGTCCGGCGATGAGCTGCGCCACCTGCAGCGTGAAGATGTCGATGGCCAGCTGGGCGCGCAGATTGCCTTTCTTAGCGGCTTCTTCGACATCCCGTACATCGGAGGAGACGCCGGAGACCCCGAGGAAACCGGATTTTTTGTTGAGCAGATCGTCGATCTCATCCGGGGTGTAGCCGGCCTCCCGCTCCAGGAACGGGACGATGGCGGGGTCAATGTTGCCGGAGCGCGTGCCCATCATGAATCCGCTGAGCGGTGTCAGGCCCATAGTAGTATCGACGCACTCGCCCTCCCGGATGGCGGCGAGGGAGGAGCCGTTGCCGAGATGGCAGGTGATGACTTTGCGGTATTCCGGATGCACATCGTGCAGCTTGCGGCTGACGGTCCGGTGTGAAATACCGTGAAATCCGTATTTGCGCACGCGGTACTTGGTATAGATCTCATAGGGAAGTGGGTAAATGAAGACACGCTGGGAGATCGTGCTGTGGAACGCGGTGTCGAAGACTGCAACTTGAGGGACTTCGTCGCCGAAGGCGGCGCGCGCAGCCCGGATGCCCTGGAGGTTGGCTGGATTATGCAGCGGCGCCAGGGAAGAGAGCTCCTCAAGGGTCTGTTCCACCTTTTCGTCAATCAGCACGCTCTGGCTGTAGATGTCGCCGCCCTGGACAACGCGGTGCCCAATGGCGTCAATGCCTTCCGGGTCTGTCACTTTGCTCTCGCCGGTGGTCAGAAGCCGGCGCACCTCATCAAACGCCGCATTGTGGTCCGGCAGATCTTTGTCATAGGAGATACTCCCCGCCGCGCTCTGATACCGGACATGGCTACCGTCTCCGATGCGCTCGCATAGCCCTTTGGCGAGAACCTGCTCGTTTGTCATGTCGAGAAGTTGGAACTTCAGAGAGGAACTTCCGCAATTTATAACTAAAATTTTCATCAATTTGTCATCCTTTTTATGCAGTTTCAAGTATTATAACAGAATCCGAGGTTTTTTCAAAAAAATAGTTGCATTTTCAGAAAGATTGAGTACAATTAAATTGTAAAAAGTAAGTCAAGGCTAACCAGCTAGGAGGTTTTCACATATGTCCATTTATGATTTCACTCTCACCACCGGTACCGGCGAAACCCTCTCCCTCGCCGACTACAAAGGCAAAGTTATGATGATCGTCAATACCGCAACCGGCTGCGGCTTCACCCCGCAGTACGAGCCCATTGAGAAGATGTACGAGAAGTACCATGACAAAGGGCTTGAGATCATCGATATCCCCTGCAACCAGTTCAAGGATCAGGCCCCCGGCACCGATGAAGAGATCCACTCCTTCTGCAAACTCCACTACAACACCCAGTTCCCGCAGATGAAGAAGTCCGACGTCAACGGCGAAAACGAGCTTCCGCTCTACACCTATCTCAAGAGTCAGCAGGGCTTTGAGGGCTTCGGAAAAGGCGCCAAAGCTCTGGCCATGAAGGCACTCCTGAAGACACAGGACAAGGACTACAAGAACAACTCCAAGATCAAATGGAACTTCACCAAATTCATCGTCGACCGTGACGGCAGCGTCGTCAAACGCTTCGAGCCCACCGCCGACATGGAGGAAGTTGAGAAGTATGTCACTTCTCTCCTGTAATCACTGAAATCTTCTGTCTTTCCTTTCCAAGCATAACAAAAAGCACGTCCTTTGAAGGGCGTGCTTTTTGTCTGACTGGAATATTCGCAAAACGGCGGCCACCCCTCTCGGGCTGACCGCCGTCCTGTTTGAAAAAGTTATCAGGTCAGATCCTGAATAATATAGCCCATAATGCCATCGTTGCTGGAACCGGTAATGTTGGTCGTAGCGGGAATGACATATGCGTTGGCATCGGTGTAGAGAACATCCTTAGCCGCGCGCATCAGATAGTAGATATCTGCATCCGAGAAGGTGGACGGTTTCTTCAGATCATCAATCTGGAAATCGAGCCAGAAGTCGGTGCCGCCGCGGAGCATGGCGTCCGTCTGCGTCCAGTAGTAGGTCGGGCCAACTGTGCCGGCCTTGCCGGTCTGGAGACCCCAGCTGCACTGATCTGTGGAGACAATGCCGCGGAAGCCCCACTCGTTGCGGAGGACCTGAACCATCAGAGGCTCATAGTCGTTGCAGAAGACGTCGCCGATCATGTTGCAGGCGCCCATGCAGGCATTGGCGTGGCCCTCCTTAACCGCCATCTCGAACGGGCGCAGGTAGATTTCTCTTGCGGCCTGTTCGTTGACATAGGTGTGGAGGTTCTCGCCGCGGTGGTTCTCCTGATCATTGAACGCGAAGTGCTTCATGTAAGTGATAAGGCCCTTCTTCCGTGCGCCAAGGCACTCATTGGAGCCCATGCCGCCGCTCAGAGTGGCGTCTTCGGAATAGTACTCGTAGTTTCGGCCGGAGTATGCGTTGCGGTGATTGTCCATCGCAGGGGCATACCAGGAGGTGACGCCCATGGAATGGGCCTCATCGGCAATGTAGGAGCCGTAGGTATAGGCGAGATCATTGTTCCAGGTGGAGGCCAGAACCGGGACGGAGGTATGGCCGACGCCCTGGAGCTGGGTTGCGGAAGATACTTCCGAGCTGATGGCCAGCGGGCCGTCGAGATCGAGGGTCATCGGTTTGCCAACGG
>R19__coassemble_325_pt1 | contig 23481 bp, 22 predicted proteins | sample R19__metabat2_high_PE_001 | metagenome-assembled genome bin R19
AAACGGGTTCCCCTATACTTATATTGTAAGAGACGGCTCGGACGCCCAGTCCCGCGGATGGATCGACGCTTCCAAAATGGCGGTCTCCTACTATATGAATCCGCTTACGTTTATTGGGAATGAAGTGACACTGCTTCAGTTTGAATCCCTGAACTGGAGCTTCTCCGACGACGCCGATGGAAACCGGGAGGCCTACACCGCGGTCGAAGCTTCCATCCGCAACTCCTTTATGTCTTCGTCGTCGAATGCCTACAATGGCAGCTATATTACGTCAGACGGAAACATCAAATACCTGGACACCTCCGGGAACGTTCAGACGCTGAATATGACTTATGCCACGGCCATCTGCGGCGCGGCAAAAGCCTACGATCTGGACCCGTGCTACCTCGCCTCCAAAATTGTCGGTGAGGTCGGCGCGAAGGGAAGCGGCAGCGTGTCCGGCAATTATAACGGCTACGTCGGCTACTACAACTACCTGAATATCGGCGCCAGCGACAACTCATCCGGTGAAGCCATTGTCAACGGCCTGGCCTACGCAAAACGTATGAACTGGACAAACCCTGTGGCCTCTATCTACGGAGCGGCAAAAATCATCTCGGAGTCCTACGTCTCCGCCGGTCAGAACACCGCATATTTCCAGAAATTCAATGTCACGGACCGCAATACTTACAGCCACCAGTATATGACGGCGGTCAACGGAGTGGTCAACACTACGTACATGACTTATTACGGCTACAAGCAGGGCGGTCTGCTGGACCGTCACCGCACCTTTATCATCCCGGTCTTCCGGTCCATGCCCAGCGGCACCGGTACGTATCTGAAGCTGAACACCAACTCCGGCAGCGGCACCGTAAACCATACGGCAAATGTCCGGAGCAGCCCGTCTATTACGGGAAGCGTTCTGACGCAGGCAGGCCAGGGGTCCCAGGTCACGGTGCTCGGCGGGTATCGGGACACGAAAGTCACCTATGACTCGAACTACCGCTACAATGCTACGCAGTACCGCATGTTCCAGCCGCTCTGGTACCGGGTTCGTCTCTCGAACGGAACGGTCGGATATATTCTGGAAGACTATGTCGATGTCTCGGCCTCCGCCTCCATCAGCGGCAGCCGGTCCTTACGGCTGAATATCAGCGTCAGCGGCGGGGAGACGCCTTCCTACATGTCACTGGATACCCGTGTGGCGACGGTCAGCAAAGACGGCGTCGTCACCGGCCGCGGCACAGGCACGACCAAAATCGTCGCCTATCTGACCAATGGCTGCTTCGACGTCATTACCGTCCGAGTCAACTCCGGTCAGTTTGAACAGGCGGTCGAAGAAATTGTCCCGCGGGTCAATGTCAACCGCAGCAGCAATACGAGCTCTTCCAGCTCCAGCCGGCAGACCTCACGGCCGTCTTCCAGCAGCAGGAATACGAACCGGAATACCGGCACTTCCACTGGTGGGCAGCGGCCCGACAATGTGTCCGGCCTGCTCCGTGCACTGCAGAGCATCTTTGCTTAATTCGAATACAGGAGCGTCCGCCGGAAGGCGGGCGCTCTTTTGGTTGAATTGGAGAAATGATTGCGGTATGATAAGAGCATTCTGAGATTCGATACCAAAAGGAGCGTCATATATGAAATCCAAAACCTATCGTTTTCTGGGCATCCTGCTCGCCGTCCTCATGGCCTGCACGGTATTCCCGGTTTCTGCAATGGCAGCGGGCGGCTCGTCCCTCACAGGACTGCTCGGCCTGGGCCAGAATCAGCAGACAGCCGGTCCGGAACTGAAGACGGAGTCGGACGGTACCGTACGGCTGTATCGAGACGGGAGAGCGTCCAATGAGACCGGGTTCGTCAAGGCGGTCCGGAACGGCGCAGAGGGCTGGTACTATGTTGAAAACGGAAAGTGCGACACCAGCTATGTCGGTGCCAAGTATGGAACCATAAATGGAAACAGCGGCAACTGGTACGTCGAGTACGGCAAAGCCGATGAGACTTTCAGCGGTACCAAGACACTTCACAAGGTTACCTGGACCGTGAAGGACGGCAAGGTTACCAAGACGATGATTGAGGTGCCGAAAGTCGACCAGCTTCCGAAGTATCCCACCGGGTGTGAGGCCGCTTCCTCCACCAGTCTGCTGAACTACTACGGCGTCGGCACGACGGTGGACGAGATGATTGAGGCCATCCCGCGCCAGAATATTGAGAAAGTAGACGGCAAGGACTACGGCCCGAGCATCTATGAGAATTTCGTCGGCGACCCGACCATGACCTACACTTCTCCGCATCCGGGCTATGGAGCATTTGCGCCGGTTGTCACGAAGGCCATGAACAGTGTTCTGAAGAAGCACAATTCCCAGTACCGCGCCTATGACATTACCGGTACAAAGCCGGCCGACCTCTATAAGCGCGTCCGCAGCGGACAGCCGGTTGTCATTTGGGCCACCTATAATATGAAGACGCCGACCAAGAAGAACGCCTGGTACATCAAAGATGCCAGCAAGCCGGACGGTGAGTACTACTTCGAGTATCCCCGCGGAACCCATGTCCTGGTGCTCTGCGGCGTAGACGATGAGGAGGATACCATTACTATTATGGATCCTTACCATGCCGTCTATAAAACCTTTGACCGGCAGCTGTTTGAGTCGAAATACGCACTGCTTGGCCAGATGGCCATTGAAGTCAAATAATATGAATTTTGGGGGTCAGGGAATTTTCCCTTGACCCCCTTTACACGCTGTGATAAACTCTTTAATACCTCTTGATGGAGGGTTCTTTTTTTGTGTCTATTTTTAAGAGAACCGGCCAGAGAGGGAGGCAAAAACACATTACAATCCGGAAAACCCGGAACACTGGAGGTGCCGAAATGACAGTAAAAGTTACTCTTGCGTGCACAGAGTGCGGTCAGCGCAACTACAACACGTTTAAGAACAAGAAAAACAATCCCGAGCGTATGGAGATGAACAAGTACTGCAGATTCTGCAAGAAACATACTCTCCATAAAGAGACCAAGTAAGGGAAGGCAAGTATCGTATGGCGAAAAAGTCTAAAGCGAACAAGAAGAAAAAGAATCCTGTTGCCAAGACGCCGGAGGTCACTACCATTGCCCCGGAGGTAAACGCCGAAGACATCGACCCGCAGAAAAAGGCGAAGCTTGAAAAAGCTGCCGCTGAGGCCGCTGCCGAAGCCGCCGCTGTCACCAAACAGCAGGCTGCCGAGGAGAAGAAAGAAGCTGCCCGAATTGCTCCGAATGCAGGAAAAGACGACAAGAAAAAGAAAAAGTCGAAAAAGCAGCCGGACTATGCGAACAAGTCGAAGGATAAAAAGTCTGCAAAAGGCAAGAACGGCAAAGATTCGAAAAAACAGAATGCTTTCGTACGCTGGTGGAAAGAGCTCGGAGCCGAGATGAAAAAAATCCACTGGTCGAACGGCAAGGACACCGTTAAGAACACCCTTATAGTTCTCCTTGTTATCCTTGTTATCGGTATCGGCGTATGGATTGTCGACTGGCTTCTCGTCAAAGCCAGAACAGGTATCTATGATTCCGCAGCCAACCAGGCACAGCAGGCCGTAATGGCACTGCGCGCCCTTGTTAGCTATGTGGGTATAGGATTTACGGGATAAGTAACGGAGGTTTGTTTCAATGGCAGGAATTACCAAATGGTATGTCATTCACACCTATTCAGGCTATGAAAACAAAGTCATGGACGACATCATCAAGGTTGTCAACAACCGCGGTATGCAGGACCAAATCCTGGACGTCCGTGTTCCGACTGAAACCGTAACTGAAATTAAAGAAGACGGCGAGGCCAAAGAAGTGGTCCGCAAACTGTTTCCCGGTTATGTACTCGTCAAAGTTGCTGTCGAAGAAGACGGCGACGAATACTCTATGTCTGACGACGCATGGTATGTCATCCGCAATACCCGCGGCTGCACCGGCTTCGTCGGCCCGGAGAGCAAACCGGTCCCACTGTCCGATGAGGAAGTCAAAGCCCTTGGCGTTGACAAACGGACTGTGGAAGTCAACTTTAATGTCGGAGACTTCGTCAAAATTGCGGATGGACCGCTGAAGGACTTCTCCGGCACTGTGGAGAGCATCAATATTGAAGAGGGCAAGGCCAACGTTAAAATTTCCATGTTCGGCCGCGAGACCTCCGTTGAAGTTCCGCTCGGCCAGATTGAGGCCGGCTTGGACGACTGACACGCTCTGTACAGACTTGTATTAAGGTAGTAAGGCGCAGCCACGCTTTTCTATTGGGGCGTCCCCTGGCGGGCCGTTCCGGTGGGAGGAACGGAGAGTCCGTTCCGCCATTTACCACAATTTTTTGGAGGTGCAAATATGGCTCAGAAAGTAATTGGTTACATCAAGCTCCAGATCCCGGCAGGCAAGGCAACTCCTGCTCCGCCTGTAGGCCCGGCTCTCGGTCAGCATGGTGTCAACATCATGTCTTTCACGAAAGAATTCAACGAGCGTACCAAAAATGACATGGGTATGATCATCCCGGTCGTCATCACGGTTTACGCAGACCACAGTTTCACGTTTATCACCAAGACCCCTCCGGCAGCGGTTCTCATCAAGAAAGCTATCGGTATTGACAAGGCTTCCGGTGAGCCGAACAAGAATAAGGTCGGCAAGATCACCCGCGAGCAGTGCAAACAGATTGCTGAAACCAAAATGCGTGACCTCAATGCTGCCAACATCGACACCGCAACCAGCATGATCGCCGGTACGGCACGCAGCATGGGCATCGAAGTCGTAGATTAAGCTTCCCAAGTGGGAGGAAGAATCCGAATTTACCACTCTTAAGGGAGGAACAGATACATGAAACACGGTAAGAAATATGTCGACAGCGTCAAAGCCATCGACAAGACCAAAAACTATGAACCCGAAGAAGCGCTTCAGCTTGTAATTGATACCGCAAAAGCAAACTTCGACGAGACTGTCGAAGCTCATATCCGTCTCGGCGTTGACTCCCGCCATGCAGACCAGCAGGTCCGCGGTGCAGTCGTTCTCCCGAACGGTACCGGTAAGAAAGTCCGCGTTGCTGTCTTCGCCAAAGGCGACCAGGCAAAGGCTGCAGAAGAGGCCGGTGCTGACATCGTCGGCGCTGAAGATCTCGCAGCCCGTATCCAGAATGAGAACTTCCTGGACTTCGACGTTGCAGTTGCAGCCCCGAACATGATGGGCGTTGTCGGCCGTCTCGGCCGTATCCTTGGCCCCCGCGGTCTTATGCCTTCTCCGAAGGCCGGCACCGTTACTCCGGACGTCGCAAAGGCTGTTACGGACGCCAAAGCCGGTAAAATTGAGTATCGTCTTGACAAGTCCAACATCATCCACTGCCCCATCGGCAAGGCATCCTTCGGTGCTGAGAAACTCACCGAAAACCTCGACACCTTAATGGAGGCTATTGTTAAGGCAAAACCGGCTGCTGCAAAAGGCCAGTACATCAAGTCCAGCACAGTTGCTTCTACCATGGGCCCTGGCGTCAAATTCAGCGTAAGCAAATACGCCGGCGCAAAATAAAAATCCTTGACAGCACAATGCTGTCATGGTAATATATCCAATGCTGTTGCCAAAGACAGCAGGTGCCCGTATGGGCGTAACAGGTTATCCTTACCTGCCGAGGGAGCGTTTGAATTTCCAAACATTACCATTATGTGGTTTTTCATGCCCTTCCTGCGGAAACAGGAAGGGCATTATTCTTTTAGGAGGTGAAATCATTTGCCTAGCGAAAAGATTCTTGAACAGAAAAAACAGGCTGTCGCCGATATCACCGATAAGCTCAACAACTCCGTTGCAGGCGTTCTCGTTGAGTACAGCGGTGTAAGCGTTGCTGATGACACTGAGCTCCGCAAAGAGTTCCGTGAGGCAGGCGTCAACTACTCCGTCGTTAAGAATACACTTCTTAGCCGTGCAGCAGATGAGGCAGGTCTTGGAGAGCTGAAAGACGTTCTCTCCGGTACCACCGCACTTGCCGCTTCTTCGGAGGACCACGCAGCTGCAGCCCGCATCGCAAAGAAATTCTCCAAAGATCACGAGGGTTTCCAGATTAAGTCCGGTTACCTGGACGGCAAGGTTATCGACCTTGACACCATTAACCAGCTTGCAGATCTCCCGACCTACGATGTTCTTATGTCTACTGTCTGCGCCGCACTCAATGCGCCTATTGCAGCTTTTGCACGTGTCATTCAGGCCGTTGTTGACAAGAAGAACGAAGAGGGCGACGCTCCGGCGGAGGAGACCGCAGAGGCTGAGACAGCTCCGGCTGCAGAGGCTGAGGCTCCGGCCGCAGAATAAGTTCTGCATCGCTCCCAACGAATTGAACTACTATTTTTAAAATTTCCTATTGGAGGTAAAAATCATGGCTTCTGAGAAAGTTACCGCTCTTCTTGATTCCATCAAAGAGCTTTCCGTTCTTGAGCTTTCTGAGCTCGTACACGCTGTAGAAGATGAGTTTGGCGTATCCGCTGCTGCTGCTGTTGCAGTTGCTGCTCCGGCTGCCGGTGACGGTGCCGCTGCTGAGGAGAAGACTGACTTCGATATCGTCCTCAAAGAGATCGGCCCGAACAAAATCAAGGTCATCAAGGTTGTCCGTGAGCTCACTCAGCTCGGTCTTGCCGACGCTAAGGCTCTCGTTGACGCTGCTCCGAAGACCATCAAGGAAGGCGTTCCGAAAGACGACGCCGAGGCTGCAAAGGCCAAATTCGAAGAGGTTGGCGCTGTCGTCGAGCTCGCATAAGTTTGACTCAAACTTTTCAAAGCACCTGGTTTTCCAGGTGCTTTTTCTTATCTGAGGGATGATTTCTATGAAAAAAACTGATCTCGGTTTCGGCATGATGCGGCTGCCGCTGACCGACCCGAAAGATCCGACCTCCGTCGATCTGCAGAAGACGTCCGACCTGGTCGATGCATTTTTGAACCAGGGCTTTTCTTTTTTCGACACCGGGCTTATGTATCACGGCGGCACCAGCGAGTCGGTGATCCGGACCTGCCTGGTCGACCACTATCCGCGGGAGCGGTTTCAGATTGCGGATAAAATGCACATTTTGTATGCGAAGAAGCCCGAGGACATGGATACCGTCTTCCAGGGCCAGATGGACCGCCTCGGTATTGACGGTTTTGACCGCTATCTAATTCACAGTGTGGAAAAAAATTACTTCCGGCAGTATGAGGAGATCGGCGCCTTTGACTGGATCCGGAAAAAGAAGGAGCAGGGGCTTGTCCGGGAGATCGGCTTTTCGTTCCACGACAGCGCAGAACTGCTCGACGAGGTGCTGACCCGCTACCCGTTTTTCGACTTTGTTCAGCTGCAGATTAACTATCTCGACTGGGAAGACCCCTGGATCCAGTCGAGGAAATGCTATGAGACTGCCGTGCGGCACGGGATTCCGGTCACGGTGATGGAGACCGTCAAGGGCGGTACGCTTGCGCAGGTTCCGGATGACGCGGCTGCGATGCTCCGGGAGATGGATCCTTCCGCTTCCCCGGCTTCCTGGGCCATCCGGTTTGCGGCGTCCCTGCCGGGTGTCGAGCGCGTTCTGTCCGGCATGGGATCTCCTGCTATGATCCGCGACAACGCCGGCGCGATCCGCCATTTTGTCCCGCTCACGGCACAGGAGACGGAGAAGCTCCTGGAAACCGCAGAGGTTATTCGCAGCCACATTGCTGTTCCGTGTACGGGGTGTGCCTACTGTACCGGCGGATGTCCCCGGCATATCTGTATTCCGCAGTATTTTTCGCTCTACAACGCCGATATGCGGGAGGTCGAACAGAAACGCTGGACGGCCAATGTCTTCTATTACGACCAGCTCACGGAAAAATATGGGAAGGCCAGCGATTGTATCCGGTGCGGCCAATGTGAGAAGGCCTGTCCGCAACACTTGCCGATTATGGAGACCCTGGAAAAGGTCGCCGCCCATTTTGAGGCGGAGGACTGAAAACGAACAGCGATTCGACAAATTCGTGCGAAAAAAGGTGACAGGTTCTCAGAACTGGGGTATACTTTTAATTCGAAATGAACTAAGGGAGGATTTTCCGCTATGGCAGATAACAGAAGGGCACGCGTCAGCATTGCAACTTATGACCGCGAAGGCAACCGCAGGTCCGGTGGCGGCGGAGGGCACAGAGGCCCGAGCAACCGCACTCGCCGCATTATCACAGTTGCTGTCTGCCTGCTTTTGCTGGTGCTCATCATTTGTCTGATTGTCCACGGTGTCAACAAGGCCAACGAGCGCCGCGAGAGCGAGCGGCAGGCTATCACTGCCACCACACAGCAGCAGAAACAGCCGCAGCAGGAAACGGGGACCGCCATCAGCAAGGTCAACCGTTTTCCGAATCTTCCCTCGACCTATAACATGAAGTATGCAGTGGCGGTAAATACGGCACAGAACATCGTCACAGTCTATGAGAAGAACCCGGCAGACGGCACGTATACCAAGGCGGTTAAAGTCTTCATCTGCTCCGCCGGTCTCAACGGTGCTACGCCAAATGGTACCTGGTACGTCCCCAACAATGAGGGCGGCCGTCCGGGCAAGATGGGTGCCTGGTGGAATCTGGTCGGCAACGTCTATGGTCAGTGGTGCACCCGCATTCATGACGGCATTCTATTCCACTCGGTTCCGTATGAAATTAAGGGCGACAAGGGCTCTCTTCAGGAGGGCGAGTACAACAAGCTCGGTCAGAACGCCTCCCACGGCTGTATCCGCATGAGAGTTGCTGATGTTAAATGGATTTACGACAACATCCCGGTTGGTACCTGTGTCACTATTTACAGCGACGCCACCACGCAGGAGCCGCTCAAGAAGCCGAACGCCCAGAAAATTACAGTTCCGAAGAGCGACCCGCGCCATGGCTGGGACCCCTCCGACCCAGACCCGGCCAACCCCTGGAACAAATAAATCGATTCAAAATTTTCACCGCATCTGTGGCTTTCACAGATGCGGTGACTTTTTCGCACAGAGCGGGAGCGGCACTGCGGTAAGCAGCAACTCACTGAACGCTCTCGGTTTACTTTTTGAAAGGACTTTCGTATAATACAAATATCTAGCAATTCTATCCCTTGTTGAGGTAATACTAATGAGCAGTTCCAGAACCAAGCGTTTTGTATCCCTGGCGCTCGCCATGATCGTTCTCATTGCGGGCGTTGTATTCGGCACGCAGAACAGTACTCGAAATGGCAGCATTCCCCGGCACCGTATGAGTATTGAACACGTGAAAAACAGTGCGACCAAACACACCAATCCGCCGAAGACCACACCATCGGAAGGCGGAAAGCCGTCGAAAGACAATTATTTCCCGAAACTGAAGTCGGGCTATGAGAAGAACCATCCGTATGCCATTGCAGTCAACACGGCACAGAATGTCGTCACGGTCTATAAACGTGACAGCCGGACCGGCAAATATACGGTCCCCTATAAGGCGTTCATCTGCTCCACCGGCAAGCAGGGAGGCACCCGTTCCGGTACCTGGTACACCAGCGAGAAGTGCGGCCACTGGCACGCCCTCGTCGGCAACGTCCAGGGTCAGTGGGCAACGCGAATCCACGACAGCATCCTGTTCCACTCGGTTCCGTACTATAAGGCAGACCCCTCGACGCTGGAGACCGAGGAGTACAACAAACTCGGTACCGTCGCTTCGGCTGGCTGCGTTCGCATGACCGTCGCCGATGTAAAATGGATCTACGACAACTGCCCGCTCGGTACCTGCGTTACCATTTACAATGACGGAAGCGTCAAAGAGCCGCTCGGCAAACCTTCCTTCCGCCGCATCACTGTCACTTCGAGTGACCCGCGCTACAGCTGGGACCCGACAGACCCCGATGCCCGCAACCCCTGGCACTGATTCAAAAAATGAGAAAGATGTCTGACGATTCGTCAGGCATCTTTTTTTGAACCGTCCATTCCAAATCTGCATCTTTATGTAAGAAAGGTTATGAAAATAGAATGGGGGATTCTCATATGAAATGCAGCAATTGCGGTGCGGAAGTTAAAGACGATGACAAATTCTGCACATTCTGTGGAAATGATCTGGAAAAACAGCGGGCGGAAGCGGAAACGGCCGCCGGCTATTGTGTGAAATGCGGCGCCCCGCTGCAAGAAGGCTACAAATTCTGCGTAGCATGCGGCGCACCTGTCTCCAGCGGAACGCCTGCCGAAACTTCTACGGAAACGGAAATAACGGAGCCGGAGGCAGCTTCTGCAGAAGAAGAAAAGCCGGCGGAAAATGCGCCGGAGGATGCAACGGAAGAGGAGACGCCGGCCGAGGAGACTCCAGATTCGGAAAATGCCGAATCAAAACCGAAAGCGGATCTGCCGGTTCCCACGGGCGAAACCAAACCGGAAGCTGTTTCTGCCCCGGAGACCAAAGAGTCGGAAGAGAAACCGGATGCCGCGAAAGAAAAGAAAAAGACGAAAGGAATTTTCCTCGCCATTATCATTGTCCTGGTTCTGGCTATTATCGGAGCGGCAGTCTATTTTATTGTCGCAGACCAACAGGATAAGAAAGCAGCGCTGAATGCTTCTATCCGCATGTCGCAGAAAGCCAATGAAAAGCGCAAGATTGATCTGAACAGCGCGGAAGATGAGAGCTATGTCAATGAGCTGAGACAGACAGCGTATGACGAAGTTGGAAGTCTGAATGACGGGTGGAGAGATCCGTCTATTATGGGAGATTATGAACTTGTAGATGGCCCTACTGCAGATGGAGACGATGTTGTACTTTTCTATAAAGTATATGTGAATTATGCGCAGTATGGGGTTTACAGTAATGCATATTCTTGGTTCTTTACATATGTGAAATTCAAAAATGTCTCGATTCAGAACGGCCAAATGCATTATGACAAGGTTGCTACACCAGGCTATCATTTTAATGCTTTTAATACGCCGGATTCCCAGCATAAAGTTCAGGGCTTCCATACTTTGGAACAAGCTGAAAACTACGCAATGTAAATGAAGGAGAGTTGTTTATGAAATGCAGTAATTGCGGCGCCGAAGTACCTGACACGGATAAATTCTGTGTGCACTGCGGCAATGATCTCGAAAAACAGCGAGCCATACAGTCTGATGCTGTTGGCTACTGTTCCAAATGCGGTGCACCTTTGCGGAAAGGCTTCAAATTCTGTGTCGCCTGCGGCGCACCGGTACCCGATTCCACATCTGAGCCGACAGAACCGCCTGCAGAATCTGGTGAGGTTTCACCAGACGACATGACTTTCCAGCCAGATGTAGAGGATACGTCAGAAATCAATTTGCCTGCTCAGAATCTTACGGCGACGGGCCCCATTCCGTATGATGCCAGTGCAGAGAACAATAATGAGAATGCCACTTTCTCTGCGGATGAGGGGGCCGTGCCGCCTGAGAAAGAGGAGAAAAGCAAGAAGACCAACCGCATTTTGACAATTGTAATTATTGTTTTGCTGGTGTTGGCAATTGCTGCTGTTGCGGTTTTCCTGGTCCTGCATTTTCAGGGAAATTCGAACAATGCACAGAACCGGCCGGTGACGACGGTCTCGGAGTCGGAACAGGACGGAGAAGCTGCTCAAGAAGCTGCGGTAGCGCCGACAAGAAGGCTGTATCTCAATAATGAAGCTTCCGATGAAAGTTATTCAGAGACGCTTGAATCCCGTGGATTAGATCTTGTCAATCAGACACACAGTCACTGGAGATATAATCTTTGGGGAGGGGCAGGTTTCTACGATGGACCATTTACAATAGGAAATGATATCATCTATATTTATGAAGTATATATGGACTACTCCTCCATTGAAGACCAGCCAGAATTTGTAGACTATTATCATGAATACTACACCTATGTGAAATTCAAAAATGTATATGTTCAGAATGGTAAACTCCACTATACTGTTGAAATGCCTTCCGGAAAAATAACCAATATGGCAGATTCGAGAGGCACGATGCACCGTGTGTCCGGCTATCCTACCCCTGAAGAGGCAGAGAGTGCCGCAGGCGTATAAATCAAATCTTCAGCCTCCCTGCTTTTCGGCAGAGAGGCTCTTTTTCTGCTTCCTTTCCCTCCTGCTCGCAAAATCTGCCGCTTTTTGCGGCTCGACCGCCAAATCGCAGCGGAGGGGCAGGACGGAGAGACTTGGAATTAGCACTGTGCACGAGCACGAAATGAAGACCCAAAACCTCCTTTTTCCGCTTCACCCGGTCGTTTACAACGTCCGGGAATTTTCGTATAATAAATAGAATCTAGATTCTAAAAACAGAGGAGCGGTTCTTTTGACAGATTATGAGAAGCTCGCCGAGCTGCTGTTTCCCGGCATTTTGAAGACGCCGGAGGACTATGAAGCCATGTATCCGGCCCGGAATCTTCCCGAGGGCGCGCGGGTTACGCGGTTTGCCCCGAGTCCTACCGGATATCTGCATATCGGCGGCCTGTTTGCGGCCATGATCGCCAAGCTGACGGCCCAGACCACCGGCGGCGTGTTTTTCCTGCGCATTGAGGACACCGACAAGAAGCGGGAAGTCGAGGATGGCGTCACCGGCATTATTGAAGGTCTGCACGCATTCGGCATTGAGCCGGACGAGGGCATGACCGGGCCGGACACCTGGAGCGGCAATTACGGGCCGTATCTCCAGAGTGCGCGGAAAGAAATCTATCAGACCTATGCCAAAGACCTGGTTCGCAAGGGCATGGCCTATCCGTGTTTCTGCACCGCAGAGGAACTCGACGAACTGCGGAAACAGCAGGAGCAGGAGGGCGTTAATCCGGGCTATTATGGCCCCTATGCCAAGTGGAGAGATAAGAGCTTTGACGAGTATCAGGAGCAGATCGCGGCGGGGAAGCCGTATGTGCTTCGGTTCCGTTCCCCGGGTCAGCCGGACCGCAAGGTTAAGGTCCAGGACATGATCAAAGGCAAGATGGAGCTGCCGGAGAACGTCATCGACATCGTTCTGCTGAAGACCGACGGCATTCCGACCTATCATTTTGCCCACTGCATTGATGACCATCTCATGCACACGACCCACGTGGTGCGCGGCGACGAGTGGATCTCCTCTATTCCGACCCACATCCAGCTGTTCCGCGCCTGTGGGTTTAAAGTGCCGAAATATGCGCATATTGCCCCCATCATGAAACTGGACAACGGGAACAAGCGCAAGCTGTCTAAGCGGAAGGATCCGGAGGCTGCTGTCAGCTATTATGCCGAGGAGGGCTATCCGAAGGAGAGTGTGCTCGAATATCTGTTCACACTGGCCAACTCCAATTTTGAGGACTGGCGGCGGGCCAACAAGACGGCGCCGCTCTCGGAGTTCCCGTTTAATCTGAAGAAGATGAGTGTCTCCGGCGCCCTGTTCGACCTCGCCAAGCTCAACGACGTCAGCAAAAATGTCATTTCCAAGATGGATGCGAAAAAAGTCTACGGCGACACGCTGGCGTGGGCAAAGGCCAATCAGCCGGACTTCGCCGCTCTTCTGGAGAACGACCCAGAGAAGGCCGTCTCCATTCTGGCCATCGGCCGCGGCGGGAAAAAGCCCCGGAAGGACATTGCCAAGTGGTCGGATGTCCCCGACTATGTCGCATACTTTTATAACGAGCTCTACCAGCCGAATTTTGAGCTGCCGGAGCGGGTCAGCGCGGCAGATGCCGCCGGCATTTTGGAGCAGTACAAGACGCTCTACGATGAGAATGACGACAATACAGTCTGGTTTGACAAGGTCAAGAGCCTCTGCGAGCCGTTCGGCTATACCCCGAATGTCAAAGAATACAAGCAGAATCCTGACGCTTACAAGGGCCATGTCGGCGACGTCTCTACGGTCATCCGTATTGCCGTCACTTCTCGTACCAACACGCCAGATCTCTGCACCATCATGCATATCCTCGGCCGCGGCGAAGTCATGCGCCGTCTGGACGATGCCATTCTGAATTGCAAGGGAGAGTAAACATGGAAGAGAAAAAACTGGAGAATGCCGCCTCCTCCAACTTTATCCACGATTTCATCGATGAGGACCTCGATCAGGGGGTCTACGATCATGTTCAAACCCGTTTCCCACCGGAGCCCAACGGCTATCTCCATATCGGACACGCCAAGGCCATCTTCATCAACTTCTACACGGCTGAGAAGTACCACGGCGTCTGCAATCTTCGATTCGACGACACCAACCCGGGCAAGGAGGACACGGAGTATGTCAACTCCATCCAGGAGGACATCAAGTGGCTCGGCTACGACTACCCGAATGTCTTCTACGCCTCGGACTACTTCGATGACATCTACCAGAAGGCCGTGCTGCTCATCAAAAAAGGCCTCGCCTATGTCGATGATCAGAACGCGGACGAAATCCGTGAAACCCGCGGCACGCTGACGGAGCCGGGCACCAACAGCCCGTACCGCGACCGCAGCATTGAGGAGAACCTGGACCTCTTCACCCGCATGACGAACGGCGAGTTCGCCGACGGGGAAAAGGTGCTCCGCGCCAAGATTGATATGGCCTCCCCAAATATGAACATGCGCGATCCGGTCCTGTACCGCATAGCTCACGCAGAACATTACCGCCAGGGCGACAAATGGTGCGTCTACCCCATGTACGACCTCGCACACCCGCTGGAAGATGCTGTGGAAGGTGTCACCCACTCGCTGTGCTCCCTGGAATTTGAAAACCACCGGCCGCTCTACAACTGGGTCATTGAAAACTGCGAAGTTCCTGCCCCGAAGCCGCGGCAGATTGAGTTCGCCCGTCTGAACCTCAACTACTGCGTCACCAGCAAGCGCTGGTGCAAGTACCTTGTGGACAACGGCTATGTCGACGGCTGGGATGACCCGCGGATGGTTACGGTCTCCGGCATGCGGCGCAGAGGATTTACCCCGGCCTCTATCCGGGCTTTCTGCGAAAAAATCGGCATCTCCAAGGCCTACAGCATGGTAGATTTTGGTCTGCTGGAGTCCTGTGTCCGGGACGATCTCAATGAGAACGCACCCCGCGCCATGGCGGTTCTGCACCCGCTGAAAGTCATTGTGGACAACTATCCGGAGGGCAAGACCGAGAAAATCACGGTGGAAAACCACCCGAAACGGCCGGAGATGGGAACACACGAGGTCACCTTCAGCAAGGAGATCTACATTGAGCAGGAGGACTTCATGCTCGAACCGGTGAAAAAGTATAAGCGGTTCTTCCTGGGCAACGAAGTTCGTCTGAAGGGCGCCTATCTCGCCACCTGCACCGGCGTCGAGGCCAACGATGATGGAAGTATCGACGCCATCCATGTCACCTACGACCCGGAGACCAAAGGGGGCAACGCGCCGGACGGCCGCAAGGTCCGCGGCACGATTCACTGGGTCTCCAAGGAGGACTGCTTCGAGGCAGAGGTCCGTCTTTACGACCGGCTCTTCAACAAGGAGAATCCGACGGAGGGCGACGGCAAGCTGGAAGACGCGCTCAACCCGAATTCTCTGGAGGTCATCCCCAATGCACTGGTCGAGGGCAGCCTGAGAGACGCAAAGCCGGGCGACGCCTTCCAGTTCATGCGCAAGGGCTACTATACGGTAGACAAATACAGCACAGAGGAAAAGAAGATTTTCAACCGCACCGTCGATCTGAAATCTTCCTGGAAATAAGCAAAAGGCGTGACTGCCTTATTTTGTGAGAATTTTTCAACAGGAGCAAAAGAAACAATATTCTGACCGGGAACCAGAATGGAGTGAGCAAAATTCAATGAGCGCTGAAGCAAAAAAATCTCTCACCAGGCGTGAGAAAGGTGCGTTCGGAATCGGTGCCTTCGGCAAAGATATCTGCTATATGCTGTCCGCCTCCTATGTCCTGTACTATTTCCAGGATGTCATGGGCGTCAGTGCGGCGGTTATGGGTGTTATCCTTCTTGTGGCACGTATCTTTGATGCCCTGAACGACCCTCTGATGGGCATCGTGACCGCCAAAACCAGAAGCAGATGGGGTAAATTCCGCCCGTGGATTTTTCTCGGATCGATCCTGAACGGGTTTGTCCTCTATCTGATGTTTGCCGCGCCCCCGAGCCTGACGCCGGGCGGCATGATTGCCTATGCGGCTACCTTCTATATCCTTTGGGGTGTCACATATACGATGATGGATATCCCGTTCTGGTCTATGATTCCGGCCTTTACCAAAGGCGGCAGGGAGCGGGAGGGTCTCTCCCAGTTCGGCCGTACCTGTTCCGGCGTCGGTCAGGCCGTCATTATCATCTTCGCCATGATGTCTGTCTCGGCGCTCGGACGCCGGGCAGACGGCACCGTCAGTGAGCGGGTCGGCTTCAAGTGGTTTGCCCTGATCGTCGCTGTGGTCTTCGTTGTCTGCGAGATCATTACTTCAGTCACCATCAAAGAAAAATCCACGGTCGAGGTCAAGACCAACTCCGTCGGCACGATGTTCAAGTCTCTGTTCCACAACGACCAGGCGCTGTTCATCGTCATCTCCACGGTCATCATCAACATGGCCTACGGCATTACTTCGAACCTCATTACCTACTTTATTAAATACGATATCGGAAACAAAGACTGGAGCAAGGACGTCCTCGTCTATAACGCCTTCGGCGCCATTATGCAGATCGTGTTCATGAGCCTCGTCTTCCCGCTGCTCCGCGGCAAAATGGAGACCCGCAAGGTCTTCCATGTCAGCATCTGGACCGGCGTAGTCGGCTATCTGCTTCTGTTTATCCTGCCCTATGCCGTAGATATCAAGAGCATCTATGTCCTTGCGGCCCCGGCCATTCTCATCTTTGTCTCCCAGGGCTTCCTGAACATCCTGAACACGATATTCCTCGCCGACACCTGTGATTACGGCGAGTGGAAGCTCGGTACCCGCGATGAGTCCGTCATCTTTAGTATGCAGACTTTCGTAGTCAAGCTCGGCAGTGGCATTGCGGCCCTCATCGCATCTCTGACGCTGTCCATCAACCATATTCAGAAAAATGAGACCGGCACCGTCGTCCTGACCCATGCGGCCACAAACGGACTGCGCATTTCCATGACGCTGATTCCGCTGGCCTTCCTTGTCATTGCACTGCTCATCTTCGCCAAGAAGTATTTCCTCAACCGTGCCAAACTGCAGGAGATTAACGAGGCGCTTGATGAACGCCATGCCGCAGAGGGCACGGCCAAAGCCGTCGAAGACTAAACTTGTTCATCTGTATTTTCATCATTAGAAAGCGTAAGAACCATGCCTATTAAAATCCCAACGGATCTGCCGGCAAAACGGACGTTGAACAGTGAGAATATTTTTGTCATGACGGAACAGCGGGCGGTCAGCCAGATGATCCGTCCTCTCCACATTCTTCTGCTGAATCTGATGCCGAAGAAGATTGAGACGGAGACCCAGCTGTGCCGGCTACTCGGCAACACGCCGCTGCAGGTGGAGCTGGAGCTCATCATGACGAAAACGCACAAGGCGCAGCACGTCTCAGAGGAGCACATGCTTGCGTTTTACAAGACCTTTGAGGAGGTCCGCGACCGCAAGTTTGACGGCATGATCATCACCGGCGCGCCGGTGGAGCAGATGCCTTTTGAGGAAGTGGACTACTGGGATGAGCTCTGTGAGATCATGGAGTGGAGTACCCAGAACGTCTACTCTACATTCCACATCTGCTGGGGCGCACAGGCGGGGCTCTATTACCATTACGGCGTTCCAAAGTATGACCTGGACAAAAAGCTGTTCGGCATTTATGAGACGAAGGTAGACCGGAAGAAATCCATGCTGTTCCGCGGCTTTGACGACCGCTTCCTGGTCCCCCAGTCCCGCCACACGACATCCCGGCGGGAGGACATTGAAAAAGTGCCCGAGCTTCGGGTCCTGGCCTCCGGCGACGAGGAGGGCGTATTTGCCGTCGCCACGAAGCACGGCCGTCAGATCTTCATCACCGGCCACACAGAGTACGACGCCGACACTCTCTACAACGAGTACAAGCGGGATCTCGACGCCGGTCTCCCCATCGAAAAGCCGGTGAACTACTTCCCCCATGGCCGCGTGACCAGACATCCGCCGGTCACCTGGCGCTCCAGCGCGAACCTCCTGTTCTCCAACTGGATCAACTACTTTGTCTACCAGCAGACGCCCTACAATCTGGATGACATCCAAATGCTGGACGAGCGAAAAAACAGAAAATAAAAAAATGAGCGGCGATCCGTCTGAGAGGCGGGTCGCCGCTGCTTTTGACAAAAATCGTAAAAATCAGGTTTTGGCCAAAAAAGTCTCAAATGCGCGACTGGTTACGCAAAATAAGACTGAATATCTTCCAGGCTGGCGCGAAAGGTCCCCTGGATCATATTGTCTTTGCCGCCGCCGCGGCCGTTCAGAGCATTGTTGTACTCCTTTGCGAGGCTGCGGAGCGGGAGGCCCTGGGCGGTGATCATATAGCGGAAAGCGTCGCCCTGGTTGGTGAGCGCGACAAAGGCCCCGGTGCAGTGTTCCTTGCCGCCGTTTGCCAGAGCGCGCAGTGCGTCCGTCTCGGCGTCCGGCAGCAGGACCACAAGATTGCCCTCTTTGTGGGATGGGAGCGATTCCAGCATCAGCTCGCCCTGCCGTACGCGGGCCTGTGAGAGCTCGTGCTGCAGATCTGCGATTTGATCGTAGAGCCGTTCAACGCCGGCTGCGGTTTCACCCTGCGGGACCGAGCAGAGATCCATAATACGAAGAATATTTTTCTGCTTCTCCCGATAGTCTGTCAGTGCACGGGTGCCGATATGGAGATGCAGACGTGTGCCGCCGTGGGACTTCTCCGCACCGGTAATCTTGATCAGTCCGATTTCACCGGTGTGCTCGACATGGGGAGCACAGCAGGCACAGATGTCGACGCCGGGGATTGTGACGATGCGGACCGGTCCGTCGATTTCCTTTTTGGATCGATACGGGAGGTCTGCCAGGGTCTCGGGGCTGGGGTATTCGCAGATGACCGGCAGATTGGAGAAGACGGCATGGTTGGCACGGCGCTCGACGGTGCGGAGATCTTCTTCCCGGAAGCTGCCGTTGTAGTCACAGGTGACCTCGTCGTCGCCCAGGTGGAACCCGATGTTGTCGTACCCGAAGGCCCGGTGGACGACGCCGCTGACAATATGCTCGCCCGTATGGCTCTGCATGCGGCTGAAGCGCAGCGGCCAGTCCAGAACGCCGTCTGTCTCCTGACCGACCGGGAGTGCGTCCGGAAGCGTGTGATAGATGATGTCGTCGTGAATTTGTACATCGAGAACGGGGAGACCGCCCAGATGGCCCTTGTCCGCATACTGTCCGCCGCCCTCGGGAAAGAAGGCGGTGCGGTCCAGAACAACCCTGAAATTGCCCCCTGCTGGCTCACAGGCTAAAACTGCCGCGGTGAATGAGCTGAGATGCGGTGCGGTTTCGTAGAGACGGTCGGTGGGTTTCATGAGGCGGACTCCTTTACCTGAAATTCATACTGATACTGGCTGTGTTCAATGTCGCTGATCCAGCGCTCGAGCCGCTGCTCGTCCTCCTGGGAGAGGGGCTCGGATACGGTGATGAGAATCATTTTCTGCTCCTCTACATCGCCTTCCCGGTTCTCCTGCTCCACGGTGCCGAACCGGATATCTTCAACCTCAGGGAACAGAATTTTCATCTGGCGCTCCAGGGAAGACGGAGAGACGCTGGCCTGGGCAGTGGCGGACTGCGGTGCCACTTTCTGCGCTTTTTCCTTTGTGTTGGTATTGTGGGTGACATAAGATGCCATGATAATGCTCGGAATGAGAATGAGAATGGCGTTGCGGATAAGATTCTTCCGCATGCGCTGTTTCATGCCGGGCTGTGCGTCGCTGACTTCCGGGACCTCCAGAACATAGAGCACCAGCACATTGGCGACCAGAATGAAGAACATGTTGATGGTGAACAGGAACCCTGCACTGAGCAGCATGCTCCAGTGCGCCGTGGCAATTGAGTAGCCGCAGGTACACAGCGGCGGCATAAGAGCCGTGGCAATGGCGACACCGGGGATGACGTTGCTGGTGGCCTCTTTTCGCGTGGTGGCGATGGCGCCCGCCAGGCCGCCGGCGGTGGCAATCAGGACGTCCCAGACGGTGGGCTGGGTCCGGGCCAGCAGCTCCGAGGTGGCCACTTTTATCGGCGTCAGCAGAAAATAGACCGAAGAGCCGAGCAGCGCGGTGATGACCTGAAACAGGAATCCGATGATGGAGCGCTTGAACTTCTGACTGTCCGCCGTAGCGATGGACAGACCCATGAGCTGAATAGTGCCCATCAGCGGTGAGATGAGCATGGCACCGATGATGACAGTGGTGCTGTTCATGTTAAGCCCGACAGATGCAATGACGATGGCACACAGTAAAATGGAAAGATTGGTGCCGGTTACCTGGCCGCCGCTCGTAATGCGCGTACGGATAGTGTCATAGTCGGCGGTGTCCTCCTTGATGGAAAACGCCTGGTGGAAAATGGACTTTGCACTGACCGGGATGGATTTTCTCAGTTTGCCGCGGTAGCGTTTACGGTCCTCCTGGTCCCGGACGGTTCCGGCAACTGCGAATTCGCCGGAGTCCGGGGAGGAGTCCCGCGTGGCGAATGAGCCCTCGTCCGGATCAGGGAACGGAAGCTCTTTAAATACTTCTGCAAGGTGCTCCTGCTGCTGCCGCTGCTTTTCACGATGTCGTTTCTCTATTTTCTCTCTGTCTTCTTCCAGCCGCTTTTTGCTGTCAGACATTGGGCATCACCTCGGCATTAGTATAGCACATATGTTATAATGATTGAGACAAAAAGGGGGCCTGTACCATGTATGATTCCGTTGAAAATCTGCACGCCGACTGCATGCAGTGCACGCGCTGCGGCCTCGCCGCAGACCGCACCAACCTGGTCTTCGGCGTCGGGAATCCCAACGCCGATATCATGTTCGTCGGAGAGGGCCCCGGACGACAGGAGGATCTGCAGGGGGAGCCCTTTGTCGGTCCTTCCGGCCAGCTGCTGGACAAAATGCTGGCGGCAATTGATTTGAGCCGGGATGAGAACATCTACATTGCCAACATCGTCAAATGCCGCCCGCCCCAGAACCGCGACCCGCGGCCGGAAGAACAGGACGTTTGCATCCACTGGCTCCGGGAGCAGTTCCGCTTGATCCGCCCCAAAGTGCTGGTCTGTCTCGGCCGCATTGCGGCCCAGCGGCTCATCGACCCGAATTTTCGGGTGACCCGTCAGCACGGCCAGTTCATTGAGCGAAAGGGACTGCTGATGATGGGGACGTTTCACCCCGCCGCACTCCTGCGGAACCCGGGCAGCATGCCCGACGCCTTCGACGATTTTCTCGCCCTCCGCAGCCGGCTCTACGACATGAACGCCGCCGGCACGGAGCGCCTTCGCGCTGATTTGGTAGCGAATCCGCCGATTTGAAAAAAATATGTGTTTTTTAAGAAAAACCCTTGCAAAGTTTTTACACTGGTGATAACATACTACTTGCTGTTAACGACAACAGCCGTTGACAAGCATGCGCTCGTAGCTCAGCTGGATAGAGTGTCTGGCTACGAACCAGAAGGTCGGGGGTTCGAGTCCCTCCGGGCGCGCCATGAAGAACCACGCAGTTTGCGTGGTTCTTTTTTAATGCCTATAATTATTATTGGGGGTAGGACGTCCGTCAGGGCGTCCAAAGCACGAAAAAATTCAATTCAAAAGCGGCAACTGGTCATGTGGACTGGCTGCCGCTTCTCGTTTTCGACATTCTTGGCGGGGTGTTCACCCTGAATTTCGAAAATGGAGCAAGTGACTGCCGAGGAGAGAGTACAGGGACATCACTTCTAACGAAATGATGTCCCTGTTTTTCGATTCTGTAATTTTTGGTCAACAAATTCCCAAAAGTGTTATTCCAAATTTGAAATGTGTGATTTGGAATAAATTTCAGAAAATTTGGCATAACATCTGCCCTGAAATGATAAAGAATCTGCGAAATCTTTCGCCCTGAGCCTCCCAGAACACAAATTGACCGGAACCGCTTCCCAGGCGGCTCCGGCCAATTTTATATCTCACCAAAATATCCCATATGAAAAAAGGTTTATGCCAGTTTCTTTGCGCAGTCGGCGATCTGCGGAAGGACCTTATCCAAGGTCTCACCCATGAGGCCGGACTGAAGGACCTCTTCGTCCTCCGGCAGTGCAGCGAGGATCTGCTCTGGCTCAGCGTTAATATTCTTGCGCATGACCGGCTCGCTGGTCTCCGTGACGCGGTTCAGAACGAAGTAGAGCGGCTTGTTGATCTCAGAGCAGAGATGGCCGACTTTTTCGGACAGGGCGAGGGACTCATAAGAAGGATCGACCATCATGACGACCTCGTCAACAAAGTTGTCGATGCCGCGACCGAAGTGCTCAACGCCGGCCTCCATGTCCATGAGCAGAATCTCGTCGTCCTTGAGCTGCAGCTTCGAGACGAATTCGGCGATGACGTTGCCGAATGCGCAGGCGCATCCCTCGTTGGAGTCCTGAATTTTACCGCTGGCCAGCAGCTTGATGCCGTCTTTCTCGGAGATGAATTTTTCCGGAATTTCGTCGGTGGTCCAGACCTCTTTATCGAAGAAGTTGAACTGTGTTTCGCCGGAGGCCATGGTGGACATCATCTTGCCCAGAACCTGCTGCTTGCCGCCGAGATAGTCGTCGAAATCTTCCGGCAGCGGCACGCCCAGCAGACGGTGCAGGCCAAAGTTGGACTCGTCGGAGTCGATGATAAAGACTTTCTTCCCTTCAGAAGCGTACTGTTTGGCGAGCATCGTTGTGAATGTGCTTTTGCCACAGCCGCCTTTTCCGCAGATTGCAATTTTCATAGTGTGTTCCTCCCAATCATTAAATTATCTTCATACTAAAATCGGGAGAAAAAAAGAAGAACCCCCTCAGGGGGATTCGTTCCTGTACACTTTCGGCGGAACCGTAAAACTCTGCGACAGTTTTCCGAAATCTATCGCTGAAAGGACTCATATCCGTTCTGGATAAACTGGTCCAGAACACATTTTGTGCGGTTCCAGGCTGGATCGCTCTGGTGAAGACTGCTGCGAACGACGGAGAGGCATCCATTCAGCTGGAAGCAGTTCAGTGCGGCCATTTCCTCTTCGGAGAGCGAGCTGCCCGCCAGGTGCTCCGCGTTTCTGGGGAAGGTTTTCTCGAGCTCCCGCAGGAGGGCGGGGCAGAGGGCCTCGTCCAGGAACAGGGGGCGGTACTTCGTCTCCTGCCGGATGAACTGGCAGAGAGGGATCCCACAGGATTCAGTGGCTTTCGCGCCTTCCCACTGCTCATCCAGGTCAGCGAGCTGGTCGGTCACGTCGTCCAGAATTTCATCCAGCACCTCCGGCAGGTTGCGGTAATGTCGGTAGAACGTCCCGCGGTTGATTTCGGCGGTACGGCAGACGTCGGTGATGGTCACATCGCGGTAGGAGGTGCTTTTACAGCACTGCAGCAGTGCATCCTTGATGGCCTGCTCGGTGTAGAGGGTACGACGGTCCGTTTTTCGCATGTGATCCAGCTCCTTTCCCATCTATTTTATCATTCCCCTGACGGCGGACAAACCCGGGGAGGGGGTTCCGGGGGGCTGGCT
>R19__coassemble_334_pt1 | contig 23089 bp, 29 predicted proteins | sample R19__metabat2_high_PE_001 | metagenome-assembled genome bin R19
GTACTAAGAGAAAAGAGGCGTCCATGCCGGGCGCCCCTTAGTATGGTACTCAGGATAGTGAGCCGTTTCCCCATGAGAGGATATAGATGCTGACATTTTTCTTGCCCCACTGATGGCACTGCGCCTCGGTCGGAAAGTAGAGATCAATGTCGGCATTGCCGATGTCAACGAACCCGCCGGTATCGGCAGCGACGGCATAACCGTATACGGTTCCATCTTCCGCGACGATAAACATCTTCGTTCCATAGGGAATTTTTTTCGGGTCTACCGCAACCCGTCCATATGCGGCCGGAACACCGGTTGCTGTCAGGGCACCCGGTTTTGCAGTGTAGGCGGTAGCACGCCCGGTCAGAACGCGGCTGGAAAACTGAGGGATATTCTGTGCAGTCAGATTCCGGATAAACTGCGTTCCCCGGATGATGACCTGCTTAATAGGCTGGATGACAAGCTGTTCGCCGATTTCCTCGGTATCCACAACTTCGCCGTTGACAATTTTGTCGCGGTAAATCTTGTTCTTGGTACCGTCCCGGCCTTTCTGCTCAACCTTGCTCTGGCCGGCGGGGAGCTGTGCCGTGTCCATAACAACCGTCTCATGCGGGACCGAAACCGGCTCTTCCCGTTTCTGGTACCGGACACGGGTGACCTCCACTGTGGTGTCCGGAGTGACGGCCTGATCGGCAGCCGGCGAGACCACGTCGCTGTCCCCCAGAGAGACTTCAACCTGGTCGAGGACATCGTTTACCGTGCCCTTCGCAATCTGTGCCTCTTTGGTCTCCCCATCTACTTTGACTTTTACGGGGAAGGCGCGGTAGACGGTCAGTTTGTTGCCGTCATCGGAGTCCCGCCCCGCTTTGAATCGGGAGCGGTCAATATAGTCGTGCGGGCGCATTTTCACGCCGGCCTGTTCCACAATGGCGGCGGGGTCCCGGTCCTTAGTAGAGACCTGGACCGATTTCCCGTCGGCGACCACAGCGACCGTGTAGCTGCGAAATGAGAGAGCAGCTGCAACAGCGGCACAGACGGCAATCAGCACCAGAGCCAATGCAATGCGCAGCACCTGTTTGCGTGCCGGTCCGGCTCCGGACGATTTGGTCTTTTCCACAGCAGTTTCCCCCTCAACGGTAAATCTTATATAAATTCTAGTATAGGAATCGTATTTTGGAAAGTCAATTTCAGAATGAGAGCACGCCGAGATCTTTCAGGAGAATGTGCAGGCCGATCAGAATCAGGATACATCCGCCGACGATCTCCGCGCCGGTACTCCAGCGAGAGCCGAAGACGTTGCCGATCTTGACGCCCAGAACGCTGATAAGAAAGGTCTCCGCACCAATGATGAGAACGGCGAGCCAGATATTGATATCCGGCTGCATAGAGAACGTAATACCGACCGCCAGTGCATCGATGCTGGTGGCAATGGCCAGAAGCAGCATCTCTACGAAGCCGACAGAGGCAGTTTCCGTCTCATCCCTGTCGAAGATGGCCTCCCGGATCATGTTCAGGCCCAGCAGCGTCAGCAGGCCGAAAGCGACCCAATGATCCACCGCCTGAATTTTAGAGGCGAACGTGCTGCCGAGCAGGTAGCCCAGAACCGGCATCAGCGCCTGAAAACTGCCGAACCAGAGTCCGATGATGAGAGCTCTCCGCCAGGAAATCTTGTCCATGGCGAGCCCCTTACATACCGAGACCGAAAACGCATCCATGGCGAGGCCGATCCCAATCAGCGCGATTGAGGTAATTCCCATGGACCGTCTTTACCCTTTCAGCAGTTCCAGCGTACGGTCGTAGCTGGCTTTCAGTGCCTTTGCGACGATTCCGTCCAAATCGGATTCGATCAGGGAGTTGACCCCTTCAATGGTTGTGCCGCCCGGGCTGCAGACCCGGATGCGAAGGGTTTCCAGGGACTCCTCGCTGTTCTCGGCGAGCAGTGCCGAGCCGCGGGTCGTGGACATGGCAAGTTTGACTGCCGTTTCGTAATCCATTCCGAGCTTCTCGCCGGCCCGGGCCATGGCATCCATAAACTGGTAGACAAACGCCGGGCCGCATCCGGAAATAACCGCGGCGGCGTCAATCTCCTGTTCCGTCATGGGGACAACCGTACCGGTGCCCGCGAAGTCGGTGAGAAACTTCTGGAACTGTGCCTCGGTAACCCGCTCATTGTGTGCCACCAGCGTGGTCCCGGCGCCGACAGAAGCCGGTGTGTTCGGCATAATGCGGATGACCGGGAATTCGGCGCCCGCATAGGTCTCCACGGTTTTCATTGTCGTACCCGCCGCCATCGTGACAAGTACCGCCTTTGGATTCGCCTTCAGCAGCTCCTGGAGCGGGGCAAGTGCGTCTTTCAGAACCTGCGGCTTCACAGCGAGTACCACATAGGTACTGTTTGCCGCAATATCCTCTGCACCGGTTGCGACGGCGCCGATCTTTTCCGCGAGAGCCTCCGCCTTGGCGGGAGTCCGGTTGCAGACAGCGATGCTGCTGCCGGGGACCGACTTCGCCACGCCGGCCGAGAGAGCAGAACCCATATTGCCTGCGCCGATGAAACCATATTCGTATGCCATAGTATTGATTCCTCCAAAGATTCAGCTGCGGATCTGTCCGTCGCCGTGGATAATATATTTATAAGTGGTAAGTTCTACCAGCCCCATCGGGCCGCGGGCATGGAGCTTCTGCGTAGAGATGCCCATCTCACAGCCGAGACCGAATTCACCGCCATCGGTAAAGCGGGTGGAGACGTTGACATAGACCGCAGCGCTGTCCACACGGCTGGTGAAATAGTTGGCGCTGGCCTCTGACTCCGTGACAATGGCCTCACTGTGGTGCGTCGAGTGCTTCTGGATGTGTTCCACCGCCTCTTCGACGGAATCTACCACTTTCACCGAAAGAATGTAGTCATTGTACTCGGTATCGAAGTCGTCCGGGCCGGCCGGTGTGCCATCGATGATGGCCGCAGCGCGCGGGTCCAGCCGCAGCTCAACGGGCGTCAGGCCATCGGCTTTTCGCTTGTCGACCAGGATTTGCTTCAGCATCGGCAGGAATTCCTCGGCGACGTTTTTATGCACCAGAAGAACTTCCTCTGCATTGCAGACGGACGGACGCTGTGTCTTGGCATTGTTGACGATATTGACCGCTTTCAGCAGGTCCGCACTTGCGTCGACATAGACGTGGCAGATGCCGCTGCCGGTCTGAATATAAGGAACTTTTGCATTGGAAGTAACATGATTGATCAGCCGCGCACCGCCGCGGGGAATCAGGAGATCGACATAACCGACGGCATTCATAATGACATCGGCACTTGCATGGGTCAGGTCGGAGACGAGACTGACCGCATCTTCCGTGATGCCGCATTTCTTCAGGGCGGCCTTCATGGCGTCGACAATAGCTTTCGAAGTCCGATAGCTCTCCTTGCCGCCGCGGAGTACAACCGAATTGCCGCTCTTGAACGCGAGAGAGGCCGCGTCCGACGTAACATTGGGACGGCTCTCATAGATGATAGCGACAACGCCGAGGGGCGTCCGTGTCTTCTCAATTTTGATGCCGTTGGGGCGAATAATCGTCTTGTCGACCTGCCCGACCGGATCCGGGAGATCAATAAGCTGGCGGATGCCGTCTGCCATTCCGGCAATGCGTTCCTCCGAGAGGCTCAGACGGTCAATCATGACGTCGGAGATCGTCCCGCGCGCAGCGGCCACGTCTTCGGCATTGGCTTTCAGGATAGGATCTGTATTGTCCAGAAGCGCCTGCGCCATCATGGCGAGGGCATCGTTTTTCTGGTCCGTGGTCAGTGCTGCAATTTCCGCAGAAGCGCGCTTGGCAGCCTTGCAGAGTTCCAGGGTAGAGTTGTCCATGTTATCACCTTTATTTCATTTTCTTAATGTTTCGATTTCGGGAGGAACGTCGTCCCCACAAACGTCTCCCCTTCCGCAACGGAATAGAGGATGGATGGACGCTTGCTGTTGACGATGACGGTTCGGATGCCGGCGTCCGTCGCAATTTCCGCCGCCTTCAGCTTGGTGGCCATTCCGCCGGTACCGCGGGAGGTGCCGCGTCCGCCGGCAGCAGCCCGCATCTCTTCCGTAATCTTCGGGACCGTCTCAATGAGATGTGCCTCCGGATTATGGCGGGGATCCGCCGTGAAGAGGCCGTCGATATCTGTGAGGATGATGAGCAGGTCGGCTTTTATACTTTCCGCCACGACAGCTCCAAGGGAGTCGTTGTCGCCGATTTTAATCTCATCGACCGAGATGGTATCGTTTTCGTTGATGACAGGAATTGCTCCCAGCTCTAGAAGCCGGTTCATGGTGTTGATAAAGTTTCTGTGCCGTTTTTCCTTTTTAAAGTCGCTGGCGGTTATCAGCAGCTGCGCCACCGTGTGATTATACGCGCCGAACAGCTTGTCATACACATACATCAGTTCGCTCTGTCCGACCGCGGCACAGGCCTGTTTGCCGGGAATATCCGCCGGGGTTTCCCGGATAGGAAGCTTCCCGACGCCCATGGCAATGGCGCCGGAAGATACGAGAATGACTTCATGGCCGGCGTTTTTAAGGTCGGAGAGAATCTTGCAGAATTCCTCCATCCACCGGATGTTCAGGTTGCCGCTCTGGTGCGTCAGTGACGAAGAGCCGACTTTGATTACTATTCGCATGAACCGTTTTCCTCTCTTCTGATTCGAATGGAACTTTCTCTCTATTATACGGTCCTCCCAGACGCCTGTCAAAAATCGGAATTTCCATAAAGAAACAGGACTGCTGCAGAAAAACATTTTTGCAGCAGTCCTGTTTCTTCATAAGATAAATCAGCCGGCACCCCAGAAGTTCACGGGCTCATAGTCCGTGAGCGGGGCCAGGAATCCGGCGTCCATCAGCTTGTTCTGAATGGTATCGAGCACTTCACTGCTCTCTGCCAAAACCGTGTGATAATGGTATCCGGAAGTCAGGTTCATCAGAGGCTGTGATTTGCCGGTCCGGATGGACTGGAGATACGCCGCCACATCGGCCCGAGAGCGGATATTCAGATCCGCGTGAATTAGCCCGTAGACCTTGTGATAGACGAAGACATCCTTACATACGGCACCGTAATCGACGATCAGATTGAGCTCGGTCTCGGTTTCCGCCATAGTGTGATAGACCTTGAAGACCCGGCTCTCCTTGAAGTGCTCCGACAGGAGATAGCCGTGGTTGGTAGAGACAATTTCGTGTCCTTCCGCGCGCAGCAGGGCAATATCCTGCACCACCACCTGTCGGCTGACGCCGAACTGCGATGCAAACGTTTTGCCGGACACGGCATGTCCACTGCTCCGCAGGGTCTGGATGATCATCATCCTGCGTTCTTCACCTTTCATGCGCCAATTGGTCCTTTCGTAAAGTCTTAAACTGCGTGAAGATGTTTCAGGGATAGGTCGAGAATGGGGGCGGAATGGGTCAGTGCCCCGCTGGAGACATAGTCGACGCCCAGATCCGTGATAGAGGAGATGTTCTCACGGGTGACATTGCCGGAGACCTCCACCTCTGCCGTCCCATGGATCATCTCCATAGCTTTTCGCATGGTCTCGTGGTCCATGTTGTCCAGCATGATGATGTCGGCACCAGCCTCGACGGCCTCGCCCACCTGTTCCAGGGTCTCCACTTCGACCTCAATCTTCCGTACAAACGGTGCGTAGTCCTTTGCGGCCTGAATGGCCTCTTTGACGCCGCCGGCCGCCCCGATGTGGTTGTCTTTCAGCAGAACGCCGTCGGAAAGGTTGTAGCGGTGATTGTGACCGCCGCCGCAGGTGACCGCATATTTTTCGAAGACGCGGTTGTTCGGCGTTGTCTTGCGGGTATCGAGCAGTTTGGTTTTCGTCCCCTCCAGGAGAGCGGCCATCTGATGGGTATAAGTGGCAATGCCGCTCATGCGCTGAAGATAATTCAGCGCTGTGCGCTCGCCGCAGAGGAGGACGCGGATGTCTCCGTGCAGTTTGCCGATCTCCTGTCCTTTTGCGACCTTGTCGCCGTCCTGAACAGTAAAGGTAATGCTGACATTCGGATCCAGCAACTCAAAAGTGCGGGCAAAGACCTGCAGACCGCAGATGATGCCGTCCTCTTTGCAGATCAGATCGGCCTCGCCGTCCTGCGGATGCGGCATGACGCTGTTGGTGGAGACATCTTCACTGGAGATGTCCTCCCGAAGCGCGCTCTCAATATAGGGGTCCACATTTAATTTCAGGGTTACTGGATCGTACACGGTTCATACCTCATTTCCGCCCGAGCCCCGATGGGATGGGCTTTTTCTTCCTCATCTATTTCCTCGGCGACGGTCTCGCCGTAGATATCAATCAGCCGATCCGTATCGGCGTACCGCGTCAGCGGGATTGACTCGAGCAGATCGGGATTCCGCTTAATGCTGTCCTCGTCCGCCGCGATGTCCTTTGCCGCACGCTTGGCGAAAACCAGAGCCTCCAGCAGTGAGTTGCTGGCCAGGCGGTTCCGGCCATGGACTCCGTTGCAGGCGCACTCGCCGATGGCATAGAGCTGGTCCATCGTGGTCTTGCTCACATAGTCCACTTTGACGCCGCCCATAAAGTAGTGCTGGGCCGGGACAACGGGGATACACTCCTTGAAGACGTCATATCCCTCTTCTCTGCAGTGCTCAACGATATTCGGGAAATGGGATTCAACTTCTTCGCTCGGAATGGTACGGAGGTCTTCCCAGACGAATTCGGTTCCGTCTTTCTTCATCTGCTTGAGGATTTCCTTTGAGAGGAGATCCCGAGGGAGAAGCTCGTTGGTAAAACGATGGAAGTTCTTGTCATACAGCCTGGCCCCTTCTCCGCGGACGGACTCGGAGATCAGAAAGCTGCGCTCCCCGGGCTTTTTGGAGTAGAGCGTGGTCGGGTGAATCTGCACGTAGTTGACGTTTTTCAGATCTATATTGTGCTGTTTGGCGATGGCCAGTGCATCGCCCGTGAGATGCGGGTAGTTGGTGGAATGGGTGTACAGGCCGCCGATGCCGCCGCAGGCCCAGACCGTGTGTTCGGCTTCGCAGGTGGTGATGCTGCCATCTGGCAGTTCCAGTACGGCGCCGTAGCAGACATTGTCCTTCTCCACGATGTCAAGCATGGTGGTATGGTCCATCAGGGTGACATTCGGAAGTTTCCGGACCGCCTCCAGCAGGCGGGTAGTAATCTCTTTGCCGGTCTCGTCCTCATGAAAGAGGATGCGGTGATGCGAGTGGGCCCCCTCGCGGGTAAAGACGAAGTTGCCCTCCTCGTCACGTTTGAACTGCGCACCATAAGAGACCAGGTCGCGGATGACATCCCGTGAGGAGCGAATCATGATTTCAACCGACTTCCTGTCATTTTCATAGTGGCCGGCCTTCATGGTGTCCTCAAAATAGCTGTCGTAGTCCGATTCGTCCTTGAGCATGCAGATGCCGCCCTGGGCAAGATAGGAGTCGCTGCCCTCCAGGTCTGCCTTCGAGAGAATCAGAATCTGTTTGTCCCTGGGCAGCTGCAGCGCACAGTAAAGTCCTGCACAGCCGCTGCCCACAATGAGAACATCGGTTTTCATTCCCATGCGGATCGCTTCCTTCTCGCTGATTTTGATCCCGATTATAGCACACCTTCTTTTCACTGACAACACCATTGACACACTAATGTCAATATTTGTTTTGTCATGTGTCTTGACACCCAAATCCTGCCTCATTATGATAGAAGAGGTTTTACAAACATTTTACCTGCGGGAATGCGCGGGTTTTCAAAAGGATGGAATCCATTTATGCTGACAACAAGAGAAGTCCAAGACGAAATTATTCGTCTGAAAAAGGAAAAAGATATCTGCATTCTGGTCCACGCCTACCAGAGCCATGACATCTGGGAGGTCGCAGACTATGTCGGCGACTCCTACGGTCTCAGTGTCCAGGCGTCCAAAGCACCAAATCAGACCATCATCATGTGCGGCGTGCGCTTCATGGCGGAAACTTGCAAAATGCTTTCGCCGCAGAAAAAAGTTCTTCTAGCCAACCCCTCTGCGGGATGTCCTATGGCCGACCAGTACAGCGGCACCGACGTCCGGGAACTCCGGAAGAAGTATCCCGGGAAGACGGTGGTTGCGTATATCAATACCACAGCGGAGACCAAAGCCCAGTGTGATGTCTGCGTCACCTCCTCTGCCGCAGTCCGCATCGTAAAGAACATGCCGGAGACCGACATCCTGTTCATTCCGGACGGCCAGCTCGGCCAGTGGGTTGCCGACCAGTGCCCGGAAAAAGATATCACCCTGGTCCGCGGCGGCTGCCCGACCCACCGCCGAATCACCGGACTGGAGGCCGAGGTCATGAAGAAAAACCACCCGAACGCCCTTCTTCTGGTTCATCCGGAGTGCCGCCCCGAAGTCACTGCACTCGCGGACTACGCAGGATCCACCACCGGCATCATGAACTTTGCCAAAAACAGCGACAATAAGGAATTCATTATCGGCACAGAAAACAGCATCGTCCAGCACCTCCAGATGGAGTGCCCCGATAAAGTCTTCTACGCTCTCTCCAAAGAGTGCGTCTGCCCGAACATGCGCATGACCACCCTCATGGATGTCTATCACAGTGTCAAGGGAGACGGCGGCGAAGAGATCCGCATGAGCGATGAACTGATTGCCTCCGCCCGCCAGCCCATCGACCGTATGATTGAACTGGGCGGTTAACACAGAGAACTTCACGGCGATCTGCTTGAGAGAGCAGGTCGCCGTTTTCCTTTGTGCGCCTGCGGCCGCCCGCTGTCCCCATCTGGTATACTGAAGAGGAAAGGAGTGTCACCCATGAAACCGAATCTGGAAATTGAGCGAAAGTGGATGGTACATGACTGGCCCCACACAGGCCTCCCGCTGGTCAAAGAGGAAAGGATGCGGCAGGGATATATCACTACGGACCCCACGGTGCGCATTCGGGAAGAGGCCCGGACCGGCGGGGAGACCCATTATATATTATGTTTTAAATCGCATGGGCTGCTGACCCGCAAAGAGATTGAGATCGAAATCACGAAAGAGGAATTTGTACAGCTGGAAGATCTCATCGGCCTGCCGCTGATTCCGAAGGTGCGCCGCACCTATCGGCTCCCAGGCGGGCAGATGCTGGAGGTCAACCATGTCGACGAGGGTCAGCCCACCGAATTTTTCTACGCTGAGATCGAGTTTCCCTCCGAGGAGGCCGCCCGCTCTTTCCATCCATCTGCAGACGCACTGCAGGACTATCTGAACGACGACGTCACGGACCAGCCGGGCCAGTCCATGGCCGCCTACTGGTGCCAGACGAGGCTTGACCGCCATGCATGACGTCAAAATTACGGCGCTGCGCCGCACGGAATACCCGGATCTTATGGAACAGTACGAGCTTCCCCTGGAAGAAGCCTGTACCGCACACGTGGGACAGACGTGGATTGCCAGGGAGGGGCACTGCCCGGATGGGTTCTGTCAGAGTGCCTGGGAAACGCTGCGCCCCTTCGCCGAAGAACTGGCCGCAGGGGGTGGAAATTTTTTCGGGGACTGGATGCGAAATCCCCACTCCGCCCTGCTCTCCTGTAATGACGGCTTTCGCCCGGTGAGCTTCCTGCTGGAGATGCAGCCATAGAAAAACCGGCCCCCAGACGGGAGGCCGGCAGAAAAGGTATTTTTATTTGTTATTTGTTCCAGGCGTCAATCTGTTCACGGAGGTAGTCCTCGAAAGCATCCATCCCCTCGCCGGTCTTGGCGGAGGCGAAGAAGATTTTGGCATCTGGGTTCAGATTGTGGACCCGCTCCACAAGAGCGTCGTCATCGAACGGGAAATATTCCTTCGTGTCAATCTTGTTGATGAGCACCACATTGGAAATGGTAAACATGAGCGGGTACTTAAGCGGCTTGTCGTCGCCCTCCGGAACCGAGAGAATTTCCAGGTTGATGGAGGAGCCCGTGTCGGTCTCTGCCGGGCAGACAAGATTGCCGATGTTTTCAAGGAAAAGGACGTCGAGGTCCTCCGTCGGGAACTCGCGGAGCGCTTCCATGGTCATCTCCGCATCCATGGCGCATTCGCCGTTGGTGTGGACCTGGATGGTGCGGACACCGGCCTTTTCCATGGTCTCGGCGTCGACGGTTGCGTCGATGTCGGCCTCCATGACGCCGATCTTATATTTGTCCTTCAGACTCTGAATGACATGCAGCAGCGTCGTAGTTTTTCCGGCACCCGGAGAAGCCATGACGTTGACCATAAAGGTCTTCTGCGCTTTCAGCTGTCTGCGGTTCTCCGCAGCAACCTTATCGTTTAATTCAAAGACGCCTTTGTTGACGTCAATTACTTTCAGTTCAGCCATTTTTCTGCTCCTTTACTTTTTCGCGGATCCAGTCGCAGAACTCGTCCACGCCCTCACCGGTCTTGGCGGAGATGGGGATGACTTTTGCGTTCGGATTCAGCTTTGCAATGTGTTCTCGTACTTTGTCCATGTCAAAGTTAAAAACCGGCATGGCGTCACATTTGTTGACGAGGACCAAATTGCATTTTGTAAAGATAAGCGGATACTTCAGCGGCTTGTCGTCGCCCTCCGGGACCGAGAGAATGCAGACATTTTCCTGGGAACCGGTGTCAAATTCTGCAGGACAGACCAGATTGCCGACGTTTTCCAGGAAGACAACATCCAGATTTTCTGCGCCGAGCTCTTTCAGGCCCTGGCGGGACATGTCCGCGTCCAGATGGCACATGCCGCCGGTGTGGAGCTGAATGGATTTGACGCCGGCATTGGCAATGGTCTTTGCGTCGACGTCGGAGTCAATATCGGCCTCCATGACGCCGATTTTCATCTCGTCCTTCAGGCGGGCAATGGTCGCCAGCAGCGTCGTAGTCTTGCCCGACCCGGGCGAAGACATGATGTTGATATAAAGCAGCTTATCTTTTTTCAGGCTGCCGCGGAGCACATTGGCGTCCGCATCATTGTCGTCGAGAATAGATTTCTTGACGTCCAGAATTTTAACAGAATCCGTCATCTGGATTCCTCCTTACTTGAAATTATAAAAATTACTAGTTTATACTTGTATTCTACAAGAGAGATTGTAGAAATTCAACCGCTATTACGGCACATTTTGCGAATCATCGTTCGCAATATTGTCTGATCTGTGACAGCAGAGGAGGATTGTCTCATGCACAGAGCCAAAGCCATCTTTCTCGACCTGGACGGCACCCTGCTCTCCGGCGACAAGACCATTCCGGCCGAAAATACTGCCGCCATTCAGGAGGCCGCACAGCTGGGGACCCAAATTGTACTCTGCAGCGGCCGGCCTCCGGTCACCATGCAAAACATCATCCGGGAACTGGGGCTGGACACCCTTGGCGGAACCGCCATTTGCTTCAACGGTGCTGCCCTCTACGACTGCGGGAAAGGGCGCATGCTCCAGGCATCCCGGCTCGATCCAGATCTGGTTCGCGCAGTCTTTTCCGAAGCAGATGCCCTTGGCATTCACACACAGGTCTATGACGCCGGCGGACTTGTCACCCGTTCTATGGATCGGGAGACAAAATTCTACATGAAGACCACCGGCATTCCGGACCGCCTGCTGCCCTCACTCCCGGACGAACTTACGGAGATGCCGTGCAAAATGCTCTGTATCTCGCTGGATGATCCGGATCGCCTGGAGACGCTGAAGCAGCGCCTGCTTGCTTCCTATGGCGCACGGATTAATGTGTTTTACTCCTCAGAATCCTTTTTGGAGATCGTCCGCACCGGCGTCGATAAAGGGAGCGGCATCCAACAGCTCTGCCGGCTTCTGCAGATATCCCCGGAGGACACGATCGGCGTCGGCGACTCCGAAAACGATCTTTCCATGTTGCACACCGTCGGTTTCGCCTGCTGCATGGCCAACGGCACCGGGGAATGCAAGGCGGCAGCCGACTATATTACAGAGCGGGACTGCGACCACGGCGGCGTGGCCGAGGTCATCCACAGATTTATCCTGGAGGTATCCTGATGCGCAAACTTCTCATTGTCATCGATATGCAGAATGATTTCATTGACGGCGCCCTCGGCACGCCGGAGGCAGAGGCCATCGTCCCGGCTGTCGCGGACAAAATCCGCTCCTATCCGTCCGCCGACGTCTTCGCAACCCGGGACACCCATCCGGAGAATTATCTGGAGACCCAGGAGGGAAAGAATCTGCCGGTTCCCCACTGCATTGCGGGGACAGAAGGCTGGGAGATTACCCCATCCCTCGCACCGCTCATTCCGGACGACCACATTTTTGACAAACCCACGTTCGGATCCACCGACCTCGCCGCATTTCTCGCCGCGGAGAACCGAAAAGAGCCCCTTGAGCTGGAGCTGGTCGGCCTCTGCACCGATATCTGCGTCGTCTCCAATGCCCTGCTGCTGAAAGCCGTTATGCCGGAAGTCCCCATTGCGGTGGACAGCGCCTGCTGCGCCGGAGTCACTCCGGAGAAACACGCCGCAGCTCTTGCGACCATGCAGAGCTGCCAGATCCAGGTGAAATAAGGGCGCATTCCGCTGAATTAGTACCTGATCGTCCTATATGAGAAACCAGTACCAGGATTTTTGATCATAAGCCATTCCATGATTAAATTTCTGGTACCGGTTTTCTATATTCTGAAGTCCGGTACCAGAAAGAACCTCAAAAGCCGGGCCTGACGGCTCCTATAGCCAAATCAGGTACCACAGGAGAAAAAAAAATAGATGCCCCTCTGTAAAGCACAGGGGAGCATCCATGCATACTTTTGTTTAGCCCAGATTTTCCTTAATGGCGGCGAGGAGCTCATCGTACTCCTCAAAGGCCGGAATTTCCGGATATTCGGCTTTAATGGCGTCCGTAGACTTGAACAGGAAGCCCGCTTTTGATGCCTGAATCATGCCGATATCGTTGTGGGAGTCGCCGCTGGCAATGGTATCAAAGCCGCAGGACTGCAACGCCTTGACGGTAGTCAGTTTGGACTGTTTGCAGCGCATTTTGAAGCCGGTAATTTCACCGTCATCGGCGACAACCAGCTCGTTGCAGAAGATGGTGGGCATGCCGAGCTTTTTCATGAGCGGACCGGCGAACTGCGTAAAGGTATCACTCAAAATGATGACCTGGGTCAGGCTGCGGAGCTCATCGAGGAACTCTTTGGCGCCGGGCATCGGATCGATCGTGGCGATGACGTCCTGGACTTCTTTCAGGCCGAGGCCGTGCTCCTTCAGGATAGCCAGACGGTAATTCATGAGCTTATCGTAATCCGGCTCATCGCGCGTGGTGCGTTTCAGCTCCGGAATGCCGCTGGCCTCCGAGAACGCAATCCAGATTTCAGGGACGAGTACCCCTTCCATGTCCAAACAAACAATATCCATAGTGACGAAGTCCTTTCCTCATCGTTCATCTTGAAAACTAATGAGGCTATGATAGTACATTTCGCAGGGACATTCAAGCGCTCTCGAACTCAATATCCTGAATCCGAACCTTTCTGCCGCTCAGCACCTTTTTCTTTCGCGAGTGACAGCGCGGACAAATACCTTTCTGCTTCATTATGTTATAGAGGCAGTGGCAGTCAGTACAAAGTCCTTCGGAAGGGACAACCCGAATGTGCATTTCTGCATCCTTCAGCTGAGGATACTGTGCAGCCACATACGGGAAGTACTCGGTGAAGATCTCGGGAAAAACCCCGGAGCCCTCCCCGACTTCCATCGTAATGCCCTTTATCGAATCGATCTGATTCTGTTCCGCATACTGTACTGCAATTTTGGCGGTCTCATAGAGCATTCCAATTTCATGCATATCGGTTCGCCTCACTTAACCCCGCAGTTTTTTCTCGTGTTTGACCATGGCACGGCGGTCTTTGGCATGGCGATTCGCTTCCTGGCGCTTTGCAATGGCATCCGCGGCCTTCTCTTTTGCAAATGCTCTTTTCTCCTCAGCCGCATTGGCATCCGGTTTATGATAGACCGCACCAGTTGCGTAGGAAACATTGGGGTCAAAGAAACCACCGACTTTCGTCACACGGGGCTGATGATCATGGGCCTTAGTCCAAACCATACGGCGGCCAATCTCACCAAGGACCGAGGGAACCAGCTTCTCGCGAATCACAGGATGTCCGTCGAAGACCCGGCGCAGATGGATGGCGTAAAAATCGCAGCGGGTGGTACAGACACCGCAGCCGATGCACATGTTTTCATCAACATGAGAGATGCCGCAGCGCAGGCAGCGGGAGGTCTCAGTCCGAACCTGTTCCTCGGTAAGAGGGGTTCGATCATCCTCAAAGGACAGCCCGACACTTTTGTGGCCGGGAATCTGGCGGCCGGCATCTCCTAGCGCTGCTCCAGGCAAAACATCTGAACATGCGAAGCTCCGCAGCAAAGTGCGGTACAGGCGACATCTACAGCAACGTTGCCTCCGCCGAACACTACGATTTCACCGGTGCAGTCGGACGGGCCGTTCTCAGCGACGTCCCGCATGAAGGAGACGCCGGAGACGACGCCCTATGCGTCCTCGCCCGGGACACCGAGCTGACGGCCGCCCTGCATGCCGATAGCGACGAAAATAGCCTTGTAGCCTTGGGCACGGAGATCCTCCAGCGTAATATCCCTGCCGACCTCTACACCGGTCTTAAACTCTGCGCCGAGGGTTTTGATGACGTCAAATTCGGCATCCAGAACATCTTTTTCCAGGCGGAAGGACGGGATGCCATAGCGGAGCATGCCGCCGAGCTTCTGATTTTTCTCAAATACGGTGACCTGATCTCCCTTGACTTCCAGGTAGTAGGCAGCGGCAAGTCCGGCAGGACCGGAACCGATGACGGCGATCTTAGCCGGCTTTTCAAGAGTGACTTCTTTCTTTGGAATGTAGCGCTGATCTTTATGGATTTCGCGGTCGGCGAGAAACTTTTTCACCTCGTCAATGGCAATCGGATCATCAATCTGACCGCGGGTGCAGGCTGCTTCGCAGCGGCGATTGCAGATGGCGCCGCAGACCGCCGGCAGCGGGTTGTTGTATTTAATGAGTTTGAGCGCATCCTCATAGCGGCCCATGCGTGCAAGTTTCAGATGACCCTCCACCGCAATATGTGCCGGACATGCCGTTTTGCACGGTGCCGTACCGGTTTCCATCCATACATCACTGCGCTCATAGAGATAGTTCGGATGGTGGCGGTCGGCTCCCCACTTCATGTGCTCATGCGGCGTGTCCTGATAGTGGTAGTATTTGCATCCCTCTTTTGGATTCAAACGCTGGCCCATCTTGAATGCATTCATTGGGCACTTCTCGACGCAGCGACCACAGGCAACGCACTTGTCCGGATCTACCTGAGCAGTGAAATTGGAACGTGTCATGCTCGAATTGGAGTTGTAGAGATCCGCACGCAGAATAAAGCAGGAGCGGTAGTCACAGTTGCAGATGTACTCAGCCTCCTGACCGTTAGCATTGGCGACATTATGGACAAATCCGCGGTCTTCCGCCTGTCTGAGCCGCTCCAGGTACTCATCTTTGGTCAGTTTGATCCCGATGCCTTTGCGAATGCAGTAATCTGCCAGATGACCGAGAGGCATACACCAGTACAGACTGGGCTCGCCGGCGCCAGCCTCCAGGGTATACATAGAGCGACGGCAGATACATTTGACGGCACAGAACGAACCGTTGCCGTTCTTCTCCACAATCTCAGAGAGCTCTTCCCAGTCGAGCTTACGAGACTCGTTTTCCAGCGCCTTCTCTACTGGCACGGCACGGTGAACACCGTGGTTGGACATTGGCATATAGATACCGTTGCCGCCGGATGAGCCATATGTAAACTGTTTAAACAGAACTGACTGCTCCGGATGTTCGTCATAAACATTTCCAGCCATAACCCATTCCAGCGCGCCGACGCAAAAGCGGGTCAAAGAAATGGTACACCGGACCATCTTTCCCCTGTTTATAAGAGTCCCTGTCCACAATTTTCAGAAACTGCATGAGTTTCTGGCGAGGCGGCTGACCATCGTTCTCCATACTTTTTTCCAGCATTCTGCGCTCTTTTTCCGACGCAACATTTTTGTAAAGTTCCATAGGTTTCCTCCCATTCATAAGCCCAAAAATTTTTACCGATTTCAGTATATTCCAGGTTAATTTCTTAACGAGTGCACACTGGTAAGCTGCTGTGTCCATTGGTCACAATTGTAGATTCGTGTGACCGATATTTTGAAAAGCAGAGCTTCTCTAACACAAAATTTCTCGATTTTGCTATAAATTTTTTAGGGCACCAATGATATTTTTGGAAGGGAGTATATTGGCCAACAATGACATCATCAAAGAAGCCGTCGCAGATGGCATGCGGGAACTGATGCGCCATAAGACCATTGACCATATTTCCGTGACGGAAATATGCGAAGAGTGCAACTTAAATCGTCGCACATTCTATCGCTATTTCCAGGACAAGTACGAGGTCGTGGACTGGATCTACTACCACGACACCTCACGAACTCATTTCGGTACGGGGGATGGAGTTTCTGGGATTATTGGCCGCACATAGCTAAGACCATGTACGAAGACCCGGCTTTTTACCGCAACGCTTTTAAGTACTATGGACAGAACTCGTTTCGCGACTTCTGTATCAAGCACCTCGGACAGCTGATTCACCCGGACTATAAAGACTGCTTTCCAAATGAACAGTTGGAACACATGTGGACTGTCCATACCTGCAACGCGGCATTTGACTTTTTCATTGAGTGGCTCTCGGAAGATCCGCCCATGCCGGCAGATCAATACGCAGAATTATTTGCCGATATTATGCGCAAAACAAGCGAAACTCACGTCCGCCTGATTGATCGAAAGACTCCCAAAGTTCAGACCATCACTAAATATGAAGCCAGCGAACCCTCAAAAAAATAAAAGGACATGGCCGGACCCCAAAATGGTTCCGACCGTGTCTTTTTCATATTCAGCTTTTAAACAGCGTCTTCAGAATTCCTCTCGCCAGAGACGCACCGAGGTTTCCGCCTATAGTCTTCCCGGCGGAACCAAATTTGCTGCCCACCGACTTGCCGATCTCCCGGCCGATGCTGCCGGCGGTGGAGCTGGCGACGCTCCGGACCGCGCTCTTACGCTGCTTCTCCCTGCGCGTGCGCTCCCGCTCCTCCTCTTTTGCGGATGCAGCCTCTGCTCGCGCCTTCCGGGCGGCTTCCGCTTTTGCCTGGACAGCCTGCTCCTTTGCGCGGGCAGCGTTCTCCTGAGCCCTCTGTTTTTCCGCTTCGGCTTCCAGATTCTTCCGCTCCAGAAATTCGTAGGCGGAGTCGCGGTCTACGGAATCGGAGTATTTGGTATTTAGGGCGGATCCCGCAATTTTTGCGGCGCGGACCGCCTCATCGAGCACGCCCATCTGGGATTCCGGGGGCAGGATTCGGGTTTTCCGGACGACTGCGGGAATTCCCTGGTCATCCAGGCACGAAACCAGCGCCTCGCCAATTCCGAGACTCTGCAGTGCCTCGGCGGTGTTAAATGCCGGATTGGCCCGGAACGATGCGGCGGCACTCTTAATGCTCTTCTGTTCCGCCGGCGTATAGGCGTGCAGGGCGTGCTGAACTTTGTTGCCGAGCTGGGCAAGAACATCATCTGGGATATCCGACGGTGTCTGCGTAATAAAGTAGACCCCGACGCCTTTGGATCGAATCAATTTGACCACCTGCGAAATTTTCTCCTTCAGCGGCTTCGAGGCGCTGTCAAAGAGCAGATGGGCCTCATCGAAGAAAAAGACGAGTTTAGGTCGGTCCAAGTCGCCGACCTCGGGGAGGGTCTCATAAAGCTCCGAGAGCATCCAGAGCAGGTATGTGGAGTACATAGTCGGATGGAGTGCCAGCATGCGGCAGTCCAGGACGTTGATGATGCCGAAGCCGGTGGCGGGATCTGTCCGGATCCAGTCCCGGACATCCAGTGCCGGTTCGCCGAAGAAGAGGTCGCCGCCGTCGGTCTCCAGCTGCAGAAGCTTCCGCTGGATGGCCCCAATTGACTGCTTTGGAATATTTCCATATTTCGCAGAATATTCCTGCGCATGCTCTCCTGCGTACTGGAGCATGGAGCGCATATCTTTGGTATCGAGGAGGAGCAGACCCTCTTCGTCCGCAATGCGGAAGACAATATCGAGGACGCCTTCCTGGGTCTCGTTGAGTTCGAGAATACGTGCCAGCAGCAGCGGGCCCATTTCCGTGATCGTAGTACGAAGCGGCAGGCCCTCTTTGGCATAGACATCCCAGAACTCCGTTGGGAATCCCCGAAAGGTAAAGCCTTCTTCCCTCAGACCCATGCTGTCCATGGACTGTTTGACCCGTTCCGATTCGCTACCGGGGAGAACCATGCCGGAGAGATCTCCCTTGACATCTGCGAGAAAGACCGGCACACCGGACTCGGAGAAGGACTCCGCCATCACCTTGAGCGTAACCGTCTTGCCCGTGCCGGTGGCCCCTGCAATGAGGCCGTGGCGATTCGCCATTTGCGGGAGCAAAACGACTTTTTCCTCCCCCGCTTTTCCAAGAAATACTTTTCCGTCCTGAAACATAGGCGTCTCCTCTCATTGATTTCTGCGTCCAGCTTACCATATTCCAGCAAAACTGTCGCCGCCCTGTTTCCCGGAAAAGAAGAAAAAAATACGGCAGCCCGCTTTTTCGAGCAGACTGCCGCAGATATGTTTATTTCACTTCGTAGTAATAGTCGTCGCTCTTTGGCTGTTCGTCACAGAGAAAGACCAGCCAGCTCAGGAAGAAAGAGGCGGCGAGGAAGAACAGTACTGTGAGCACAATGACCCAGAGCGGGCGGGACAGGATGTCCAGAAATGAGTACGGGTTGGTACTGAAATTGAAATAGACCAGCGGGGCAAAAAGCGCGGAATAGACAAGACATACGCCGACCGGCCACCAGATATTTCGGAAACGGATACGAGGGTGCTGTTCAAACAGGACAAACGAGAGAAAAGCCAGGATTGGTACTAGAAAATGCAGGAACAGGCTGGAACCCAGAAACATGCTCTTGAGGTAGCCCTCGGATGGACCCTGGAGAATGATAACCGTTGCAAAGACGATAACCAGCAGCGAAGTAGAAGTATAGGACAGGGCTTTCACCGTGCCGGAGAGTTCCTCCCGTCTTCTCTGCAGACAGTGCCGGGCGCAGCGAATGACAACTGCAGACGTGACTACAGCAAAAAGATTTGCGAGCACGCCGAACTTCAGAAGCGCTGTCAGATGGTACGTGGCGAATTCTATAATGATGCCGATAACGGCAAAGAGAATAAGAAGAAGGTTGCAGAGGATTGCGCCAACCAATTTTCCGCGGTTGAACAGAACCGAGGCCCCCTGCGGGAGCTTATGAGGCATATCAGCCCCTCCTTTCTGTCCCCATTGTACCGACAGATTGTGAATGATCCATGTCGAATTGGAAAATTGGTTGCGCATAATCTGTGATTCTGCTATATTGAGCACGAAATTTCAAAGGAAGGGGGAAATTCTCCGTGTTGAACTCCGATCCGGAAGACCAGCTTGCCTGGTTCTCCGACCTTATGCCCTGTGCGGAAGGATTGTTTCTCTCGGTATACAGCACACGCTGGCAGCTCTTCCGCAGCACCTGCCCGGATCATCTGCAGCGGTACTGGGATCTTGTCTTTCGCGCATCGGAAGCCCCCCGCTATGTAGAACCGCTGCTGCTGAACGGCGGGAACCCGGTCATTTTCAGCGCCGCGGTCGATCTCACCTGGATCATCGTGCCGAACCGGAATCGGGGCCGGCTGCAGAACTACGCGGTCCTGGGCCCGCTGTTTCTCTCCACCATGAGCGCCGAGGAGCTGGAACAGGCGCTGAACCGCTTTCATTTTCAAAAGATCTCTCCGCGGGAATATCTGGACCACTTAAACGACCTTCCCAGCCTGCAATATCCGTCCTTTCTGCTTCTCGGGAAGATGCTGAATCGAACCCTGAACGGGGAGACGCTGGATTACACTGAGTTCCAGCTGGCTTCCCCCAAGAGCCTTACGGTCCGCCCGGAGGAGCGCCTCACGTGCGATCTGCTGGTGGAATCCTCCCACGGCCGCTCCGACATTGAGGATCTGCTGCTCGAGCAGATTAAGTCCGGCAATCTGAATTACCGCACTGACATCCCGTCTCTGCAGCTTGGGCAATATGGAGAACTGGCACCGGGGAGCACGCTCCGCCAGCTCAAAGACGAATTCATCATCGCCACCACGCTCTGCAGCCGGGCAGCCATGGAGGGCGGTCTTTCCCGGCAGCAGTCACTGTCTCTCGCGGACAGCTATATCCGCCAGGCAGAGGCGGCCGATACCATCGCCGAACTCATGGCTATTTACGACCCTATGGTCGACGACTATATCCGCCGGGTCCATTTTATCCGGCAGAAGAAAGATTATTCCCCTGCGGTACGCAGCTGTATCAATTATATAGAGGAGCACATCGGAGAGCCGCTGTCCATCCGTTCCGTGGCAGAGGGGACCGGATATACCGGCTATTATCTCTCCGCCCTGTTCCGCCGGGAGACCGGCATACCTCTGGGCGACTATATGAAAAAGCGCAAAGTTGAGCACGCCAAGCGGCGCCTTCTGCGCTCCAACGCCCCGGTGGCATCCATTGCAGAGGAGTTCGGATTTGCCTCTCCCAGTCATTTTTCAGCTGTGTTCCGGGATCTGACCGGCTGTTCCCCGACCGAATTTCGCCGTAGCGGCGGCAATCCTTGATTTTCAGCCTGAAAGCCCGCCGCCAGTGCCGCCTTCTCGGCCCGGGTCATATCGTGCTTTATGTGCCATTCGCGGCTCATGGCCTCCCCCTTTGAGGCAAAGGTCTCATAGTAGACCAGCCGCACCGGGCGGCGCGATCTCGTGTATTTGGCGCCGCGCCCCTCGTTATGCACCGCGACCCGATGCGCGAGGTCTCCGGTATAGCCGCAATAGAAGGTACCGTCCGCGCATTCCAGCAAATAAGTATAGTAATTCATGCTTCCTATCTTACCATACGGTGTACAATAGAGGTCAAAAAAGGAGGCTGTTTGCCATGCTCTCACTGGAAGAGGCAAAGAAAATCAATTCCACGATGGTGCAGGAACACTCCCTGCTCCTGCACGCCGCCAATGTATCCGCCGCCATGGAGGCGCTGGCGGAACACTTCGGGGAAGATCCGGAGCACTGGGCCGCCGTCGGCTGGCTCCACGACTATGATTACGAAAAATATCCGGAAGAACATCTGCAGCACACGGAGGAGCCGCTCCGCGTCGCCGGTGTCCCCGATGAGGACATCCGCGCCATACTCAGCCACGGGTACGGCATCGTAAATGATATAGAGCCAAAAACCGAGATGGAAAAATGTCTGTACACCGTCGACGAGATGACCGGTATTATTCAGGCTGCCGCCCGCATCCGTCCCCACGGCATTGTCGACATGCCGGTCAAAAGCTTTATGAAGAAGTTCAAAGACAAAAAATTTGCAGCCAAATGCGACCGGGATCTCATCCGAAACGGCTGCGCCATGCTGAACATGGAGGTCCGGGACGTCGCCGCCATTGCCATGGAGGGCATGAAAAAGCACGCCGCCGAGCTGGAACTGCTTGGGACAGAGGCATAATTATCATCGAAAATCGCGAAAACGGCGATCCACCCGAAAGAGTGGGTCGCCGTTCTTTTTTGTGTCAGCGGGAAGAGCCAGTTTTCATCGTCAGCGGCAGATCCGATTTTATGTTTTGCCTTTCGATCTGCCAGATCAGCAAAAAATTCACTTTGCAATCTGCCGTTTTGGCAAAAACACTTAAATAGATCTGCCAGCGCCCAGACCTCAGACAGCTTCCAGACCGCAAGTTTGAACTCCTATTTTCCGTACTGCAGAATGACAAAATGGACCGTGAGATCCATCTGTTCAACCCGGTCCAGCTTTGCCCTATTTTCCACGGAAGTGCGGTAGTAGTAGGGGGTCATGGAAAAGAGCTCCTTGAGGTCTTCCCGCCCTATACGCACCTGCTGCTTTACAGTCTCCCGCCCCAGCAGACGCAGCCGCTGTGTCTCCGGAGCCGCCTCGTCGTTGCGGTAGGGCGTCTCATAGACCTGTTCCTTCATCTCAATCAGGTGGTCGGCGCCGGGGATGACCGAGTAGAGCCGGCCGTCCGGCTTCAGCACGCGGGAGAACTCCGCGTCGTGAAACGGCGCAAACAGATGGATGGCGGTATCTATGCTGCCATCGGCCACCGGTATGTGCGCCAGGTTGGCGACAAAATAATGGTAGTTCTCTGCCCGGTGTCGGCGTGCCGCCAGCCGCACCATCTCCTTGCTGAGGTCGAACCCGTAGAACGGGCCGTCATAGGTATCGTAGTAGCCCTCACCGCAGCAGATATCCAGCACGGTCCCCTGCAGTTTGGAAGAGACCGCGTCCCGCAGGCAGGAGTAATAGCCCTTGGACAGAAATTCGTGTCTAGCCCGGGCCGATGCGCGGGAATCTCCGCGCCCCTCGCCGCTGCGGGAACCGATCGTCAGATTGAGATACCCTTCTTTTGCGCGGTCGAAGCTGTGGCCGTTTTCACATCTGGCACCGTGCGCATCTTCCCGGAACGACGCGCCGCAGTTGGGACATATGAGTACAGACAAGTCGGTCTCCCTTTCTTCCTATAATGCAAAAGCTCCGTGCAGAGCGAACTGCACGAAGCTGTTAGTCCGAAATTTATTCCTCGGAGAAGTCGTCTTTGCCGACGCCGCAGATCGGGCAGACCCAATCTTCGGGAAGATCCGCAAATGCAGTGCCCGGGGCAATGCCGTTATCCGGGTCTCCAACTGCAGGGTCGTAGATGTAGCCGCAGACGTCACATACATATTTAGCCATAGGGTTCGGCTCCTTTCTTTAGACTTTAATCACATTGTAGCATATTTTTTTCAATTGAAAAGTAAAAATTAGAGCGTCTCCAGGAAACGGGCGAAGGCAGCGCGGCCCTCGGGCGTGCATTTGTAGACGCCTGCATCTTCCAGTACTTTGACGAATACCTGGCCGATCTCCTCCTGGAGAATGGCATCGATATTCTCCTCGCTGAAGTCCGGGTGCTTTTCCGCAACCTCGCGGGCCCATGCCGCATGCTCTTGCAGCTCCGGGGTGGCGGCGGGGTCGTCGCCGGCCAGCATACAC
>R19__coassemble_345_pt1 | contig 22692 bp, 21 predicted proteins | sample R19__metabat2_high_PE_001 | metagenome-assembled genome bin R19
GCATTGAGTTCGCCAACTCCCTGAAGGGCAGCGGCAGCGAATACAGCAAGCTCGTCGAGAAAGGCAAGTCCGCCTTTAAGGGCCCGGAGATCCAGGGCAAAAAGCTCGGCGTCATCGGCCTCGGTGCCATCGGCGTACGCGTCGCCAATGCGGCCACCGACCTCGGCATGGAAGTCTTTGGCTTTGACCCGTATCTCTCCGTCGACGCTGCATGGAACCTCTCCAGCTCCATTCACCACGCTGCCTCTCTGGACGAGATCTTCGCCAACTGCGACTACATCACGGTTCACGTCCCGCTGACCGACGACACGAAGGACACAATCTGCGCCGAGTCCATCGAGAAGATGAAAGACGGCGTCCGCATCCTGAACTTCGCCCGCGGCGGCCTTGTCAACACCGCTGACATGATCGCTGCGCTCGGCAAGGGCAAAGTTGCTTCCTATGTCACAGACTTCGCCGACGACGATCTCCTCGGCGTTCCCGGCGTCATCGCCATGCCGCATCTCGGCGCCTCCACCCCGGAGTCCGAGGACAACTGCGCCAGCATGGCCGCTTTTGAGCTCGTCAACTACCTCGAGTCCGGCAATATCCGCAACTCCGTCAACATGCCGAACGCAGAGATGGACTGCAATGCCGCTCACCGCATTACAATCACCCACAAGAACATTCCGAACGTCCTGAACAAGATCACCGGCCTCTTTACCGACGCCAACATCAGCGACTTCATGAACCGTTCCAAAGGCAATATCGCCTACACCATCCTCGACCTCGACAGTGACATCCCAGAGGAGACCGTCCGTTCCATGGAAGAACTCGACGGCATCATCCGTGTCCGCGTGGTCAAATAAACATCTGAACATTACATAGCAAAAGGACCGCTGCACAGGCATCTGCCTGGCGGCGGTCCTTATATTTGTCGGAAGAAATCAGTGTATGATGATTTCGCTCGCGGTGATGACCAGCGGCATGGTGATCAGTGACATCAGGGTGGAGACACTGACCATCTCGGACCCGAGCTGCGGGTTCTTGTCGTATTTTGTAGCAAACATGGCCGCCTTTGCCGCAACCGGTGAACAGGAAGCGATGGTGACGGCGATGAACACCACTGGATCGATATGAAACGGGAGCATGATGGCCATGGTCAGGAATGGAACCCCGATGGTACGCAGAAGGATGGCGATGTACTGCTTTTTATTGGAGGTCAGATCTTTCCAGTGGAGGTTGCCGAGGTAGTAGCCGATGATGAACATGGGGATCGGCGTGTTGAGGTCGGCGATGTACTCAATGGGCTGTTCCACGATGTCCGGGAACCGGAACCCGGTCAGGAACACCAGGAGCCCCAGCACCATGCCGATGATGCCGGGATTCAGAAGCAGTTTCCACACAGTGATCTTCTCTGTCCCCTCGCTGATGGTCTTGAGGCCGTAGGTCCAGAGCACAACGTTGAAGACGGCAATGAACACCGCACCGTAGAAGACGCCGTCGTCGCCGAGAATAGCGCGCTGGATAGGCAGCGACATAAAGCCGCAGTTGCCGAAGATGACGCCGAACCGCATGATGAGCTCACTGGCCCGGTCTTTGTCGTGGATGGCCAGGTTGGCCACCAGAATGGCGAGAATATGGGAGGCAAAGCCGAAGATGCAGGTCAGCAGCAGCCCTTTCATAAGGGACGGCTCTTTGGCCCGCTGGAAGGAGACCAGCATGAGGCAAGGGGTAACAAAGTATAAGACGATATTGTTCATGCCCTTGACGACTGTCTCGGTCAGGAAATGCACCTTGTTGCAGATGACGCCGACGCCGATGAGGATAAACAGGATGAGGACCTGATGGCCGACCATCAGAAACGTGTGGAACAAGCGAAAATCACAGCTTTCTAACAAATGGAATGCGTTTAGTTTATCACAATTCCAGGTTCCCGGCCACTGCAATTCTGTAGAAACCCGTCTCTCGGCGGCCGATCCCGGTTGAACCCTAAGAACGGACTTGTATAAATTTTATGACTAATTTATAATAGAACTATAAAAATTTGTAAAGAAGGCAAGGAGAGAGAAATCATGAAAAAGAACCATTCAAAACTGATTGTCCTGCTTCTCGCTGTAGCCATGATTTTTGTTCTCAGCGCCTGCGGATCAAATTTCCTGTCAGATGGCTGGGACCACGAAGCAAATGGCGTTCGCTACGGCGCAGGCTTTGGCGGCGGACAAATCGTCAATTCCAGCGAAGCGGCACAGCACAATGTCGCAGTCAATGCAGACGGCTCCGGCGGAGTGGTTGAGTATTCCCTGAAGGGCCCGGACGTAAACGGAGACACCTACAATGTCGACGGCAGCCCGCAGTCCCTGTTCACCACAACCAAGCCCATCGTACAGCAGTAAATCAAACTTCGTTATAATACATTGGCCAGCCCCGAAACGGGCTGGCTATTTTTTCTGCCGAATTTTATGGAGCGCACCTCAATCTGCCGCCTGATACAGAGCTCGCAGCATATGAGTAATATTCTGTTCCAGCATGCTGCGGTCAGCAGGTTTTTCCTGGCTGACCCCCCGAAAAAGCAGCGCATAGATGCCGGAAAAAGCAAACGTACTGCGTTCAATCTCCGCCTCTTCCTGTTCGCTGCCCAGGACCTGCAGAAAGTAGATGGCAGGGATACTCAGCTTCTCCCAGAACTGGACACCGGAAATCTGGTTGACATCGGCCCGCCGACAGATTTCGGTCACGGTCACCTTGTACGGAAGTTTGTGCTGCAGACATTCCAGCAGACTGTCATTCAAAAGCTTTCGGGTCATGCGGACGCGGCGGCTTTCCTGCTTCATTTTTTATTCCTTTCCCGACACAAACGGGCATTTTGTTGAATTCAAGCCAAAACGCCCCGAATTGCAGATGTCTTTCCCAAATTTTATTTATTATAATAAAGACACAGATGAAAAGCAAAAACTTCTCATCTCCCCTTTATCTCCTATATTTCCACAGTATCTCATCCCAGAGAGAAAAATACGCCGCAGGTCCCCTCCTGCGGCGTATTTTTTATGTTTTTTTGCATTAGCTCCTTGCGGCGCCGCCGGCATTGTGCTCAGCGACCTCGCCGTTGACCGCGTTGCTGCGATGTGTGGTGGTACGACGGCGGCTCGCCTGTGCCGTGGTACGTCTTACCCGGCTTGCCTGCGCCGTGGTCCGCCTCCGTGCGGCGGTGGTACTTCTGCGCGGACTTGACGTCTTTCGCCGTGTTGTAGCCATCTTACGGTGCGTCGTTACAGCTGCGCGGCGGCGTGCAGTCGTGTGCTTTGCCGTTCGTTTCGCGGTACTCTTCTTCAGGTCGTTGAAGAAGCTGTGCCTGGTTGTAGACCGGACAGCTACCGTGTTGGCAGCTGCGCGGCTGGTGGAAGCAGCATGTGTACCGGTATATTGCGTCGTCATATTCGGAGAGAGCGTATATTCGCCGTCGCTGCCGAAGTCGTCGGAGATCATGGAAGATCCGTCGACGCCGGCGCCTTCGCGATTTCGGTGTGCCGTGGTAATGAGAACAGCCGCCAGTGCAAGCAGCAGGGCGACGATTATACAGATGAGAACGGTCATGAGTTTGCGGTTGCCGCCGCTCTTTTTGGGTCTGCGCCCTCCGCCGTTTCCGCCGGCGGAAGCATAGTAGGACCCGTTCGGGTCCGTCTCATAGCCCTGATAGGCGTCGTCCGGGTAGCCCTCCTGGTAATTGCCGTCCGCGTCGTAGTAGCCGCCGCTCTGGTAGCCGGTGTCGCGGTAGGCGTCGCCGTAGCCCTGGCCGGCGTAGGGGCCTTCCTCCCCGCCGTACGGGTCCTGATAGGGGTCGCTGCCGTAGACGGCATTCGGGTCGTTCGGGTCTTCGTAATAGCCGTTGCTGTCGGGAGCGGCATCCTGGTTCTGGTCCTCGTCCAGATAGAACGATTCGTCCACGGTATAGCTGTTCGGGTCGTCGCTCATATACTGTTCGCGGAAGCGGGCGTTGTAGTCCTCATTCCGGTCCCGTCTGCTTTTTCTTCTTGCCATTTCGAACCTCCGATGGTTATTTATGGTATTTGCCGCCGCGGTCAATCATGAATGCACGATAGACCTGTTCCAGGAGCATGATCCTGGCGAGCTGGTGCGGAAATGTCATCTGACTCATGGACAGCTTTGCGTCGGCGCGCTGTTTGACCTCGTCGGCGAGTCCGTAGGAACTGCCGATGACAAAGACCACGCTGCTGTGGCCCGCAACGCCGAGCTGTGCCAGTTCACGGCTGAACTGCTCCGAGCTGCGCTGTTTCCCCTCTATGCAGAGGGCGTAGACGTAGGCGCCGGAAGGGATTTCCGCGAGAATGGTTTTGGCCTCCTGGTGCAGCGCCGCGTCGATCTCCGCCTGAGATGGACTGGACGGAAGCCGTGCCGGAGTTTTTTCTATTATAGTCAATTTGCAAAATGCGGTCAATCGCTTTTGATACTCCGCCGCAGCACTGCGCAGGTAGGGTTCCTTGAGGCGGCCGAGACAGAGGATGCGGACCTCGATCATTCCGATACCTCCGTGCGGAGCACATTCTGCCTGGGGGCGACGGCGAGGCGGATATCCAGCCCGATTTTCGCGCCGTCCTGCCGGAGGCTCTGGGATGCCGTCTCAAAGGCAAGTTCTGGCAGATTGTTCTGGGAGCTCAGATGGCCGAGGATGATCTGCGTCGTCCCGGACTCCAGCAGCTCCGCAGAGGTCTCCGCCGCGGCTTCGTTGTTCAGGTGACCCTCTGCCGAATCGATTCGGCGTTTGAGCGGATACGGGTATGGCCCGTTAAAGAGCATGTTCCGGTCATGGTTGGATTCAAGCAGTACGGTACTGCAGCCCAGGATGGCCTGGCGCACCGCCTCGGTCACGACACCGAGGTCGGTGGAGACCGCCACGCAGCGTCCGTTTGGAAGGGTTACGCGGTAGCCCGTGGGCTCCGCCGCATCGTGGGAGATGGGGAAGCTCGCAATATGGTAGTCGCCGACATCGGCGAAGTCCGTCATCTGATAGGTTGGGAAGTTGCCGTCCAGGCAGCCTTTTTCATCCAGCGCCTGGAGCGTGCCGAGGGAAGCATACACCGGAATATGGTGCCGTTTGCAGAAGACCCGGAGACCGGCCACATGGTCGGTGTGCTCGTGGGTGACAAAGACTGCCTTCACGGCTTCCGGCGAGAGTCCGAGCGAATCCAGCGCCAGCGTGGTCTGCTTGGCATTGCGTCCGATGTCGATCAGAATGCCCGCCGATTCGTCTCCTATGTAGGTGGCGTTTCCGCTGCTCCCCGAATAGAGTGTACAGAACTGATACATGTATGCCTTTCCTTCCCTGAAGATGCGAAAAGGGGTGCTGTCCGCAGCACCCCTCATATCTTTGCAAAGATTTGTCAGCCGACCGAACGCATGTGGGCGCTTTCCGACTCGTTTTCCTCAATGGGGACGCGCTTGATGTCGCCGCCCATGCCGCGGACTTTCTCAATAACCTTCTCATAGCCGCGGTCTATATAGATGACGTTTTCAATTTCCGTGGTGCCGCGGGCCGCCAGGCCGGCGATGATCATGGCCGCGCCGGCGCGGAGGTCATCCGCCTTGACCACGCAGCCCTGGAGATGGTCGACTCCCTGAATAATGGCCACCTTGCCGTTGACCTCAATATTGGCACCCATGCGGGTCAGCTGGTCCACATACTTGAACCGGTTGTCCCACACCCCTTCCGAGACGATGCTGGTACCCTTGGCGAGGGTCAGAACTGTTGCCATCTGGGGCTGCATGTCAGTGGGGTACCCCGGATGGGGCATGGTTTTAATGTTGCATTTGACAAGCTTGGACGGGTCGGAGATGACACGGACGGTGTCGTCCCCCTCGATGACCTTTACGCCGCACTCGATGAGTTTGGCGGTGATGGATTCAAGATGTTTCGGAATGACGTTGCGGACCAGCACGTCGCCGCCCGCAGCGGCAACCGCCGCCATATAAGTACCAGCCTCAATTTGGTCCGGAATGATGCTGTAGTCGCAGCCGTGGAGGGATTCTACCCCGCGGATTTTGATGACGTCAGTGCCTGCACCGTGGACGTCAGCGCCCATGGAGTTCAGGAAGTTGGCGAGGTCGACGACATGCGGCTCCTTTGCGGCGCTCTCAATGACCGTCAGGCCGCGGGCCTTGACGGCGGCGAGCATGATATTCATGGTTGCGCCGACGGAGACGACGTCCATGTAGATGGAGTTGCCGACCAGCTGATCTGCCTCGGCGTGCACAATTGCGTTTTCCTCCATAGTGACCTCGGCGCCGAGGGCCTCAAAGCCCTTCAGGTGCTGGTCGATGGGGCGGACACCGCCGAAGTCGCAGCCGCCGGGCATGGCGACGCGGGCTTTCGCGTCCCGGCCCAGCAGGGCACCCAGCAGATAATAAGAAGCACGAAGGTGCTTTGTCAGGTCATACGGTACGGTATGCGATTTGAGCACTGTCGTGTCAATTTCATAGGTATTCGGGTTGAGCATGCGGATTTTTGCTCCCATAGCGGAGAGCATTTTGAGCATATAATGGACGTCGCTGATGTCCGGAATATTTTCAATGCGGCACTTTCCCTCTGCGAGCAGCGTCGCCGGAAGAATGGCGACAACTGAATTTTTCGCACCGCTGATGTCTACTGTTCCATGAAGTCGTTTTCCACCGTTGATGACAAATTTGTCCAACCGATTTCACTCCCTACCAAGCAATAAGTGAATGAGGGCTCATGCCGAGCCCAGATCTATAGAAAAAAAGAGAAATTGCAAAAAAAAGAATAGAGAAACCCTCTCTCTAAACTCTTTGGTATTATACCATCGCCTATTTTTTTTTTAAAGTTATTTCAAGCTTTTTTCACAGTCTCGAATGAAAACTGTCATCTTCGTAAAAAGTCAAACGTATGAAATGGACAAACTTCAGCACATTGCCAGTCAAAAGCGACAACATCTTGATAATTGTAGTCAAACTAGCCGAATCCAGGCGGAAATTCGTTCCAAATTCAGCCTGGTACGTAAAAATGCCGCCCCACAGCAGCGGCAATGGGGCGGCAGACATACTGCTTCAGATTTAGGCGGGCATATGCTCCATGGTAAAGCCATAGACGCGAGCCCAGGCCTTTTCGCGGCACTTCTTCTCGCGGAGAATTTCATGGCGATAGGGAATATAGAATTTCTTCTCGATGTCGCGGTGGCCGAGATGGTCCTCTCCGTATCAGACGAACCCGCGGTCGGCGAGATATGTGGCCAGACCGTCAAAGCGGTCGATGTGTTCGCAGACACCATGGGCAATCAGTTAGATTCCGACGGTCTCCACGTCCGGGTTGTTCCAGACCAGATAGCGGACTTTTGCCGTGCCGCTCGTCGAGTCAAAAAAACGCTCTTCAACTTTGGTTGCCATAGACAATACTCCTAAAAAAATAGATTGGATTGGTTCCACATGATAACAATATCACCTGAATGTTAACATTCTTTCAACAATTGTAAGATATCGTCTGGAATTTTTGCCTCTGCCAAAATCAGCTTCCCGGTGTACGGCTGTCGGAACTCTGCCCGCAGACAGTGGAGCGCCTGCCGGTGGAGCTCCGGTACCGCCGGAGCTCCATACATGGTATCGCCTGCCAGAGGAGTGCCGAGGGAGGCAAAATGAACGCGGATCTGGTGCGTGCGGCCAGTCTCCAGGTGAATTTCCAGAAGAGTGCGTTCTCTGACCCGCTGCACAGCACGCCAGTGGGTGACGGCGGAGACGCCCTGCGGGCCGCAGGCACGGATCGTCTTGTGCGGGTCCGGGCGGTAGATTGGGAGAGTGATGGTGCCCCTCCCCTCGTAGACGCCGTTGACCAGTGCCAGATAGGTCTTTTGCACATGGCCCTGCAGCTTGGACGCGGCGAAGCGGTTTTTCGCACAGACCACGGTGCCTGAGGTGCCCTTGTCCAGCCGGCCCACGGCGCGGAAAACGCCGATGCCGCGGGCGAGCATCCAGTCCGCAAGGGTGTCGCCCTGATGGTTGTGGGACTGGTGGATGGCAAGGCCGCCGGGTTTATCCACGACCGCCACATCCTCGTCTTCGTAGAGAATAGCGGGTTCCGGGACTGGCTCGGCCGGGTGAAACCCCTGAGCCGGGCGGGAGGCAGCCGCGTCGTCCGGGAGATTGACCACCAGTTCATCGCCGGCGAACAGCGGATCGATCGTGCGGATCGGGGCCCCGTTGCAGAGAATGCCGTCGTCCTGGAATTTGAGGTTTCGGATAGTACGAGAAGAAAGCCCTGCAGACCTTCTCAGGAAATGCAGGACTTTCGTGCCTTCGAATTCGGCGGGGATGGTGTATCGCAGGACGCGCATCAGTCGTTTTTCCCCCGCTTGAAGAAGAAGATGGTTTTCATTTTAATGTGTTTGGCCACCGGCATGAGGTTCTTGTAAATCCAGTAGCGGAACTTGCTGCCGATGAGAATGTACTCGCCGATGTACTCGGTGTACTGGGCGCCGAAGCTCTCCTTGAAGCTCGCAATGCCCTTGAAGTTCTCCCGCGGTTCACACTTGCCGAGGACGCCGTCCGGGCCGGGCTCCTTCGGGTTGTCGCAGAGGACATAGCCGAGGTCATGGTAGTCCATGTTCTCGTCGATGCTCTCGCAGATGCGGAGATAGTTGAGATAGTGGCTGGAGCGGGTCTGGTTGCGGACGATATTGCGGGATCCGCCGAAGACGCAAGACGCAAAGCCGCCGTAGCGGATGGTCAGGCCGGAGCCCACCGGGATGCAGGCGTCCGCCGAATAGTCTTTGGTCTCCTCCATGCGGGCCTCGTAGTTCTTCGTGTTGTTGTCGATGACCTGGATGTCGTTCTTTAAGCCCTTGATCTTCTTCTGGGGCGCAGTCTCCAGGGCTTTGACCTTCTGGGCCCGCTCGGCCAGGCGCTGCTGTTCGAGCTCGGTGTCAATCTTCTTATCGTAATAGACGGTGGTAATGTCGGTGTAGTCCTTCAGCGTCCGGATGAGATTCGTCAGATACTCCTTGTCGCGGTGCGTAAAGCTGTTGCGCTCCGAGGTGTCGTTCATGCAGAGGATGAACTCGTCCAGGAGCTCCGGATTCTTCTCAATGTCCTCCCAGGTGTACCGCTGATATTTGAGACCCCGCCCCTTGCCAACGCGGACCGAGTAGCGCACGCCTTTCTCGCATCCTTTGAGGATCTTATTGGCGGGAATCAGCTTTCCCTCGGCGTCGTGCAGCGGGATCATCGTCTGAACCGGATGCTTATAGGTATAGGAGTCGAGGTCGGTGTTCAGCTGATAGCCGAGACCGGTCAGCAGCCGGTGGGCGGCATGTCCCTCTTTCTGCTCCTCCCCGTTGATGCGGAGCTTGACGGGCGGATCGATGATGACGCAGAATACGCCGTTCTTTTTCATCTCGCCCTTGATGAAATCGGCAAACGCCTTCTGAAGTTCGGCATTCGTGTAGTCCGATACCGTGCCGTAGGGCACATACCAGAGCTTGCCCGCCAGCGGGAGTTTCCGCTCCAGGACGAGGGCGGTCAGAACGCGGGTGCCGTTGTCGTCAAACCCGCTGTAGAGGTGGGAATTCCACCCGGTCTTGACCTTCGGCCACAGCGAGCACTGCTGGTACTGGCCGTGATGGTCCTCGACAAACTGATCAAAACTCTGAAAATCGGTTTCCGGCTGAAAATGATACATGTTGACGGAATCCCCCTTATCTGCACGCAATTCCACGTTCGGCCAGGGCGGCACGGATGTCCGCCTCCTCGTCAAACGGGACTCTCTTGCCTTTGACTTTCATATATTTCTCGTGGCCCTTGCCGCAGCAGAGAAGGATATCTCCTTTCTGCAGCATGCGGACGCCGTAGGCCACCGCCTCGTCGCGATTCGGGATCTTGACGTAAGCGCCGCCCTCTTTTTCCACGAATGATGCAATTTCGTCGCAGATTTTCGAGGGGTCCTCATAGCCCGGATCGTCGGTGGTTATGATCGTAAAATCGGCGAGCTTTCCGCTGACGGAGCCGAGCTCCTGCCGGCGGAGCTGCGCCCGGTCGCCGACCGACCCGAACAGCGTAATAATCCGTTTTGGGTGATAAGCTTTCACCGTTTCAATGATGCTGGTGAGACTCAGGCCGTTGTGGGCGTAGTCAATCAGGACGCCGAAGTCGTCGGACATGTAGACCACCTGGGCGCGGCCCGGAATACGGACCTGCTTCATGCCGGGCAGAAGCTGCTCCGGTCGGTAGCCGAGGAAGTCGCAGACCGCAACGGCTGCCAGGGCGTTCTCCACGGAGAAGTCGCCCGGGGTGCTGAGGTCCATGGTGCAGACCGATTCGCCGCGGTGGAGAAGGTCAAACCGAATGCCCATGAAACCGTCGTAGCGGGTCGGGACTTCATTTTCCGCCCGGTACTCGGCGCGCTCATCGTGGCCGTAGAAGATCTTCCGGCCCGGGACTTTTTCCAGCATGTCCTCTGCCGCCGGGTCGTCCAGGCAGGCGGCCGCCTGATGGCACAGCGAGAAAAACGCCTTTTTCCAGCCGTAGTACTCCTCGAACGTCTTGTGTTCGTGGCCGCCGATGTGGTCCGGGGAGATGTTGGTAAACACGCCGCAGAAAAATTCCATGCCGTCGACGCGGTGCCACTTGACGCCCAGCGACGAGACCTCAATGGCACATGCCTCTACGCCATCGTCGGCCATTTGCCGCAGCAGCTTCTGCATTTCATAGGATTCCGGCGTCGTGTTGACCGTGGCGACATGCCGGCCGCACCACTCGGCACCTGCCGTCCCGATGAGCCCCACTTTGCAGCCGAGGCTCTCCAGGACCGATTTCACAATATAGGTCGTCGAGGTCTTTCCCTTGGTGCCGGTAATGCCGACCACCTTAACCTCCCCCGACGGGTGCCGGAAGAAGTTGTCCGAGGCCAGTGCCAGCGCCGCACGGGTGTTCTCCGCCGCAAAGATGTCGGCGGAGCCGTCCGCCGGGAGGCCGGCGGTCTCCTCGCAGCCCTCCTGGATAAGAAAGGCGCGGCAGCCCTGGTCATACGCGCTCTTTGCATACCTGTGGCCGTCGGTCTCGGCGCCCACCATGCAGACAAACAGCGTCCCCGCCTTTGCTTTGCGGGAGTCGTACACAATATCGGAAATCTCGGATTCGGCGCCGTCCGCGGACAAGGCAACCGTCCGGACCGCGAGGCCTTTGAGAATGTCACTTAGCTTCATCGATGCACCGCTTTCTGCTGCTTGACAGCCAGTCTGTCTCATATACTTTTTTGCATTATAGGGGATGAAAAAGTCAATGTCAACCTGAGACGGCGCCCCTCTCTTGCATTGTCTCTTTTTGAAATGTATAATAGTATCCACTTTTTATGAGGAGGAGACCGTATGCCGAACGAACTTGCGACCAGATACGACCCTTCGGACTTCGAAGACCGTATCTACAGCTTCTGGCTTAAGGGAAACTATTTTCACGCGCATCTCGATGAGTCGAAACCCACCTACACCATCGTCATGCCGCCGCCGAACATCACCGGACAGCTCCATATGGGCCACGCCCTTGACAATACTCTGCAGGACATTCTGGTCCGCTATCACCGCATGAAGGGCTATGACACCCTCTGGGTTCCTGGCACCGACCACGCATCCATCGCCACCGAGGCCAAAATCGTCCAGGCCCTTCGGAAAGAGGGAACCACGAAAGAGGATCTCGGCCGGGAGAAATTCCTGGAGCGCGCCTGGGAGTGGAAAGACCAGTACGGCGGCCGCATTGTCGAGCAGCTGAAGAAGATGGGCTCCTCCTGCGACTGGGACCGTGAGCGCTTCACCATGGACGAGGGCTGTTCCAAAGCGGTCCGCGAGGTCTTCTGCAACCTCTATGAAAAAGGCCTCATCTACCGCGGCGAGCGCATCATCAACTGGTGTCCGCACTGCAAGACCACCATTTCCGACGCAGAGGTCGAATACGAGGAAAAAGACGGCTCCTTCTGGCATATCAACTACCCGTTTGCCGACGGCAGCGGCTCCCTGACCCTCGCCACCACCCGTCCGGAGACCATGTTCGGCGACACCGCCGTCGCGGTCAACCCGAACGACGACCGCTACAAGGACATCGTCGGCAAGAACCTCATTCTCCCCATCGTCAACAAGGAAATCCCCATCATTGCCGACGACTATGTCGACATCGACTTCGGAACCGGCGTCGTCAAGATCACACCGGCCCACGACCCGAACGACTTCCAGGTCGGGCAGCGGCATAATCTTCCTATTATAAATGTAATGACCGAGGACGGCCATATGAATGAGAACGTCCCCGAGAAATACCAGGGCATGGAGACCTATGAGTGCCGCAAGGTTCTCGTCGAAGATCTCAAAGAGCAGGGTTTCCTGGACCACATTGAGCCCATGAAGCACAATGTCGGCACCTGCTATCGCTGCGGCACTGTCGTGGAGCCCCGCGTCTCCAAGCAGTGGTTCGTCAAAATGAAGCCGTTGGCCAAGCCGGCCATCGACGCCGTACGAAACGGCGACATTCAGTTTGTCCCGGACCGCTACAGCAAGACTTACTTCCATTGGATGGAAAACATCCGCGACTGGTGCATTTCCCGCCAGCTCTGGTGGGGCCACCGTATCCCGGCCTGGTACTGCGACGACTGTGGTGAAATCACCGTATCCCGCGAAGAGCCGACCGAATGCGCCCACTGCCACAGCAAACACATCCATCAGGACCCAGACACGCTGGACACCTGGTTCTCCTCCGCCCTCTGGCCCTTCTCCACGCTGGGCTGGCCGGACGACACACCGGAGCTCCGCCACTACTTCCCGACGGACACCCTGGTCACCGGCTATGACATCATCTTCTTCTGGGTCGCCCGCATGATCTTCTCCTCCGAGGAGCAGATGAAGCAGCCCCCGTTCCACACCGTCTTTATCCACGGCATCGTCCGTGACGAGCAGGGCCGAAAGATGAGCAAATCCCTCGGCAACGGAATCGACCCTCTCCTTGTCATCGACAAGTACGGCGCCGACGCCCTGCGGTTTACACTTGCCACCGGCAACCATCCGGGCAACGACATGCGCTATTCCGACGAGAAGGTGGAGTCTTCCCGGAATTTTGCCAACAAGCTCTGGAATGCCTCCCGCTTTATTCTGATGAATCTGGACGGAACCGAGGCCCCCGCCCACCGGCCGGACCTCGACAAACTCGAGACCTGCGACAAGTGGATTCTCTCCCGCTACAACACGCTGGTCAAAGAGGTCAGCCATAACATTGAGCACTATGAGCTCGGCGTCGCCGTCTCCAAACTCTACGACTTCATCTGGGAGCAGTTCTGCGACTGGTACATTGAAATTGCGAAGGTCCGTCTGCAGAAGGGCGGCGAAGAGGCCGCAGTCGCCAAAGAGGTTCTCCTTTTTGTCATCGACGGCATTCTGAAGCTTCTCCATCCGTTTATGCCTTTTATTACGGAGGAAATCTGGCAGCACTTCCCGCATGAGGGCGAGACCATCATGCTGACGTCCTATCCGGAGTACGACGAGGAACTGAACTTTGCCGACGAAGAGGTCGCATTTGAGCGCGTCATGACCGCCATCCGCGCCATCCGCGTCCGCCGAAACGAGATGAACATCGCCCCGTCCAAAAAGGCCGCCGTCTACGTCGACACCTCCTATGAAGACGTGTTCCGGGCCAACGAAGTCTATATGAAGAGGCTCGCCTCCGCCTCCGAGGTGCAGATCGGCGGTACGTTCTCCACCGAGGGCGTCGTCAATGTCGTCACCCCGGACGCCAAGATTTACATCCCGATGAATGAGCTCGTGGACTTCGAGGCCGAGCGCGCACGTCTGAACAAAGAACTCAAAAAAGCGGAAAAGGACCTGGCATTCTTCAGCAAGAAGCTGAACAACCCAGGCTACCTGAACAATGCACCCGCCGCGGTCATCGAAAAAGACCGTGCCTCTGCAGCCAAGGCCCAGGAGCATATCGACCGGCTGAACGAGTCTCTCGCAAAGCTCGGGTAACGGTAAGAATTCGACAAAAAGAGCACTCCGCCCGGAGTGCTCTTTTCTTTTCAAAAGTACGTGCTATAATGGGAAATCAGATGTTTTCAAGATAGTGATTTTGTCCAATCATCGGACGTTTTTCTGAGAGGAAACTGAATCATGATACTGAATCGTAAAGAGCGCGTTATTATCGTCGGCTGCGGCCGCTTTGGCGGCAAGCTGACCATCATGCTCTCCAACAAGGGCTTCCAGGTCGTTGTCATCGACAACCGCCCGGAGGCTTTTAACAAGCTGCCGGAAAGTTTCGGCGGCTTTCCCATCCAGGCGGACGGCACCGAGATGGAGACGCTGAAATACGCGGAAATTGACGACGCCTCCATTTTCGTTGCCGCCACCGGCAATGACAACGTGAACAGTCTGCTGGCCCAGATTGCCAGCCGCATCTACGGCGTCCCAAATGTCTATGTCCGTTTTGCCGACACCGCCAGCGGAAAACTCGTCAAGAACTTCAACATCCAGTGCATCTTCCCGTTCAAGCTCTCTCTCTCGGCTTTTGAGGAGTCCATGTTCGGGACGGAGGACGAAGAGGAAAGCGAGGACGACGAATGAGAATCTGCATTGCAGGCGGACGGACCTCCGCCGACTTTCTAATTCAGAATCTGAAGGCCCAGAAGCACAAGCTTGTGGTCATAAATGAGGACCCACAGTACTGTGAGCATCTCTCCTCATCCCACAAAATCTCTATTTTCAACGGCTGCCCCAGCAAATTTTACGTCCTGCACGACGCAAACATTGAGGGGTTTGACGTTCTGGTGGCCCTGACCCACAGCGACGCGGACAACCTGGCCATCTGCCAGTTTGCCAAACGCTGTTTTAAGGTCCGCAAAGTGCTCTGCACGGTCAACAACCCGAAAAACGTCTCCCTGTTCCGGGAGCTCGGGGTCGACTACGTCATCAGTTCCACCTATATGATCGCCCAGCACATCACCCAGGCCACCACCATCTCCAACCTCGTCAACACCCTGTCGTTCGAGGACGATATCATTATCAGCGAGGTCGAAATCAAACAAAACTATAAATGCGTCAACCAGGAAGTCCGGGACCTGGTATTCCCTGCCAGCACCATCATCTGCTGTATCATTCGGAAAGGACATGACCTCATCATCCCCAGCGGCGACAGCGTCATCCGCGCTGGCGACCGCCTCTTGGTTCTGACCACCAAGGCCAATCAGACCAAAGCCCTTTCTGTCTTTGCGAGGTAACGGGCATGCTGAAACGACAATCCCAATATCATGACCATATAGCGGCCGTCAAAGCAGTGGCCTATCTGCTCATCCTCATGGGCACCATTATCCTGCTGCCGCTGCTCATGCTGTTCTTTCCCGCCTATCGAGGGGAGTTCTCCCACGCGGTCTGGTTCATCTTTCCGGGTGTTCTCTCCTTCTTTGCCGGGTACATTCTGAAATTTATCACCTCCGGCACCCGTATCCGGAAACTGAAAGATTTCTACGGCTCCATCATTGTGCTGGAGCTGTGGATTATCGCGGTACTTGTGGGCTGCATCCCCTTTATGATGAGCGGGGAGTTCACGTTTACCCAGGCGGTATTTGAGACCATGAGCGGACTGACCACCACCGGTTTCACGCTGTTCCCCTATGAATACGCCGCTTCGCTGCAGATGCTTATCCTGTACCGCTCCCTGCTCCACCTGGTCGGCGGCGTCGGACTTGTCCTGGTGCTCTCCACCATCCTGTTCAACGCCTATAATATGCAGATCTTCTCCGCCGAGGGCCATACCGACCGCCTGGCACCTAGCCCGCTGCACTCGGCCCGTACCATTCTGTTCATCTATCTCGGATTTATCATCGGCGGTACCATCGCCTTTGCCATTCTCGGCATGAGCTGGTTCAACGCATTCAACTATTCCATTTCAGCGGTCGCTACCGGCGGCTTTGCTCCCCATGCCGACAGCATCGGCCACTACCACAGTGTCCTCGCGCCGTGGCGCGCCTACGGCATTGATATTGTCGCCTGCATTCTGATGCTCCTCGGCGGCACCAACTTCATGGCCAGCATGTTCTTCCTGAAAGGGCGCTGGCGCGGGTTCTTCCGCCATTCGGAGGTCCGCTGCACCTTTATCCTCCTGCTGCTCAGCATCCCTGTTGTCGTGGCAGACTATATCGTAAGACATGAGTGCATCAGCGTTGGTCAGGACATAGCAAGCGCTGCTTTCCTGGTCATCTCCACCATCTCCACTACGGGTCTCTCAACAGTCCACAACAGCCTGCCGAATCTCTCGTTCGGCATCGTCCCTATCCTTCTTCTGATGATGGTCGGCGCCCACTCCGACTCCACAGCCGGCGGCATCAAGGCATCCCGCACAGCGCTGGCCTTCAAGTCGCTGTACTGGGACGTCCGGAGCACCATCAACTCCAACCACTTTGTCCACCCGCAGCAGATCTATCGCTTCGGCAGTCCGGTCAAAGTTACGGACAAGGACAAGAGCCAGAATCTCACCTATATTCTTATTTATATTTCCATCGTCGTCGTCGGTACCATCGGCCTCATGGCCTGCGGCTATCCGTTCCGGGAATCCCTGGTGGAATTTGCCTCTGCCCTCGGTACCATCGGCCTCTCCATCGGGGTCGTCAGCCGCGCCTGTTCCGCTCCCGCGCTGTGGATTATCATTGTCGGCATGCTCATCGCCCGACTGGAAATTTACATCTTCATCTTTGCCGCTACCAGAATTCGGCGGGACATCATGGATTTCCGCCGTGACCTCTACCTGACGCATGAAGACAGCAAAGCACGAAAGAAAGCGCGCAGAGAACACCAACTCAAACAGAAACAAGAGAAGGAGCTGTAGATCCATGAATCGAATCCGTTCATTCTTTTCCGATCGGCCATGGCTGTCCAACATACTCCAGACCGTACTCATTTTCGTCCTGACGGCCCTGCTGGCCATGGGCATGCGGTACTACGGCATTGCCATGGACGATATGAAGCTGCTCTATCTTCTGGCCATCCTCATCGTCATCCTGCAGACGGAGAGTTTTGTGCTGACCGTGCTCTCCACCGCCGGTTTTGTCCTGCTGGATGCCCGGTTTATGCTGCGGGCAGAGAGCTACAGTACCAGGCAGTACGTCGTCTCAACGATTATCTTTGTCGTCATCGCCCTTATCGTCAACGTTCTCTCAATCCGACTGCAGAAGCAGGTTGAGGCCTCCCACCAGAGCGAGCTGACCCAGAAGCACCTGTATGAGGCGAGCAAAGGCCTCATCAAAATACGCAGCAGCAGCGACATCGTCGCCTACACAGAGAAGTCCCTCAGCCGACTTGCCAACGCGGAATCCCATGTCTACTTCAACATTTCCCGCGACGATCCCGACGAGGCCAAGAAATGGTGCCTGCGCAACTCCGCCGTCTGCGGTGCCGGCGAACTCGACTTTACCGACTCCCCGAACAAATATCTGCCCATTCGAAATAATCGGAAGACCAACGGCGTCGCCGTCATCGACTGCTCGGAGCACGAGCTCAGTCCCGGCACCATGGACTCCATCGCCGCATTTCTGACCCAGATCTCCTTTGCGATGGAGCGGAATGTCCTCGAGGAGCGGCAGAAAAAGGAAAACGCCATTTACGCCCGCGAAAAAATCAAAGGCACCGTCATGCGGGACCTCTCCAACAATATGTACCCGCATATTAAATCCATTGAAGACATGGCCAGAGAGCTCTCGGAGAACACCGAGCTCTCCGAGGAAGAGCGGCAGAAAATCTTCCGCAAAATCTCCGACGAGTCCACCTTCCTCTCCGACACGGTCGACAACGCCATTGAAATCACCAATTCCAAGTAAGAAAGGACTGCCGCCGACTATGCAGCTCAACATTGTTCTTGTCGAACCCGAAATTCCGGCCAATACCGGCAATATTGCGCGTACCTGCGCGTGTACCGGGGCTCGGCTCCATCTTGTAAAGCCACTAGGCTTTACACTGGATGAGAAGCATCTCCGGCGCGCTGGACTGGATTACTGGCAATATCTGGACATCACGATATATGAAAACCTCGACGATTTCTTCGCCCGGAACCCGGACGGCGCCTTTTTCTATTTCACAACTAAGGCGCTGCAGCGGCACTCGGATATTACCTACCCTGACCGCGCCTATCTGTTTTTCGGCAAGGAGACGGCCGGTCTGCCGGAGCCTCTGCTGAAGGCACACCCGGAACGCTGCGTCCGCATCCCCATGGTGGAGGAATGCCGCAGTCTGAACCTGTCCAACTCCGTCGCCGTCGGCGTCTATGAAGTGCTCCGCCAGTGGGACTATCCCGAGCTCCAGTGCAGCGGCCAGCTGCATCAGTTGAAATGGTCCGATGGAGACGCCCAAATTATCAGACAAATGGCCAAAAAATGACTTGTGAATTCCGTGTCAAAAGTTTTTGACACTGCCGAAAAATACTATATAATAGATTGTGAAACGTGAAAAATGACAAATTCACTGGTTCAATGAGTAATCTATTAGAAGGGTTGATGTATCATGAAACTGAACAAAAAGACCGTAGACGACATCAACGTCAAAGGTCAGCGCGTCCTCGTACGCTGCGACTTCAACGTCCCGCTGAAAGACGGTAAAATCACCGACGAAAACCGTCTCGTCGCTGCACTGCCCACCATCAAGAAACTTGTCGCCGACGGCGGCAAAGTCATCCTCTGCTCTCACCTCGGCAAACCGAAGGGCGAGCCGAAACCGGAGCTCTCCCTTGCACCGGTAGCAGTTCGTCTCTCTGAGCTGCTTGGACAGCCGGTCACCTTCGCCGCAGACGACAACGTCGTCGGTGAAAACGCAAAAGCCGCTGTCGCCAACATGAAGGACGGCGACATTGTTCTTCTTCAGAACACCCGCTACCGCGCTGAGGAGACCAAGAACGGCGACGAGTTCTCCAAAGAGCTCGGTTCTCTCGCCGACGTCTTCGTCAACGACGCATTCGGTACTGCACATCGCGCTCACTGCTCTACGGTCGGCGTCACCAAATACGTTGATACCTGCGTTGTAGGTTATCTCATTGAGAAAGAAATCAAATATCTCGGCGCTGCCGTTGAAAATCCGGAGCGCCCGTTCGTCTGCATCCTCGGCGGCGCCAAGGTTGCCGACAAGCTGAATGTCATCCAGAACCTTCTCAACAAAGCCGACACCCTCATCATCGGCGGCGGCATGGCCTTTACCTTCCTCAAGGCCAAGGGCTATGAGACCGGTTCTTCTCTCGTTGACGACACCAAGCTCGACTACTGCAAAGATATGATCAAGCAGGCCGAGGAAAAGGGCGTCAAGCTCCTTCTCCCCATTGACAACGTCGTCATCAAAGAGTTCCCGAACCCCATTGACGCACCGGTTGACGCAAAAGTCATCAACTCCGACAACCTCCCGGCCGACAGCATGGGCGTTGATATCGGTCCGCGTACGGCTGAGCTCTATGCAAACGAGGTCTCGAATGCCAAGACCGTCGTCTGGAACGGACCGATGGGCGTATTCGAAAACCCGACCCTTGCAAAAGGTACTCTTGCTGTTGCCAAAGCAATGGCAGAGACAGACGCCACCACGGTCATCGGCGGCGGCGACTCCGCTGCAGCGGTCAACCAGCTCGGTTTCGGTGACAAGATGACCCACATTTCCACCGGCGGCGGCGCTTCTCTTGAATTCCTCGAGGGCAAAGAGCTTCCAGGCATTGCAGCCGCAGACGATAAGGACTAAAATAAGTAAGAAAGACCTGTAGCTGTGCTTGCAGCTGCAGGTCATAATATCATTTGAACTTCCCAAGGAGAGGTATCTACTATGAACAAAGATCTTCGTACTCCGGTCATCGCCGGCAACTGGAAAATGAACAAAACCCCGAGCGAGGCCGCTGAGCTCATCAAGAACATCGCTCCGAAAGTAGCCAACGCAGACTGCACCGTCGTCTGCTGCACTCCTTATGTTGACCTTGCATATGCTATTGAGTGCGCAAAGGGCACCAACATCCACATCGGCGCTGAGAACGTACATTGGGAAGACCACGGCGCCTTCACCGGTGAAATCTCCGCTCCCATGCTCAAAGAGCTCGGCGTTGAGTATGTCGTCATCGGCCATTCCGAGAGACGTACTTATTTCGGCGAGACTAACGAGACCGTACAGAAGAGAGTCCGTGCCGCTCTGGACGCCGGCCTGAAAGTCATCCTCTGCGTAGGTGAGACCCTCGAGCAGCGCGAGCAGAACATCACTTTCGAGACCATCGCCATCCAGGTTAAGATTGCCCTTGCAGGCGTAACCGAGGAAGAGCTTAAGAACATCATCATCGCCTATGAGCCCGTATGGGCTATTGGTACCGGCAAGACCGCTACCAATGAGCAGGCTAACGAGGTCAACAAAGCTATCCGCGACCTCATCAAAGTCCTCTACACCGAAGAGGCCGGTGACGCTTTTGTCGTTCAGTACGGCGGTTCCATGAACGCCAAGAACGCAGAAGGCCTTCTGGCTCAGCCGGACGTTGACGGCGGCCTCATCGGCGGCGCTTCCCTCAAGCCCGACGATTTTGCCACCATCGTCGCAGCTGCTTCCAAATAAGCATCTGATCTTTTCAGGCACGGTTCTTTTTAGGACCGTGCCTTTTTTCAACGGAGGATCCCCATGAGTGGTACCATACGCTTAACCACAAACCGCCTTACCCTGCGGCGCTATACAAGATCGGACGCTCCCCTTCTCCACCGCTTCTTCGGGTGCAATCCGGCAATGTATCAGTATTCCGGATGGAACCCCTACGCTACGGAATCCCAGGCAGCTTCCGCTGTCGAGCACTGTATCGCGCAGTATGAAGCAGACCCGCATTTTTACGGTTGGGCCGTAGAGTTCGACGGGGAGCTGGCGGGCACAGTCGGCGCCTACGACTTTGACGCCAGCCGGAGCACAATTGAAATCGGCATCAGCATCCGCCAGGACTTCTGGAGCCGGGGCTTCGCCCGTGAGACGCTGACCTGTGTCCTGCAGTATCTGACCGGTCCTGAGGGCATTCGGACCGTCACCGCATGGTGCGCCGCCGACAACATCGGCTCAAAGACCGCCCTACAGAGGGCCGGTATGGTTCTGACTTCCGTATCGCACAATGCCCTGGAAATTGACGGGAAGTGCTATGATAAGCTGAATTTTGAATACCATAGAACTTAACAGCGCTTGCCCGCACAGGGCTGACGGGGACGAAAAGGCCGCCGCAGGATATCTCCTGCAGCGGCCTCTTTTTCTCCTTACCAGATGGGCAAATCTGAGTCCATTCCATTCAGCTCCCGACGCACCCGGGGCCAGTCGGGCATATACTTGGACTCCAGCGCCTTGAAAGCCGGTCCGTGGTTCGGCACGACCGTGTGGCACAGCTCGTGCAGGATAACATAGGAGAGGCACTCCTCCGGATGACGGGCGAGCTGGACATTCAGCGTAATCTTTTTGGTCTGCGTGTTGCAGCTGCCCCACCGCGACGTCATAAAGCGGGTCGTCCAGGCGGAACAGTGCAGGTCTGTGTACTGTTCCCACTGGGGCAGCAGGACCTCGGTGCGCTCCTTCAGTTCGCCGCGATAAAACTCAACCAGGAGCCTGCGGCGGGCCTCCCGGTCCGGTTCCCCCCGGAGAGTCATCTGGAGATACGGGTCCCCTTCTTCCTCCCCCGCCAGCGCGATCCGGTTTTTTGCCCCGCTCACGGTCTGCAGCGGGTAAATGTCGCCCCACAGCGGGAAGACCTCGCCGTCGGTAAAGTCCGGGTTCTGCGTGACCGGCGAGCGCTGAAATTTTGCCACGTTGGCCGCAACCCAGTCCGAGCGGCTGTCCAGAAACCGCTGAATGGTGCGGTCCGACGTATAGTTCGGTGCCGTGACGACCACTTCGCCGTAGGGCGGCTTGACATAGAGATGGAGATTTCGGATGCGCTTGCGCTCGACGCGCACCGGAATGTCGTTGACTGAAAATTGCATGCGGATTATGAGTTGTCCTGTGTGACGTGCGGGGACTTGAGATTGCCCTCCATGGGGAGACGGACGCAGAAACAGGTGCCCCGCTCCTCATCCGAGTACTCGAGTCCGATTTCACCGTTGTGCTGTTCGACCATATTCTGGGCAATGGAGAGGCCGAGGCCATAGCCGCCCTTTTCCCGGGTACGGGATTCCTCCGCGCGGAAGAAACGCTCAAAGAGGTGGTCCCGCTTGTCTGCCGGAATGGGCTCGCCGGTGTTGATGACGCTGACGCGTGCGACCCGTGTCAGCGGCGTGGTCTCCAGATTGACCTGAATGGTGCCGTTGCGCTCCACGTACTTCATGGCGTTCTCAATGAGCACGATAAAGACCTGCTTCAGTTTGGCCTCGTCGCCGATGAGATAGACGTTGTCGGCAATCTTTGCCTTGAGGTGCACGTGGTTTTCATAGGCAAGGGCCTCGCTGGTCAGGACACAGTCGTATACGAGGTCGCTGAGCGAGATGTGCCGGAACTGGAACTTGGGCTGGATGCCGGCGTCTGCCCGGGCCAGGTAAAGCATTTCGTTGACCAGCTTGGTCATGCGGTTGGCCTCAGACTTGGTGCTGTCCAGCCACTTCTTCCGCTCACCGATGGTGGCATTTAAGTCGCTCTCCAGAATGTCCGTGTTGGCCAGGATGACGGTAACCGGGGGCTTGAGCTCATGGGAGGCGTCGGCAATAAACCGCTTCTGGTC
>R19__coassemble_362_pt1 | contig 22096 bp, 19 predicted proteins | sample R19__metabat2_high_PE_001 | metagenome-assembled genome bin R19
CGCTCGCGCTCATTAATGGCGTGAAACTGCTGAATGCAGCTCTTCTCACGAAAGCAATTATTAAGACGATTGCAATTGCTCTCCTGAATACGCTCGCAATCATCAATGGACTGAAGCTGCTGAACGCTGCTCTTCTTGCCGGAGCAGTCATTAAGACTACAGCAGCAATTGCTGCTACGATTGCTCTCCTGAATACACTTGCTCTTATCAATGGCCTGAAGTTACTGAATGCAGTTCTTCTTACGAAAGCAGCAATAATAAATACGGCTGTTCTTATGAACACGCTTGCTTTTATTACCGGAAAGAATCTCTTCCTTGCCAAGATTCTGACCGGTGCAATTGCAGCTCGATTTGCAGTAAAAACCATTGGAGCTCTGGAAGGCTTCTTCGATCCGGATCCTTTCGATACGGCCCTGACCGGATTTATCGCTCCGGAACTTATCTTTGTCCGCCGCGCGATCGAGCGTGGAACCGCAGCAGCGCTTGCCACTGTTACGCCGGGTGAATCTGTCGTAAAGGCAGCTTTGCTTCCGGAGACCGAATATCTGATGCTTGGCGCTGAGATGTTTGCCGTTCACAAAGTACTTCAGGTTATCGGCGCATTCGAAGGATTCTGTGATCCGGATCCGACCGACACGGCCATTACTGGCTATCTGTTCCCGGAGAGATCCATCGTTCGCCGTACCGTGGAACGTACCTTCGCCGCAGTTCTTGCCGTTATTACACCTGGTGAACTCAGCGCACTTGCCTATGCATTCCCGGAAACGGAGTATGCAAACTTCGCATACAGGATGACAGCAGCTGCTCTTGCCGTCATTACACCGCATGAGATGATGGCGAAAGCCTATCTGTTCCCTGCAAGTGAGTATGTACGCTTTGCCTATCGGATGACAGCTGCCTGCGCAGCATTGATCGATCCGTTCCACTCCGCAGTCTGGGGCTACTGCCATCCGACCACCGAGTATGCCATGATTGCAGCAGTCGCTTTTGAAGCAGTTTCTATTGTCTTCTCAGAAGTGGCTGATGTAACAGTACATATAGATGATGGTGCAGGAAATGTATTCGATAATGAATTTCCTGTCCTGATTCCGGTCTTTGCCGCAGCAATCGGGGGAGTTGCGTTACTGGTGATTGCTCCTCAGACAATGCTCTATGACGATCTCTTCGCCTGATCGAGACCGTAAATAGGAGAAATTTAATACATGGTTTGAGCTGCCGCTCCGCCTTCGGGCAGAGCGGCAGTTCTTTTTTTGGGTCTGCAGTACACTTGTAAGTTAACTTACAAAAGTTCATCAAAACATGACCGAAATGCAAAAGTTAAAATTCAATTTTGCAAATTCAAATTCGGAAAAGAAAAAAATCAAATTTCATCAGTTCGTCAGAAAGATTTGCTTTAGAAGGATGAAATTCTATGAAACTAGTCTAGAATGAATAGCCCTAACATTGTGAAATTCTCAAACAATAAATACGGAAATCTACGTATTTTCACGGCGGGACAAATTTTCCAACACATGTATGATTTTGAAATACTTTTTCAATAACATAGAATAATTGTTGCAGAAATATGAAGAAACTGTTTCAAATTAAAAAGCAAAACTTCCATTCTGCCTTTAACGAATGTACAGCATGCCCACCAATGGATGAGAATAGGCACAGTGCTGTGGATGCACTGTGAGGAGAGGAGGAAAAACATGAAGAAATTTACAGCCGTACTGTTTGCTCTTTGCCTGGCTGTATCGCTGTTTTCGGTCAGCGCCTTTGCGGCTGATGAGAACTCGATCCAGGATGCTGCAAAGAAATACGATGTTGTCGCGCATCTGAACCTGCATCGCGGCGGGAAATCGGCAAAGAACCTGCTCCCAAGCGCGGCGCGGCTTCCAGCGAAGCATCTGCTCCCAGCTCGGCAGTCGTTGAGGATACGACGACGGAACCCGCTTGACCTTGCCATCAACGGATTCTTCTTCCCAGGTATTGCACTGGTCCGCAACTTTAACCACATTGTCATTCATGGACTGTATCGGCTGAGCGGTGCATTCTCTGCACTGCTGAATCCAAGGGAGCTTGCTATACAGGGCTTCCTGTTCCCGACAGAAGCGAACTTCCGTGAGGCATACCGCTTCGCCGGAGTATTCTCTGCTTTCCTCGATCCGTCCCGCCTGGCAATTGAGGGCTATTATTTTCCGAATACGGCGATATTCAGCGCCGTCGTCCGGACGATCGCTTTCTTGGTCCTTGAGACTGTTGAGGGATCTATTACGGTCATTGATAATGGTGCGTTGGTTTATTACGATGACTTTCAACGCAAAAAAAGCCGCTGCCTGTGCAGCGGCTTTAGAATTCTCGTTTACCATTTTCCCATATGCACGCGGTCCTCTTCGTACAAATTACGCTCTTCGTCTGACGGCGCCTCTACGGGGTAGCCGAGGGCGAGGACGGAGTGGGGAACAACAGTGTCTGGAAGACCGAAAAGAGCGGTCTGGCGGTGGACACGGTCCATCTGCGGCCAGGTGCCGAGCCAGACGCCTTCGACGCCCAGACTGCGGGCGGCCAGCAGCATGTTTTCGCCGGCGATGGCGCCGTCGACGACCCAGTAGTCCGGGGCGGGCTGGAAGGCCCGCTCGAGGTCGCCGCAGATGAGGATGCCGGCGGCCGCTCTCTTAAGAGGTGCGGCGGGGGATCCGTTGGCGTCGGCCATCTGTGTGAGCTTCTGCTTATCGGTTGTCAGGACAAACGACCAATCGCGCGCGTTGACGCAGGTGGGGCCGCTCATGCCGGCCCGCAGAATCTCGTGCAGGACTTCCTCCGGGATAGGCCGGTCCGCAAATCGGCGGATGCTGGAACGGGTGAAGATGTTGTGCAGGGTGTCCATTAAGAATCCTCCTCTTTTACCTGGGGCACGGCGATGAGGTCATTCTGGAAGCGGGACAGATGCTCGAACGGGAGGATCATGCGCCCGCGGAAAAGGCCGCAGCCGTCATTGATCAGGTAGTTGTTGGTGGCGGAAAACATATTGACATCCAGCGTGTTGAGCTCAAGGTTCTGGAGCTCGTGGATGCGCTCGTAGGCTTCGTCGAAATAGCGGGAGGCGCCATAGGGCACTGCCTTGCGGCGGGCACGGGAGCGCTCCTGCGTCTTTTCGTAGTTCTCATGATTGGCGCGGCCGATCTCGGCGAAATCGTCCATGGATTTTGTGCGGAGCTGAACCTCCATGAAGCATTTGGCGCTGTCGTCGAAGAAAGTGACATGCAGGGAACGGTAGCCGGTGCCCTTGAGGTTGGTCACATAGTCCCTATAATAGGGGCGCACGGCGGGAGCCAGCAGCGGGGACTTCTCCTCTTCCACAATGCCGGCAGGCTGTACGGTGAACTCGCGGTCGGAGAGGAATGCCGGGAGCCGGTTGGCGATGTCGTAGAGGTAACGGATTTCGGTCTCATCCTGGGTCTCACCGGGCTTCAGGTGGCACTTCGGCATGGAGATAACAATGCGATACGCAATTAAATCGTGGAACCGGCTGACCCGTTGTTTCAGGCTCTCAACGCTGGGAATTTCGCCGGTTTTGGTATAATGGTCGTAGATGTGTTCTACAATATAGCCGTTGAATTTTTCTTCCGCCCGTATCAGCGACTTAATGCGCCCGCGGTACGTAAAGGCGAGGTACGGGTACAGGTCTGCCATGTACTGGTAGAACTCCAGAATGCGCTGGGACTGGTAAGTCAGGAAGTCGTTGTGAATGAGGAGATCTTCCATTCCGTTCAGAAACTCACTGTGCAGACGGTCAATGGGATTGTTGTCTGCCACCGCGTCGGCGGCCAGTGCGTCTGCGTAATTCTGAATGATTTTGAGAACCGTATCTCCGCTGTGGAGAAATTCATTCAAACTGGTCATTTCATTGATTCCCTTCCAATAATGTATCTACTTTATCATACAACAGAAAGGCGAAGATAGTTTATGAAACTTAACTTTATCACCATTTATGTGCGGAACTTGGCGGCCTCTGAGGCCTTCTACACCGAACTGGCCGGGCTGTCGGTTCAGCGGCGCCTGCAGCCGAAAGGGCTGGAGATCACCTTCCTGGGCAATGTGGAGGGGGAAACCTCTCTGGAACTCATTCAGGGCGCGCCGGAGCCGGTCTCGGCCCAGGGCCTTGTCCTGAGCTTTCGGGCTCCGGAACCGCTGGCACTGACCCGCAGGAAGGCCGTGGAGCTCGGATACGAGCCCTCTGAAATCCAGAGCGGGGGGCCGAAACCCGACAGTTTCACGGTGAAGGACCCCGACGGAATTACAGTGGAATTCGGGGTGTAAAAAACCGCCGTACAGCTCTTTACCAGGGCTGTGCGGCGGTTTCTGTATTGTTATTTGATCAAAGCGCCTCGAGACCCTCTTCTCCGGTGCGGATACGGATGGCGTTGGTGCAGGGATAGACGAAGATCTTGCCGTCGCCGATGTGGCCGGTGTAGAGCTCCATCTTGACCATATTGACGATATCATCTACGCGGTCGGCGTCGACGATGATGTTGACCTGCTGCTTCGGGAGAAGCATGAACTCTTCGTTCTCCTCGACGGCGTACTCATAGCTGCCTTTCTGCTTGCCGCAGCCGATAACCTGCATCACGGTCAGACCGCTGACGCCCTCTTCTTCGAGGACGTGCTGCAGTTTTTCAAGTTTTGCGTTACTGGTGATAATCTCAATTTTGGCGAGTGCCATAATCGTTCATCCTTTCTTATTTCCAGATTCCGCGCTCTTTGCGGACTCGATAATACATGGGGTGTTCCATTGCCAGAACTTTATGGATGGGCACGCTCTTGAAGAGCGGCATGCGTAGTTTGAATTTTGTCCAGAGGACTGCATAGAGAAGTAAGACGGCGAGGACAATGCCGGTGAGCAGGAAGATCATATTTCGCTCATGCGGGTTGTCGGAGATGTTGATGACCATATAGGCTGTCCCGATAATTCCGATCAGCGGGAGAACGGGGCCGCCTTTGACTTTGAAACTGCGGGGTGCTTTCGGCAGGCGGCGCCGGAAGACCAGTACATCGATATGGGCACAGATGTAGGAGAGCATCCAGAAGACGGAGCCGACCAGGATCAGGAACGAAATGGTGTCGGAGGAGTCGTTGGAGATCCAGGCGAAGATCAGAATACAGATGCTGACAATAATGCAGCCGATCCATGGGACCTTTTTCTTATTGGTCTTCGCAAGGAAATGTGGGAGCATGTTCATCTGAGCCATGCCCTGTCCGATGCTGGCCAGACCCTGTACGGAGGAGTTCTGCGTACTGATAAGGGCCAGTGCGGAGACCAGAGCCATCCAGTACTTTCCGAATTTGCCGAGCAGCGCTTCACCGTATGTGAGGTGCGGGGCAGGGGAAGCGGTGAGTTCAGCCCATGGGACATAGTGGTGGAATCCGAGCACCATGATGGACTGGATGACGCAGATGATGCCGAGACCGATCATCATGCCCAGCGGCACATTCTTTCGGGCATTCTTAACATCCTTGGAAATGGGAATGGCATATTCCGCGCCGATAAACAGCCAGAACGCCACCGCCGTATTGGCGAGAATGGTTTTGAATCCGGTGCTGCCTGCGGGGACCGCCGGCTGACTGACGACGGGGCCGGTGCCAAGTTTAAGGGTGCCGATGATGCCCATCAGGAGCAGCGAGCCCAGCAGAATGTAGGCCACGGCATCCTGCACTTTGGCGAAGATATCGACGCCGTTCAGATTGGCAATCAGCAGCAGGATGGTGACGATGAAGGTGTACCAGTAATTGTTGATGTTCAGCGGGATGATTTCTCCCATGGAGTAGGCGAAAATAGAGGCCTCGACGCCGCAGGTCAGGATGCTGGAGAACATGTAGCCGCCGATCATCAGAACGATGGTCGGTATGGGACCGAGGGCGGCCAGCGTGTACTGGGCCAGTCCGCCGGTGGTGTTCGGCATCAGCGCATTCAGCTCTGACATGGAGGCCATGGTGATCATATTCAGAATACAGGCGACAACCATGGCGGGGATGAACAGGAAGCCGATGGTACCGGCGCCCCGTCCGAGCGAAACCAGGCAGCTGGTGGCGATGACGAGTCCGACGGATACCGAGACGACATCTTTCAGGCCGAGTTTGGGTTCGGAAGTCAAAAGCGGTCTCCACCTTTCTGTTATGCCATATCCGGTTTGTCCCAGAGAGGAAGTTCCGTGCCGATGCCCATTTTCAGGGCATTGCGGTACACGTGGCCGCCCCAGGCAATATCCTCGACGGGCATGCCGCCGACGGAGTAGATGATGATTTCATCATCGTTCCGGCGGGCGGGTTTGTCACCGGAAATGATGTCCGGGAGATGGATGACATCCTCTTTCTGAATTTTGCCTTCGTGGATCATATCGGTGAACTTGGCGCCGATGATCTGGACCATTTCAAAGCTGGGATAGACGAACTCCTCGGCCCAGGACTCATAGAGTTTCCGGTTGTCCACGACTTTAACGGCTTTCTGGATAAATTCGTCGTCAAAACGGGCGGCGGAGGGCATGCAGAAGAGAGCACCCGGACGGACCCAGGAGGAGTCAATATAGGTAAAGTCCTTCTCGTGGACCGGCGCCGTGGCTGTAGTGCAGATAATGTCGCTGTCCCGTACGGCGTCTTCTACGGTGTCGCAGACGACAAAGTTTTCTGCCTGTGGGTAAGATGCCTTTATGGTGTCAATAAATTTGTCAATGGAGGCGCGGCCGCGACCCTTGATTTTGACCGTCTTAATGGTGGGACAGGCGCTGATTGCGGCCATGGCGGTCGTGCGACCCATGACACCGGGCCCGATGACGGAGAGAACCTCCGCGCCCTTGCGGGCAAGATGTCGGACGCCGACGCCGGAGACCGCGCCGGTGCGGTAGCAGCTGACCAGGTTTGCGGACATCATGGCCAGAGGGGCGCCGGAGTCTTTATCGTTCAGCATCATCATGAGGATGGAGCGGGGAAGGCCCTTTTTCCGGTTGGCAATATTCGAGCCGTACCATTTCATACCGGCCATCTGATAATTTCCGCCGAGATACGCGGGCATTGCCATGAAGCGGCGGTCGTCGCCGTTGGCGGGCATTCCGGGGAACTGTGGGTGATCCGGGAAAATGATCTGCGTGCCATGGGAGTTGTGGTTCTCACCGCCCATGACGTAGTCCCCGCGATGGAGGGTCATAAGGGTGTCCTCCATAACATCTACGCACGCATCCATATCTTTGACACCGGCCCGTATCATGTCCGGCTCACTTAAGTAGAGAAATTTAATTGCAGCATCCATTTTTTCATTGGCTCCTTTTTCTGATTTCTGACGATTTTGGGGGACAAAAAAGGCCCGGGAAAGCAAACCGCTTTCTCAGGCCTCATCGTCTCTAACGCTGGCAATTATAGGACAGATTTTCTTTTTGCCGATTGTAAATAATGGAACAGTTGGCGTACAGTACCTCAATTTGGTAGAATAGACGAGGAAAAACATTTGAAAGAGGAATCCAATCTATGAAATCCATGCTGAAACGACTGCTTTCGGCTGTGCTGGCGTGCACCCTGCTCTGCGCGCTGGCCCTTCCGGCCGGCTCCGCGCCGGTCCTGCCGAAGAAAATCCAGAGTTCCAAAGGCTATTCCTGGACGTATACCTTAAACGGACAGGAACTCCGCATTCGCTGCCACGACCGGAAGACCTGGAGTGAGGTCGGTGCCCCGTTCAACGAGTACTATGGGCACGGCTACAATCTTCCGTTCCTTATGGAATCCGACCGGCAGATGCAGAGTGTTATGCTCTCCTGCGACGGCTCCTATCCGGACGAGCTGGTCCTCGGCCTCAGTGAACTGGTGCGGAGCGGCACAATAAACCGTATCGTCTACGATGACAGTGTCGGCTACAACTATGTCCTTCTGTTTGAGACGGCAGGCGGACGGACCCTGCACGGAACCCTGCGGTACCAGCAGCAGGAAATTCAGGCTTCTTACCGCTATGACACCCTCGGCCATCTCATCGCAATTCAGTACGCTTCCCAATCACAGGACGGAACTTCCCGTGAATGGACGGACCGGTATTATTGGAATCCACTTGGTCTGCTCAACGCTGTGGAGCGGGACGGAAAGATGATCTACTGCGAAAACGCCTACGGACGCGTCAGTCAGACGACCGGCAATTCCGGTACGACGACTATCTCCTACCGCAATGGTGTTCCCGAGGATATTGTCACCACAGGCTCCAAGGCGACCGAGTCATACTGCTTCTCCTTTGCGAACGGGCGAATCTCCAAAGTGTCTTCCGGCGTTGTTCTGCCGGATGCGAGCGACGGTGAGGTATATACGTTTACGTATTAAAAAATGGGGACGTGCGGGCCTGTTCTTTCTGCTCCGCTGTCCCGCAAAAAAAGGCGCACTGCAAAACACTGCAGTGCGCCTTCTCTTTTTTCTGTTTATTTGGTTTCCGTCTTTACGCTGGTGTTGACACCGTCTTTAAAGGTGTAGCGGGTGTTCTTGACCTGTTTGGAACCGTCCGAGTAGGTGGTGGTTTCCGTTACGATCATGAGACCGTTGAACTTGACCGGCTTTTTCGACTTGCTGTCCTTGGCGACAATGATGTATTTGCCGTCAGCGTCTTTGGCGACGCGGTAGCTGTCGTTGGAGTAGGTGTACTTGACAGAAGCGACTTTCTTGTCGGCGCTGGTCTCTTTCTTGTTCTTGCTGGCCTTTTTCTTCGGCTCAGCGGCTTTTTTGGTTTCGGTGCCGTCGAGCGGATACAGGTTCGGGCGGCCTTTTACGGTCTTGACGTCGGTGCATTTACCATCTTCGAAGGTGTAGCGGACGGTGTTGACCTCTTCGGTGCCGTCCGGCTTTTTGGTGGTGATGATTTCACACTGGAGACCGTTGAATTTAACCGGTTTGCCCTCGCTGCTGTAAGCGCGGTATTCGCCTGATGCATCCTTCTTGACCGGGTACTTGGGGTTGGACCACTCGGTTGTGGTGACGGTTGAAGTGCTGGACTTGGTCTCTGCGGCAGAAGCGGCCGGAACGGAGACGGCCAGGACAGAGCCGGCCATAAGGCAGGACATGACAATGGCGAGCGCTTTGCGGGTAATGGATTGTTTCATAATATTACCTTCTTTTCCAATCCTATTGCTGTCGCCGGAGGGGATTCCTCCGGCGGCAGTACCTATTTTAGCACAAAATCAGAATTTGTTTAGGGGTAACTCTGCTATAATGAGTACAATATTTGGAGGTTTGTAAAAGATGAAAAAAATCCTGGCCATATGTCTGACAATTATTATGCTGCTGTGTACATGCGGTGCGGTGACGGCGGCGGCGCGGACGGGAATTCGTGTTCATCGCGCAGGGGTTCCGTCCGGGAGCTTCCAGAAAGATGTCTCGTTCCCCGATGCCATGGGAGACGTGGAGCCGATGCTGGCGGATAACAGTACCTGCGGCTTTCTGGGGTATCACGGACAGGGGGAGCTGTATGTGACCGTGGGGCAGGGGGTTGAGAAATTTTCCCTGTTCATCAACAATAAAAAGGTACACACCGGCGGCATGAAGGCCGGGCAGACCTATCGGGTGGATTTTTCCGGAGCCGCCAGGGACGGCACCAATCAGCTGCAGCTGAGCAATGTGGAGCCGAGAAATATGAAACAGGCTATCCGGGTGCGGATTCCCTATCCGGTGGTAAAGAATGGGAGCGCCAAAGAGGGCGGTCTGAATCCGAAGACGCTGGATGCCATTGATGACATCGTATCCTCGGACATCCATCATGGCTTCAGCAGCGCGCAGATGGCGGTGGTCCGAAACAGCCGGCTGGTCTATCAGAACGCATGGGGGCTGTGCAGCTCGTATGACGAAAATGGGAATCGACTTACATCGGGGAAAAAGGTGGACAATGACACCCTTTACGACCTCGCCTCCAATACCAAGATGTACTCGGTCAATTACGCAGTTCAGTACCTGGTGACGCAGGGCAAGCTGGATCTCGATACTAAAATTACCGACATCGTCGGGGACCGGTTTGCCGATGACACTGTCCGCGTGGCGTATCCGAACCGGCCGCAGCAGAGTCTGGAGACCCAGCGGGAATGGAAGCGCAGCCTCACCATTCGGGACGTGTTGAAGCACCAGGCAGGCTTCCCGGCCGATCCGAGCTACCATGTGAAAAAAATAGCTGGGCCGCTCTATTCCGGATCGGACGGCAGCGCCGCCACCCGCCAAAAGACGCTGGAGTCTATTTGCAAGACACCCCTCATGTACGAGCCGGGAACGGAGACGCTCTATTCCGATGTCGACTATATGCTCCTGTGCTTCGTCGTTGAAAAAGTGACCGGCATGTCCATGCAGGACTATCTGAAGCAGGTCTTCTGGAAGCCGATGGGGCTGACACATATTACATATCGGCCGCTGGACAACGGCTTTACGAAAAAAGACTGCGCAGCGACAGAACTCAACGGAAACACGCGGCAACACACGGTCGCGTTTCCTGGAATTCGGACCCATACCATTCAGGGCGAGGTTCATGACGGCAAGGCCTATTACGCCATGGCTGGAATCTCCGGGCACGCCGGCCTGTTTGCAAATGCCACGGACCTTGCGAAACTGGCCTCCGTTATGCTGACCGGCGGATACGGGAATCACCGCTATTTCTCCCAGGACGTGCTGGACACGTTCACCGCCCCGAAGAGCGAGAAGAACCCGGACTGGGGCCTTGGCTGGTACCGCAACGCGGACGGAAAGCGGGTCAAATATTTCAGCACCTACGGTCCCTCCCGCGCCATCGGGCACCAGGGGTGGACCGGGACGCTGACGCTGATTGACCCGGACCGGCAGCTGGTCCTCGTCTTTCTGACCAACAAAATCAACACGCCCATGTCCAACCCCAAAAAAGATATCAAATCCTTCAACGGCAACCAGTATGTCACCTCAACGCTCGGCTTTGTGACACAGCTCCTCTATATGGGGCTGGACGACCAGAACGTGAACGACAGCCTCCCCGCCATTCTGGCCGACATGGTTGGCGAAAAGTGCAGGCAGGCTTCCGGGGCATCGGGCAATAATGCAACTGTACAGGCTGCTTATGCGCTGAACGACGCATTGAAAAAATATACGCGGCAGCACCCCGGCAGTTCGGCGCGGGAGTATGCCCGCCAGGCCTCCGGATGGATCCGGGAACTTCAGGAGATGAAAGCATGACCATTGCAAAGATAACCGAACAGATGATTGCGTATTCCGAGGGCAGCCTCCACGACATTGCCCATTTCATTAAAGTGCACAGCTATGCCCGCACCATTGCGCTGCTGGAGGGCGTGGACGATGAGACCCGCGAGACGGTGGAGACCGCCGCACTGGTGCACGACATCGCCTGCCCGGTGCTCCGCCCCAGATTCGGCGGCACCGCCCCCGGCAAAGAGCAGGAGCGGGAGGGCGGCCCTATGGCGCGGGCTCTGCTTGAAAAATGCGGGGTCCCGTCTCCCCGAATCGATCGGGTGGTGTTTCTCGTAGAGCATCACCACACTTACACCGGCGTGGATGGCATGGACTGGCAGATTCTCCTGGAGGCGGATTTTCTGGTCAACGCCCACGAGAGCGGCCTGCCGCGCTATGCGGTTGAGGCGTTCCGCCGGAATGTGTTTCGGACCGCCAGCGGCATCCGCCTGCTGAATGAGATGTATTTGGAGAACGCTCAGGAATAGGTCCCTGACAGAAAAACACCCTCTCCGGCATTGCGCCGAAGAGGGTGTCGTTTTACATATTGGCCAGACTGCCGTTGCCGCCGTCGGGGCTGACTGCGTCGCGGGAGCCGTCCTTGACGGAGGGGCCGCGGATCTGGTCGCAGGTAAAGAAAATGCGTTTCATTTTTGTGTAGTTCGTCTTGTAGAACGGGTAGCAGGCGTAGAAGATGGCCTGATGGTTCTGCCGGTTCAGGGTGTCAAAGGAGAAATCCCATTTGTCCATGACCTGGATGTCGGAGATGCGGTAGACATAGGTGCCATAGGGCATGGTCACGGTAATTTCATCGCCTTTTTTTGCGTTGGCGAAGCCGGAGAAGCTGAGGCGCGCGTGGCCCGCGATGAGGGGCTCGGTGGCAAAGCCCGGGAGGCTCGAGAAGGCGTGCAGACCGGCGCCTTTCATGAGGTCGCCGTCGTCGGTGCCGTAGACCAGGTCGCAGTCAATTCCCAGTTTTCGGCTGGTAACATGGCCGATGACTTCGCCGTTATAGAAATCGTGGTGGATATCGGAGAGCTGGATATCGGCCGGCTTTGTTGTCGTCTTTTTTGTGGTCGTCACCGGCTGGCGCCTTATAGGATGCACCGCAAGAGCGACACAGAGCACCACGAGCAGACAGATCAGCGGTACGAGAAAAAAGAGCAGATTGTTGGAAGGTTTGGAATCAGTTGTTTTCATAATACAGAACATCCTAGGACGGATGGCGGAAGATTGCAAGTCCGCAACGGAAAATGTTAAGGTTCAAATTTATTTTCAAACGATATTGAACTTTTACTCAAAAAGTGAAATAATAGGTTCAAATCAGAAATCAAAAGTTCAATTTTAGGAGTGAACCATATGGAAGCAGCTTTCTCCAGCCGGCTGAATGAGGCCATGGACAAAAAACAGATGAAACAGGTGGACGTCCTGCGGGCCGCCGAGGAAAAGGGATATAAAATCGGGAAGAGCCAGCTGAGCCAGTATGTCAGCGGGAAAACGGTACCGCGGGAGGAAACCATGCGGGAACTCGCCGATCTGCTTGGCGTGGAGGCCGAGTGGCTGGCGGGCACCGATCGGCCGGCGGTTCGGAATTTTACGAAATCGCACAAGCTGGACAATGTTCTGTACGATGTCCGGGGTCCGGTAGTAGAGCTTGCGAACCGGATGGAGGAGAACGGCACGCACGTGCTGAAGCTCAACATCGGCAATCCGGCCCCCTTCGGATTCCGCACGCCGGATGAGGTGGTCTACGACATGGCCCACCAGCTCACGGAGTGCGAGGGCTATTCCAACTCCAAGGGCCTGTTCTCGGCGCGCAAGGCAATCATGCAGTATGCGCAGAACAAGCACATTCCAAATGTCAGCATCGACGACATCTACACCGGAAACGGGGTCAGCGAGCTCATCAATCTGAGCATGTCGGCGCTGTTGGACAGCGGGGACGAGGTGCTGGTGCCGGCACCGGACTACCCGCTTTGGACCGCCTGCGTCACGCTGGCGGGCGGCACGGCCGTGCACTATATCTGTGACGAGGAGTCCGAGTGGTACCCGGACATCGACGACATCCGTAAAAAAGTCACGCCGCGGACAAAGGCCATCGTCATCATCAATCCGAACAACCCGACGGGCGCGCTGTACCCCCGCGAGGTCCTGCAGGAAATCGTGGAGGTCGCCCGGGAGAATCAGCTGATGATCTTCTCCGACGAAATCTATGACCGTCTGGTCATGGACGGGCTGGAGCACGTCTCCATTGCCTCTCTGGCGCCGGATCTGTTCTGTGTCACGTTCTCGGGCCTTTCCAAATCCCACATGATTGCCGGCTACCGCATCGGCTGGATGATTCTGAGCGGAAACAAGCGGATCGCGCGGGACTATATTGACGGCCTGAATATGCTTTCCAACATGCGGCTCTGCTCCAATGTGCCGGCGCAGTCCATCGTGCAGACCGCGCTCGGCGGATACCAGAGCTGCCAGAGCTATATTCAGCCCGGCGGACGCATTTACGACCAGCGGGAGTTTGTCTATGAGGCGCTGAACAGAATTCCAGGCATCTCTGCCAAGAAGCCGAAGGCGGCGTTCTATATTTTCCCGAAGATCGATACGAAGAAATTCAACATTACGGACGACGTCCAGTTTGCACTGGATCTCCTCCAGGAGCAGAAGATCCTGATCGTCCAGGGCACCGGCTTCAACTGGATCAAACCGGACCATTTCCGCGTCGTCTACCTGCCCCGGACACGGGTTCTGACCGAGGCCTGCGAGAAGCTGGATCTCTTCCTGTCCACGTACCGGCAGTGAGCCTTTTTCGCGGAATTCACTTGCATTTTCTGTACATTTTTTTATAATAGATTCAAATTTAACAAGGCTGCTTTGTGGCACGACACCGGACAGATTTGTCCGGACACGATACGAATTGCGGAATCCGGAGTGCCAGAGAGCTGTAACCAAAACGGAAAAGCATGCACTTCGGTGCATGCTTTTTTAGTGCCCGGCAGCGGGAAAGGAGTTCTTTTTTTGAATCAGGAAACCAAAGACGCCAACGCCTTTCTGGCGACGGAACCGCTGGGGAAACTGCTGCGGCAGTTCTCTCTGCCCTGCGTCATCTCCCTGCTGGTGGGGGCGCTCTATAACATTGTGGATCAGATCTTTATCGCGAATGCGAGTTATCTGGGCTCCTACGGCAATGCGGCCAACTCGGTGGTCTTTCCGCTGACCATCATTGCTCTGGCCATTGCGACGATGATTGGCGACGGATGTGCCGCCTACAGCAGCATCAGCCTGGGCACCCGGAACCAGAAGACCGCCGACCGGAGTACCGGTGCTGCCATTCTGCTTCTGCTGGTAAGCTCGGCCGTCATCCTTGTACTCTATCTGATTTTTGCGGAGCCGCTGATTAAGGCGTTCGGCGGCGATGTCAATGAACAGACGTTTCGCCTTGCCAGACAGTACCTGTTCTGGCTGACCCTGGGCATGCCGGGCTATGTCTTCGGGCAGGGCCTGAATCCGGTCATCCGTTCGGACGGCTCGCCGCGGTTTGCCATGGTGACGCTGATGGTGGGCGCGTGCATCAATATTGTACTGGACCCGATCTTCATCTTTGTCACCCATTGGGGCATGATGGGTGCCGCCGTCGCCACGATTATCGGCCAGTACGTCTCGGCCGCCATGTCTCTCTGGTACTGCTTCCACATGAAGGCGGTCCATTTGCAGAGGGACTGTTTCCGCATGCGCGGCGGTCTCTACAAGCGGATGCTGCCTCTTGGCATCACGAGCTTCCTCTCGCAGATTTCCAACGTTCTCTCCCTCGCCGCAGTCCTGAACATGGCGAAGAAGTACGGTGCGCTGGACCCGGTTTACAGCCAGGCCCAGTACGCCCAGATTCCCACCGCAGTCATCGGCATCGTCATGAAAATCTTTCAGATGGTTATGGCCATCGCTATCGGCATTGCGGCGGGCGCCATCGGTGTCGTCGGCTACAATGTCGGTGCCGGGCGGTATGACCGCGCCCGCGGCCTGATGCGCCGCGTCGTTCTGACCGAGGCCATCGTCGGTCTGATTGTCACGATTCTGTTCGAGGCGATCCCAGGACCGGTCATGAATGTGTTCGGCGCTGCCCATGAATCGATCTATTACCGCGAGTTCGCGGTTCGCTGCATCCGCATCTTCCTCTCGATGATGGTGTTCGCCTGCGTCAACAAGGGCATGTTCATTTTCCTGCAGTCTCTTGGCAAGGCAAAAGAGTCTATCGTCCTCTCCATGACCCGGGAGATTGTCTTCGGTGTCGGCCTTGTGCTGATCCTCCCGATCTGGATGGGACTGGACGGCGTACTCTATTACATGCCGCTGGCGGATATCCTGACCTTTTTCATTACGATCGCTGTCCTCTTTCAGACCAACCGTGAGCTAAAACGCAGGATGGCGGAAGCCGGAGCGGCTTCTGCTGCTGCACCCGCTGCTCCGCAAGGGTCCGCGAAAACCGACTATATCATTACGATCGGCCGAACCTATGGTGCCGGTGGACGGGTGCTCGGACGTGCTCTGGCGGAACATCTGCAGATTCCGTACTATGACACCGAACTTCTGGATCAGACGGCGCGGACGCTTGGAATGGACCGGAAATACCTCGAGTCGATCGACGAGAAGAAGCTCTCCGCCGGTACCATCTACAGCTACAGCGTCGGGGAGACGGACCAGCGCCAGCTGATCTATGAAGCCCAGACCGAGATCCTGGAGAAAGTGGCCGACCAGGGCCCCTGCGTCGTCATCGGCCGGCGGGCCGACCGGGTCCTCTCCAGCCGACCCAACCTGCTGCGCGTGTTTGTCACAGCTTCGCCGGAACGGCGCTGTCGCCGCATCATGGAGCGGGACGGGCTGACCGAGGAGGCCGCCCGGAGAAAGATGGCCAAGGTGGACCGGGAGCGCGCGGCCTACTACAACCAGCTCTGCGAGGGGGATGCCTGGGGCCGTCCGGACAACTACGACCTCTGCTTCGATCTGGATTCAATCTCCGAGACAGAGGCGATTTCCCAGATTTGTCAGAAGGCAGAGGACAAATTTGCAAAAAATATATGACAGAAAATAACAGATTTGGTCTTCTATCCGGGGGCGTTTCCGCGTATCATATTATTTAAGAAAAGTCTTTTGCAAATTCGTTCCCAGAATAGGAGAAAATCGTTGAGTAATGTCAATTCTTCCAATCAAATCAAGTTTAACAACCGGGACCGAATCTATCGGTATGTCTATCAGCATCCGGCTGTCTCGCAGCAGGATATCTCTTTCGAGCTCCGGCTGAGCCGGCCTACCGTAACCAACAATCTTGCCGTTCTGGAGCAGACCGGAATGATTATCCGGTCGGGCCAGACGGAGACCGGGCTGGTGGGCCGGAAAGCGACGGCCTACAGCATCAACGCCCAGCACCGCATTGCCTTCGGCGTGGAGTTTGACTTCAAGGACCTGACCATTGTCGCTGTCGATCTTTATGGGAACCTGATCCAGCGCAAAGTTTTCCTGATGGACTACGACTCCACCGACGAGTATTTTGAGGTGGCTTCTCAGCATATTCTGTCTTTCGTCCGGGAGATTTCCAAGTCGGAAGAGCAGGTCCTGGGAATTGGCTTCTCCATGCAGGGCCTGGTCAACGTCGAGAAAAATCGCGTCTCGTATGGCAAGATCATTGATTACACCGGTTTTACACTCGATTCCTTCGCCAGCCGCCTTCCCTACCCCTGTGTCCTGGAACACGACGCCGTCTGCGCCGCATTCTCGGAACTCTGGTCGAACCCGCATATTACCAATGCAGTCTATCTGTTCATCAGCGGCCACCTGGGCGCTGCCATGATCGTCGACCGCAAAGTTATCTTCGGAAAGCACGGGCACAACTGTACACTGGAACATCTGCGTCTGTTTGACCGCAGCAAGCCCTGCTACTGCGGAAAGAGCGGCTGCGTCGAGACCGAATGCTGCATCCACTCGCTTCTGGAAGAGGGGGAGACCCTGGAGACCTTCATGCACATGGCACGGGCCGGCAAAGAGCCCTACGCAGGGCGCTGGAAGAAGTTCCTCGAAAACCTCGCCGTCACCATTAATGCGGCCCATCTGGTCTTCGACGCCGACTTTATTCTCGGCGGCACGCTTGCCCCGTACTTTACGGAACAGGATGTCGACTTTCTCCACGAGGAAGTGGCAAAACTGACTCCATTTGACGACTTTACACGGTTTATCCACATCAGCAAAATGCCGGAGTACAACAGCATTGTCGGTGCGGCACTGCCGTACATCGACAGCTATCTGGAAAATCTCACCTGGAATTGAGAAAATCCAAATTCGTACAAACGGGACCGTTGCAGAATCTCTTCTGCGGCGGCCCTTTTTCGTATGTTTTTGGTCCGATGTACTGGAACAGATCATGAAAAAAATTCAAGAATTGTATTTGAATTTCTCCCGATTTAGAATAGGGGCACTTTGTGTTTTGGAGGAATTCTTGCATGAGATTGGAAGATCTGGACAAAATCCTGGACAGCTACGTCAGCCGGTTCCAGGAGATGGACGATCTTATGACCAACGACGAGGCCGCCAAATGGCGTGCGGTCTCCCACTTTCAGAAGGTGTGGAAGCAGCGCCTTCCGTTTGCCGAAAAATGGACCCGTGCCACTTCAGAGGCCGGATCTTTGCTGGACCCTTATGGCCATCGCAGCCTGGAGGGTCTTCAGTTCCTGCTCCGCTACCCGGACGGCGCCGTCTTTGCCGAGCAGTGCATCGGCTGGATTTGCCAGGAGGACGACGGCAATCTCTTTGCCCGCCAGCAGCGCCTCCGCGAGGCGGCCGCACAGCTTCAGGGCGAGATTGAGCATAAGAGACGCGCCTACCGCTCGTTTCCCTTCGAAGGGGAAAATGCTCTGGCCTGCCTGACGCTGGCCCGACCGGCTGACAACTATTTCTTCCGAAAGGAGGAGGCGGACTTCTTCGCAGCCTGCGTCAGCTATCCGTTTGACTTCTCCGGCGGTGTCTCCCTCTCGGAGTATTATGACATGTGCGACCAAATCCGGGAGCACCTGCAGAGCCGCACAGACATTCAGAGGCTCATCCATCTGCGCTGCATCAAAAACGGCGTGGAAGATCTCGCCGATGAGGACCACCTTCTGGTCTACGATATTATCCACTGCAACTATGCCTATGGTCTGATGCCCGGCCGCAAACCCGGCCGCGTCTCCCGCACGGAGACCGCCCGCCGCATCCGGGAAAACGAGGAGCGCGAAGAACTCGGCCGGCGCATCATGATGATGCAGGTCAAGCTGAATCACCTGGAACAGGCGGCCTCGGTCAACCCGCTTCAGGAGGGAACCGGCGTCATCCACAAGGCATACGGCCTCGGTTCGGTCATCGTATGCACGGCCACCAGCATTACCGTCCAGTTCGGAGACGCCGAGAAAAAATTCCGCTTTCCAGATGCTTTTGACAAGGGCTTCCTGACCATGACGGACACCGACAGCATGGACGCCTGTGCCAGTGCGGTTCGACAGCGCGCCGAGCGCAAGTACCTTGAAAACGAGCTTGCGCAGATGCAGCAGAAAATGAAATCGCTGATGGCGTGAGCAAAAAAGAGCGCAATGCAGAGAAAACTCTGCATTGCGCTCTTTTTTGTTACAGATCTACCTGTTCAAAATTTCGAATTGCCCGGTACATGGAAGTGCCGGTCAATCCGATGAACAGGAAAGCGCCCAACAGGAGCACGCTCAGCTGCAGGCCCAAGTGTGCAAAGCCGAAGGAATTGAGCGCACTGAGTCCCGGAATGTGAAAGAGAAATTCGCTTAAGAGGACTACGGCAAAGGAGGCGGCAAGAAATCCGATAAAAGGTCCGGTGAACTTATAACCGGTCTTGAAAAAGCCTCCGACAAACAGGGCGTTGAACAGCCCGAGCACCAGCAGAACATAGCCAAGATAGACGAAATTGGCAGTCATCAGGGCATTGCTTCGATAGACCGAAGAATTGACAAAGAGAGTCATACGAATCAGTGTCACCGCACCGGTCAGAAGGAAATAGCAGATCTCGAGGAGGCAGCAGAATGCGTACTTGGCCCGGACGATGTCGCGCTTTGAAATGGGAAGGAGCGCAGAAAAAGTGATATCGTTCGCTTCTCTGGCCGACTGAAAAGACTGAAACAGTCCGAGGCAGACAAAAAAGGTTCCGACCAGAATCGGATAGCCGGGAAGAAAGGCCATAAAGGCAAAAAGAAGAAAAAGATAGGAGAGGGGCGAGGCCGCCAGGCGGAATTCTTTGCGGAGCAGTTTGTTCATAGCCGTTCACCCCTTTCCATGCGCAGAATGGCGTTTTCCAGGTTTTCACCGGCTTCACAGCAGTTTCTGCGGAAATCGTCTGTGGAACAATTGGCGGCAAGCCTGCCGTTTCGAAGATACAGGATATCGTCTGCGCATTTCTCAACATCGGAGATGATATGGGTGGAAAACAGAATTGCCAGTCCGCGTTTTCGGAGTTCGGCAAATATGTCCAGAAGTTCGTCTCTGGAAAATGGATCCAGCCCGCTGGTGGGTTCGTCCAGGATCAGAATTTCAGCCCGGTGGGAAAGGGCGAGCAGGAGATTGCATTTCACTTTCATGCCCTCGGAGAGCTCGGAGGGAGATTTATTTTCGTCGATGTGAAAGAGCGAGAGATACTCCTGACAGGCGCTGTCATCCCACGAAGGAAAAAAGGTCTTTGTTATGGCAACAATATCCCTGATTTTTTTGCGGGGATAATAGTTGACGGCGCCGGTGGAATAGCCGATTCTCTGTTTGATCTCCTCTTCGTGCTCCTGGAATGGCAGACCAAAATAGAGTACTTCTCCGCGGTCCGGGCGGACAAGCCCCAGCATGGATTTTATGGCGGTGGTCTTACCGGCGCCGTTTCGGCCGATGAAGCCGGAAATGCGGCCTGCCTCCAGCTGAAAAGACAGATCCGAGAGCGTAAACAAGGGATAAGTCTTGCTTACGTTTTTTATTTCGCAGAGCGTCATTATGGATCCTCCTCATTTTCCGTCTCAAAGACGGCAGCGGCGAATTTCGAGAACATGGCCTTTGGGGGAATGGCAATTCCTCTTCGCTCATCTCCCAAAAGAACAAGAGTATCTCCCGGGTGAATATCAAAGATTTCCCGTGCCTGTTTGGGAATGACGATCTGCCCCTTTTCGCCGACTGTGGCAGTCCATGCGTATTTTCCCTTTGGCCTTGTCATGCAGCATCCCTCCTGAGTAAAGTATGATTTATATAACTAATCATACCTTGCTCTGCGGATCCTGTCAACGGCTTTGCACGCTTTGTCTGAGCAGGCGCGGGACACATCCTCTGTGACAGAAGAGGCCTGAGGCGAAGAAAAACCTCTGCAGCAATTGCTGCAGAGGTTCTATTTCTGTGTCTTATTCCGTACGAAGTGCGGTGACCGGATCTTTCTTCGCCGCCATCCGGGAGGGGATGTACCCGGCGATAAAGTTCAGCAGAATGCTGATCAGAATCAGCAGCAGCGCATAGCGGACCGGGAGTGCGGCGACTTGACTGATATTATACCTTGCCTGCGCCGCGTGATTGATGGGTATGCTCAGCAGCAGGGTAATCAATATGCCGAGGATGCCCGAAAACAGGCCTTCCAGAATGGTCTCCGCGTTGAAGATGCTGGAGACGTCGTGTTTGGAAGAGCCGAGGGCGCGCAGAATGCCGATCTCCTTCGTCCGCTCGAGCACGGAGATATAGGTGATGATGGCAATCATGATGGAGGAGACCACGAGGGAGATGGCCACAAAGGCGATGAGTACAGAGCTGATCGTATCGATGACCTTGGTGATGTTCTTTGTAATCGTGGCAATAAGGTCCGTGTAGTGGATCTTGTCGTCCTCATTGGCGGCCTTACGGTTGTAATTCTGGATGAAGTCCAGGACATCCTGCTTTTTATCGAAATCTCTGGGATAGATTCGGATGGAGGAGGGATTGTCCGGCGTGCTGTAGCCGAGTTTCTGCAGGACCCCATCGTAGGTGGATGCGGTGTCGCTGAGTCCGGCCATGAGTGACTTGATCTGATCTGCGCTCATGCTGTTTTTCATCTGGTGGAGCAGCTCATCTTTGTGGCCGGCGAGGTATTTCTGTACCATGGACTGGAGTGTTCTGCTGTCCATGGAGCCGACATACTGGCGGATCAGCGCCTGCATCTGGGACTGGCTCATGCTCTTGCTGTAGCTGCGGATGAGCTTCCTGATGTCAGCCTGGGACAGGCCGCCAAGATACTGTGCGGCCAGCTTCTGCATGTCAGCTTTCGACATGGAGGATGCATACTGCTTTACCAGCGCTTCCTTCTGCGATTCCGACATGTTCCCGAGATACTGCTCGATCAATTTCTGCACCTGTGCATTGCTCATGTTTCCCGAGTACTGGGCCGCAATGTCTTTGATCTGCTCCTCGCTCAGGGAAGACGCGAACTCCTGAATCAGCGCCTGCTTTTCGGAGGGACTGAGTCTGCTGATGTACTGTTCGACCATGCTGCGGATCTGGCTCTCGCTGAACACGTTCTGGAATATTTGCATCATGGCTTCCTGCAGGACCGATTCAATATAGCGGAGCATGGCGGAGAAAAAGCTGCTGTTTCCGCTGCTGTCAGCGGCATAGGCGGTTTGGACCAGGCCGGAGCGGTACATCATACCGCGCTCCGGTCTGACTTCCTGGAAGGGACGGGCGGCGGTGTTAATCGTCATCTGCCCGGTCAGGGCGGAGAGAGCAGAAGCGCTGCCGGTCTTCTGGAAGGACTTGCCGGTCAGTACATTTTTCTTCGGGCTGGCCAGCTGTGCCCGGACGACTTCGGTGTCCGCTGCCTGCTTCATCCGACGGCGGGTCAGAGACGGCAGATAGGCGATGCCGCTCTGGG
>R19__coassemble_378_pt1 | contig 21393 bp, 16 predicted proteins | sample R19__metabat2_high_PE_001 | metagenome-assembled genome bin R19
CATCTGGAGAGGCTGGGCAAGCCTACGGAGGGCTGTGTAGAAGTGGTAAGAGACGGGAAAATTGTACCCGAACTGAATGAGGTGTTTCAGTTAATTAAAAAGTATAACGCAGTGCTGGGTACTGGACATATTTCCTCTTCTGAGATTTTCACCGTTGTAAAGGCGGCCAGAGAATCGGGAGTGGAAAAGGTCGTAGTTACCCATCCGGAATGGTGGATTGTTGACATGTCCCTGGAAGACCAGCTCCGCATTGTCAAAGAGTATGACGTGCTGCTGGAGCGCTGCTATGCCCAGAACAAGGGCGTTGGCGCGGGCAATGGCTATTTGAGCAATCTGCCTGAAAATCTGGAGGTTATCAAGGCGGTGGGGTACAAAAATGTTCTCATCAGTACGGATGGCGGCCAGGTGGAGAACTCGAATTTGGAACTTGCTTCTCAGGAGTATCTGCAATATCTATCCGACCACTGGATTCCGGATGAGCAAATCCGGTATATGATTCGATTAGCGTAAAATATGGATACAATTACTATGGAGAAGATACATGGGCAAGATATCCTTCGTATAAAGAGGCTTATTATCCAGACGAAAATGGCCGGGCCAAAGTCGTTTATCCCAGTGGCCTGGAATCCTATGTATATGTAAGTCCCAAATATAGCTATACCTTCTAAAAATTAGTCTAACGAAAGTTGGGCGTGCTGCGGAAACTTCATTCTGCAGCACGCCCTCTTTGTTGTTTTTCTATTGCGTTCCTGTTCTTAGCCAGACGAACCTGGATAGCGCTTTTGTTACAGTCGCTCCCGAGGAGGTCGATTCGGACACTCAGGAGTTCGGCTGCTTTTCTTTTTCCATTCGATTGTTGGCAAGGCGAATTTCAATGGAACGCTTGGAATAATTTTCGCCCAGGCGATCCAACCGCACGCCGCGCTGCATACCTTTGGGTGTTATCGTCCAGTATTTCAGGCGGGACGCGATATTGCAGTCGTAGCCGTCTGCGTATAGCTGTTCTACTAAATCTTCCAGTGTCTCAGAGGTATTCAGCGCCGAGTCCAGTTCGTCCCGGAGAATCTGATATTTCCTGTCGATCCGCTCTTTTCCAGTGAGACCGCTCAGAGCCTGTCTCGTCGGATTCGACCTGGGCATTTCATATTTTGTGGATGGCTGATATTTTTGACAGATCGTATTCAATCTGTGCTGCAGATAGTACCAGTTTTTCTCATTGTTATCCAGTTTATAGCCATCCGAAAAACTGACTGAGTTGACCAGCAGGCGAGTGATGATTTCATTGTCATGTTTTTCGGTTCGCACCAGGACCTGATAGTATCTTCCCCAGACCGAATCGGCAAACTCAATGCTAATTCTATGATATTCGGTCAGCGGTCGGTCCTGCGTCTCATAGAAGATTTCGCCGTACCAGCACATAATACCCTTTGTTTTGCCATACTTGTTTTTTACTTTCCAAAATCCATCTTTTGCGAATTCCGGCATACAATTGAGACCGGTCAGAATGAATTTCTGGCCCGGACTCTCCAGACAGAAATCCTCCAAGACTGCGTCCATCGGCTCTCCAATGGAGTGAATTTGTATATGCGCCACTTTTTCTGTTCTCTCTCTTATTTTGAAATGCCGTTGCAGATCCGCGGCACTTTTTCAGTTTTCCATCATTCATCTATGTTTTTCCACCCAAAGTATTGATATAAAAAGCGGCCGAATCGGTTCAGGCTTTTTCGCCCGCCCAATCCAGCCGCCATCAACAGGAAAAAACGCAGCAGCAGAAGAGTAATAAAGCAAACAAACAAAGAGGGCTGCTACTAAAAAATGCGCTCTCTGTACAAGGCAGAAAGCGCATCTTTTTAAAGTTCATATGCAAATTCTGTTTGCGAGTACAAAATTTACACAGATCATGAAAAAAGAAGTCTCAGCACAATGTACTGTTTCTTACTTTTTCCTTTGCTCAGGCATCGGTGTTTGCAACGCGTGCAGACACATTGTTGGAAGAAGCATTCTCGTTAGAAGAAGCATCTTTGGTAGAAGTCTGAGTGTTCGTCGGAACCGTAACAACTGCCGGCTCAGTAACAGACGGAAGTGTTACGGAAGTGTTGTTGGAAGAGCCATTGAGGACAAGACCAGCGACAGCACCGAGAACGGTACCAGACGGAGCACCAAGAAGAGCACCGGAAACAAGTCCGCCAACAAGGCCAAGGCTAGCACCGACAGCAATGTTCAGCGGAATGAGAGCGGCAGCAGCAAGAGCAGCGCCCGGAACGAAGCCGAGAAGTAATCCTGCAAGAGCGCCCATACCACCGAATACGATAGCACCGAGAACGCCATTGATGAGGGCGTTGACAGCAGCACCGTTGAGACCGCCAAGGACGGCACCCGGAATCATGTCAGCAATTTCGCCAAGGATAGCGCCGTTTACAAGGCCAAAGAGCGGAGCAAACGGAAGTTCGAAGAGGTTCTTAGTTGCAATAAGAGCAGTACGAAGAATTCGTGCGGTAAGATCCGTAAGGAGAAGGCCATCGTTAAATGCCATAAACCAAGCAAAGAGCGGTGCTTTCATAAAATAGCCGTTAAACGCTGCCATAATATACTTAGGAAGTGAAAGGACAATACCAGCCAGGCTTGCACGTACAAAATTCTTTACAAGCTTTTTATTAAAAGCAGGAAGTGCATTAACCATGGAAGGAAGAATACCTTTAAGTGCTCCCCAAACTGCACCATTAACTAAACCGATTACTCCATAAACGACAGCATGGTTAATTACAGAAACCAAAACACTGTCCTTGAGAGCATTCAGGACAACCATTCCAAGAATCACAGAATTTCTGATTGCTCTAACAAGAGGAATGTTAACTCCCAGCGCAAACAACGTGAAAATTGGAGCTCCAAGGAAACTACCAATCTGTCCAGCGATTGCATGAGGAATAATACCCAGTGAGAGATGAACAAGAAGAACACCAAATATATCAACTACGAATACTGCTACTGCATTAAGCATTGGAAGAACGGCATCCGCAAACAGGAAGCCAGGAATTGCAGCTAATACATTAAATGTGACTACTTGAGTTAAAACTGCGCCAGCAATCGATGCAATTAATCCAAGTACTGGAATATAAAAGATATCGAAAACGAGTTTTCCAGCAAGATTGCCAATCACACTGCCGATGACAGCATTTACACCTGTAATGGTAAGAAGCAGCGGAAGCATGAAAAGATCGGCAAGGGTAAGATAGGAAACTTTAGGAAGAGCAAGCAGGTTTCTGTTAAAGATCCAATGATAACCAGGCAGGATATTATTAAAACCATTGAAAAAGCCAAGCGCAAGACCAAACGGATCAATCAAGAAGTCGAGTCCAGCTTTTACACCAAGCAGACTATTGAGCAAACCTGCAGGAACTGCATTAGCAATCTGATAAAGATGTTCCGAGATGTTGAACCACGGAAGAGCAGCTAAATTTGCTTTTGGAAGAAGTCTTACAAAATCAACAGCCGTAACGATGAAATTAGCCGGAATTGCTGCTTTAAGTCCTTCAAGCACGCTAACAGGTAAATTTATCAGCTTCCAAGCTTCCCACTGACGGATTACATATTCAGCAGTTGCTCCAAGGACAGAGCCTTTCAAAGCACCATCAAGAGCACCTACCAAAGCGCCCGTAGGAGCGCCTGCGATAGTTCCGATAACCTTACCAATTTCTCTGCCAATAATTGCATTTACTGCACGATCAGCAATCGGTCCAAAAACATTAAATGGATTAAGGACACCAAGTGCTTCACCAATTATTTTTCCTGCAATTCTTCCAGAAACCGCACCTACAGGAAATCCTGCAAGAGCTTCCGTTGCCCCTACTACATTAGCGCCAATTGCACTTGCAATAGGAGTAAAATGAAATTTAGGAAGAAGAATATCAGCAGCAAGTGCCGGATAAAGCATACTATTAACGACTTCAGCCGTATCAATAGCAGCCTTCGGAGCAGCAGCAGTGAGAGCACCAACAACCGCACCTACTTTGTCCCCCTGGTTAAGAAGGCCAGTAGTAGCAGCGCCAATGACAGAACCTTTTACTGCGCCCGGAAGAGCACCAGTAACTGCACCAGCAAGGGTGCCAACCGGTGTGTTGGCAACAGCACCAACAGCGGAGCCAATTACAGAACCAATCGGTCCACCAACAACATTACTTGCGAGGGCACCATTCACAGCACCTGCTGTGCCGCCAATAGCCGCACCAGCTGGGGCACCGAGAGCGGCACCGCTGGTCGCTCCTGCGACGTTGCCAACCACACCGCCGACGACGGGGGCTGCTGCGTCAGAAGAAGCGCCGGCTGAAATTGCGTCTGTAATACCGCTTGTCTGTCCGACCGGTGCGGCTTCGGCGGTGTTATCCGCTGCGAAGGTAGTTGCACAGAACAGAACAGACATGCAAATTACTGCAGAGAGCAAGATCAGCACTTTTTTCAGACTGAATCTTTTCATCATCAATCTCCTTTCTTTTTCTCTTTTCTGCCTCCTTTCTTTTCTACTAAAACAGGTAAGCAGAAAAGGTAAATTTTTTATGAAATAATCTGTTCATGCAGTCCCGTTGTCTTTTCGCAAGGAGACTGGTTCTGCACCCCAGTTATTTCCCTCAGGTTGAGAAAATCCCCTGATCTGCCGGGCAGATCGAGGAAATCTTCTCAAAGGGTTTTGGAAAAAACATTTGGGGCCCTCAGGAATCGAACCTGCTTTGCTCCTGATGCAGGGCCCATATGCGCATCCCATCCATAGGATGGGATGCAAACTCGAAAGGGGAAAGATGCTAAAAAGAGTTTGGCTTGCCGGATAGTTTGCAAGCCACGTTTTAGCAGCGGAGTTTTTGGAGTTGCTGTTTTTTCCGTAGCCTATAATATTTTCATTCGGTCAAAGTGTAATTAAGCATAAAATGAGTTTTGTATATTTATTTATCAAATAAAAGAGGACAGATTCTTTGAAATCTGTCCTGCTATACGGTTGAAATTTCTTACTTATTTACGTAAAGAAGCGTACAAAAAGTCCCCGCCGCCGGACCCAACCGGCAGCGGGGACTCCCCCTATAGTATTCTGTTGCACTACTGAACCTTCGGCAGAAAATCCCAGATGTTGCTCTCGCCCGTGCGAAGATCGAAATAGAGCATGTGGGTCTCTCCGTCCTCCTCAAAGGCCATGCGGACATGGTCTTCATCGAGGAATTCGGCGAGGCCGGGCTTCAGGTGCTTGTCGCGGAAGAAGTGCCGCAGGTAGGCGAGCTCTTCCCCGCTGTATTCGGCCACGTTGTCCGAGATGAACTCCACGCTGCCGAGGATATCGTTGAGTCCGGCCAGCAGCAGTTTCTGATCCATCGTGTAGGACAGATTCGTATCCCGCAGGAAGAAGACGTCCGGATCACTGGCGAAGGCGCGGCCGTTCAGGAAGCGGCGGAACACCGCGTTCTGCATCATGTACCGGGCCGATGGAATCTCGTGGTTGAACTGGAACGGGTTCGGCTCCGGCACCGCGAAGTCCTTGCTGGCATCGGTCCCGATACGGCAGGCGTCGAAGACGCCCCAGCAGGCGCCGAGGGGCACTCCGCATCCGAGAATCAGTTTATCCCCGCAGAGCTCCCGCAGGAAATCCACCGCCTCGCACATGAGCTGCCCGCGGGTCTTTCCGTTCCGGGGCTGCACGCAGGCGGAGTACAGGAAGTCCAGCTTGACCAGATCAAACTGCCATTCATCGAAGACTTTGGCGAAGACCTGCCGCAGATAATCACGCACCTCCGGCAGATCCAGATTCAGCCCATAGGCGCCGCTCCAACCGAAATGGGTCAGCAGCAGCTCGCCGGAGGCGGCGTCCCGGAGCATCCAGTCCGGATGGGCGTGCGCCAGCTCCGATTTCACCTCGGCGCAAAACGGCGCGAGCCACAGGCCCGCCAGGTACCCCTTCTCGTGGACGGCATCTACAACTGGCCGCAGGCCGTTCGGAAACTTCGCCGCATCCGGCTCCAGCCAGTCCCCTACGTAGGGCTCAAACCCGTCATCGATCTGAAACACCGACGTCTGGTCCTGCACACGGTCCAGCCCGTTTAAGTCGCGCAGTAAGATGTGCTCATCAATATCCTGAAAGTAGTTGTACCAGGACGTGTAGCCCGTCAGGCGGTGCACCTTCGGCTTCTCCAGCCCGAGCGAACCGAAGAAGAACGCGTCCATGGCCTCGTCGTAGTCGCCGTAGGTCTTGAAGATATCAAAGACTTCGTAATCGTTCCCCGCCTCAATCTTCTGGCCGTCAATCTCCTTGATGATGCGGAAATAGCCACGGGCCATGTCCGCCTCAAAACAGGTGAAGCCGGTGCGCTCGCTGCGCGAGGCCCAGAGCTCGATCGCGCGGGAACCTTCCTTGCGGAAGTAGGCGATGCTCCAGGCGTGGAACACGCCGGTCTCCCCGTAGCCCGAGAACGCATAGTCCCCGCTGATGCCCGCCATGTGCAGGCCGTCCCGGGAGATTCGCTGCAGCTTCCGGATGCCCGGCACCCGGTCGGTGCGGCGCTTCTCGCCGGTGGTGGTCCAGGTCTGCCAGCCGTTGGCCAGGAAGCGGTCATCGTCGTCATACATGCGCGGCGCGGTCAGGCGCAGCTCCGCCAGTACCGCGTCCTTTTTGGCGTGCAGCGTCCCCCGGAGGGACCGCTCGGTCTCCGTCAGCTGCAGCGTAAAGATGTCGTTGTCGCAGTCCGTCCGGACGGTGCCGTCGGACAGGGCGGCGTAGAGTTTGTACATGGGGCACCTCCTGTGGGGTCAGTCCTCTTCGAATGCGCTGACGGTCTCCGCGAGCTTCTCCCACTCCTCCATGGCCGCGTCCAGCCTGGCGTTGATCTCCGCCAGCTGTTCGGACAGGCCGCTGATTTTCTCGAAGTCGGACGCAATGCTCTCGTCGTTCAGCTGTGTATTCAAGGCGTCAATCTGCTCCTCGAGCTCTGACACCTCCTGCTCCTTGCGCCGCAGGGCCGTGCGGGCCTTCGTGCGCTCCGAGCGCCTCTTTTTGTTTTCCAGATAGCTCTGTCCGCCGGCGCCCACCTTTTTCTCCTCAACCGCCGCCTCCGGGTTTTCCGCAGCGGCTCTGCGCTTCTGCTCCCCGGCGAAGAAGACGTCGTAGTTGCCCACGGTTACATCGCTGCCGTCGGGCCGCAGGCGGACCACCTTGTCCGCCAGTGCGTTAATGAAGTACCGGTCATGGGAGATGATGAGCATCGTCCCCTCATACTGCTTCAGCGCGTCCTCCAGCGCAGCCATGGAGTAGATATCCAGGTGGTTGGTGGGCTCGTCCAGGATGAGAAAGTTGCAGCGGCGCAGCATGAGCCGGCACAGGGCCACTTTCGCCCGTTCGCCGCCGGACAGCGTCTCAATGGTCTCAAACACCTTTTCGCCCCGGAAGCCGAACACCGCCAGCGCCGAGCGCACTTCGGTGTCGCTCATCTTCGGGTACAGGTCATGGATCTCGTCGAAGATCGTGTTGCTGAGGGTCAGATTCAGCTGGTGCTGGTCGAAGTAGCCCAGCTCGACGCCGACGCCGAACTTGATACCCCGGCCCCGCCGCATGATCTGCCGGATGAGGGTCGTCTTGCCGATGCCGTTGGCCCCGATGAGGAAGACGCACTCACCCCGGCGGATCTCAAAATTCACGTCGTGATACAGCGTTTTCCCCGGAAACTCCATCTTCGCGTCCCGCACCGCCAGGACCTCCTCGCCGGACTCCATGCCCGGCCGGAACAGGAATGAGAAGTCGTGGTTCTCGTGCTCCGGCTTCACGAGGCCGTCGGTCATGCGGTCGATGCGCTTCTGGGTACTCTCCGCCTTGCGGATATTCCGTTCCCGGTTCCAGCGCCTCTGCTGTTCAATGACGCCCTCCAGCCGGTGCACCTCTGCCATGGTCTTTTCGTACGCCCGGTCGGCGGTTTTGTCCCGCACCTCTTTGAGCTGCATGTGGCGGGTGTAATTGCCTTCCGTTAAGTAGATGGAGCGATTCTCGATCTCCGCAATCTTCGTGCAGACCCGGTCGAGGAAGTAGCGGTCGTGGGAGATGACCAGGGTCGTAATGTGGCTGCCGGCGATGAAATTCTCCAGCCAGTCCACCGAGGAGATATCCAGGTGGTTGGTGGGCTCGTCCAGCAGCATGAGGTCCGGCTTCTGCAGCAGCAGCTTCGCCAGGCCGATCTTCGATTTCTGCCCGCCGGACAGGCTCTTCACCGGCAGCTCCAGCTCGTCCTCCGTGAACCCGAGGCCCAGCAGGACGGACCGGGTCAGCGCGCGAAACGTCAGGCCCCCCTGGTTCTGAAACTGCTCCGTCAGCAGCTCCTGCTGCTCAATGTACTCAGCGTGCCCCGCATCGATTTCCTTATGGAGGCGATTCAGTTCCTGTTCCATGGAGAACAGCTCTTTGAACACACAGATGGTCTCTTCGTACGTGGTCTTGTCCGAGTCGGCGCAGACGTGCTGCTCAAGGTACCCCAACGTCGTGTACGGGGACCGCGCAATGACGCCGCTGTCCGCCTCTTCCCTCCCGGTGATCATATTAAACAGCGTGGTCTTACCGGCACCATTCGCGCCGATGAGGCCGACAATGTCCCCCTTCTCCACCGAAAAGGAGGCCTCGTCGAGGAGCACATGCTCCCCATATGCTTTGCTCAAGTGACTTATATTCAGTATCATAATAAAGTTATCCTACCTGTTCACGTGTCGCTTTGCAAGACTGCTTTTTCCTGCGCTCGATATTCCTCTAACGATACTTCTAATTGCGCCGGGAAGTATGATACAATAAAGAAAATCCCGGGCTGCTCCCGGGATTTTCAGTGATGGTTCCAGTTCAGACATTACCGGTCATGACGTCCTCCAGAGACACACTCTCCAGGTAGTCATAAATGCGGTCGTCCAGCTTCTGCCAGAGCGGATACGTTAGGCACTCGTTGCTCTGCGCACAGTTGCCCGTTGTGGCGCCGGCACAGGCGACCGGCTTCAGGTCTCCCTCCGCCGCGCGGAGAATGGCCGCCGTCGAAATGTCCGCCGGGCTCTGTTCCAGCCGGTAGCCGCCGTTCTTTCCATGGTAGGCCACGATAAGCCCGCTCTTGGACAGCGTCCTGGCAATAGCCTCCAGGTATTTCAGTGAGGTATTCTGCCGCATGGCCACATCTTTCAGAGGAATATTTCCCTCATTCTGGTGCTGAGCCAGATCAATCATGATGCGAAGCGCATAGCGGCCCTTTGTCGAAATCATCATAACCGTTTCACCCGGGTTCATTTTACCGCGTAGTTTTCCGCAATGCAACTGCACTGCGGTTTGGAAATAGGAGGATTCAAATGAGTACAGCAGCAGTCATCGCCCTCAAGGTCATAGCCTGCGTTGTCGTCGCCTACTTTCTTGGCACTTTCAACGCATCCTACATCCTTGGCAAGCGATTCAAAAAGAAGGATGTCCGTGACTACGGCAGCCACAACCCCGGCTCTACCAACGCCATCCGCACCTTCGGCGCCAAATTCGGCTTTCTCTGCATGGCGGTCGACATCCTGAAGGGCGCACTTTCCGTCCTTTTGGCCCGACTCATCATGTGGAACTCAGTGGACAAGGGCTCCACGCTCATCGTCATTGAACTCGCCTGCGGCATCGTCTGCATGCTCGGCCACATGTACCCGTTCTATCTGCACTGGAAGGGCGGCAAGGGAATCGCCGCCTCCCTCGGTGTACTTCTGGCCGTCGACTGGCGCGTCTTCCTCATGGCCGGCATCCCCGCCCTCATCATTCTGGCCATCTTCCGCATCATGTCCGTCGCGTCCCTCTCGTTTGAGACGCTCATCTTCATCTTCTACATCGTCATGTACAACGGCAACCGCCTCAACTGGGCCATCATCCTGCTGGCGCTGGTCTACCCGGTTCTCGCCTACTACGGCCACCGCGGCAACTTAAAGCGCCTGGTCCACGGCGAGGAGCCCCGCCTCTGGTGCAAGGCAAGCCCGAAAGACCTGGCTGGCAAGAAGGCCGCAGATGTTTCCGAAAATAAGGCCGCCGGAGCAGGTTCGCCAGACAACCCGAAAAGCGACGTAAAATAACATCCGCAACTTAAGTTTTCCTTAAAAATTTTTGGAGTCGGCTCGAATGTTAACAGAATGTTCACAAAATTGCCGTATTATTGGTGCTGTTGAAGGAATTCAACAAGGGGATCAAACACTTTCACTAATGTAACTGCTTACAAGGTAAAAGTCCGCAGAGGTATCTGCGGACTTTTTTCCTTTTTATTGGGGTTCGACTGTTAGAAGGCGCTCGGGCTGGGGTGTTCAGACTGGGCACTCACGTGAAATGGGGAAAAATCCAGATATACAGAACTCCCTGCTGAATTTTTAGGGAAAATATTTATTTACCAAAACTCCCGACAAAATTGTCGGGAGTTTTGCTGTATTTGAAACTTCCCGATGATTTGGTCCGGGAAAACTTATTATTTCAACTTTTCCCTAATTAAAAGCCACGCCTGGGGCCGCAGGTTGCGCAAGTTTGCGCAGGCAAGCGCAGGGAGACGCAGCTTGGTTTCGGCTGCAGCGGCCAGCCGGCCGGAATTTTATCATTTTTCTCTGTTTGATACAGGCTTTTGAGATTCCAATTCCAAAAAGCGGCAGATCTGTTTCTTGGAAGGGAATTTTGAAGCGGCTGGCCAGGAATCCATTTGACAAAACCCGCCAAATCGGGCCTTTTTGTCAATGGGGGCCTGTTTTTTTGACATAACTACTGAATTCTAAGAATTATGTCAAACAAATATCTTACACTTACTCGCATACTGTTTCTTATCTATTGACAAAGCCAGAAATACAGGCCGTTTGAGTCCAAAAAACCACAATTTTTCGCTGGATTTCTTTGACATAACTCGCAATAAGATGGATCCTGTTAAAAAATCACTGCCTGTTTGACCAAAGCCCTCAAAAAGCGCTTCCTTGTCAAACAGAACAGCCAAGCCCCGCCGCACGCCGCCAAAAAGACTCCCAGGTACGAAACTTTTCGTACCCAGGAGCCTATTGATAATCTTATTCAAAATTTAGTTTCGTCTTCTGGATCCTCCGGAAGAACAGAATACAGCAGGTCATGGATGCCAGCTCAGCGATGGGGAAGGCGAACCAGACCGCGTTGATATTCCCGGCCAGGGAAAGCAGATAAGCAACGGGCACCAGAACGAAGAGCTGACGGGCCAGGGAGACAATGAGGCTGTAGACGCCGTTGCCGAGGGCCTGGAAGGTGGAGCTCATGATGATGTCGAATCCGGCGAGCGGAAAGTGGATGGCGATGATGCGCAGCGCGGGGATGCCGATGGCCAGCATTGTGGCAGAGGCATCAAACAGGCGGAGCAGCGGTGTCGGAATTGTCTCAAACAGGATGAGACCGACAACCATGATGGCGACGCAGTACAGGACGGACAGCTTCATGGTACCGTAGATGCGCTGCTTGCGGCGGGCGCCGTAGTTGTAGGCAATAATGGGGACCATGCCGTTGTTCATGCCGAAGACCGGCATGAAGACAAAGCTCTGGAGCTTGAAGTAGACGCCGAAGACGGCGACGGCGGTCTCGGAGAAGCGGCGCAGAATCTGGTTCATGCCGATGACCATGACGGATGAGATGGACGCCATGATGATGGACGGCACGCCGACCGCGTAGATGCGCCCGACGATGTAGCCGTTGAGCTTCATGTCGCGCCAGTGGAAACGGATATCGTGGTTCTTGGTCATGTTGAAGAAGAACGCCAGAATGGCGGCGACAATCTGACCGATGACGGTGGCCAGCGCCGCGCCGCGGACGCCCATTTTCGGAGCGCCGATGTAGCCGAAGATAAGGATTGGGTCCAGGATAATGTTGATGACGGCGCCGGTGGTCTGGGTGATCATCGGGTAAATGGTCCGGCCGGTGGCCAGCAGCAGCCGCTCAAAGCAGAACTGAAAACATAGCCCGAACGAGTACACCAGGATAATGCGCATGTATTCGGTGCCGTAGGCGATGATGCGCGGGTCGTCCGTCTGCACGGCAAAGAACCAGTGGGATGTGAACAGGCCCAGCAGGAGGAAAACCACATAGGTTATGGCGTAGAGCACAATGGTGTTGTTGGCTGTGCGGCTCGCCTGTTTAAAGTTTTTCTCACCCAAACTTTTGGACAGCAGCGCCGTGACGCCGACGCCGGTGCCCGAAGCAATGGCAATCATCAGGTTCTGCATGGAGAAGGCGTAGGACAGGGCCGTCAGGGCCTGTTCGTCGATTCGCGCGACAAACAGACTGTCGACGATATTGTACAGCGCCTGGACCAGCATGGAGATGACCATGGGGAGCGAGGTGGTGAGCAGGAGCCGGTTCAGCGGCATTGTGCCCATTTTGTTTTCAGAAGGGGCAGCGGCGACCGCTGCCCCCTTCTGGTTCCTGTTTTCATTCAATTAAGACAGACCTCCAAACCGTTTCTTTGTAATGAGTTCGAGCATGTCAGTAACGTTGTCCAGCCCAATGTCGGTGTTCAGCAGGATATCGTAGTTGTTGCGGTTCCCCCATTTGTAGGACGTGAAAAACCGGTAGTAGTCGGCGCGGCTGCGGTCCTGCCCTTTCAGCTGCTGTTCGCTCATATAGTCGGTGTCGTGGTAGACGTTGACAATGCGGTCGATGCGCTTTTTCGGGTCACCGTACAGGAAGACCTTCAGAATATGTTCGCGCTCCCGCAGAATGTAGTCGCCGCAGACGCCGACGATGACGAAGGAGCTCTTGTCCGCCAGCTGGTTGACGATGCGGGTCTTGGAGATAAAGACCTGTTCTTCCAGCGGATTGGTCTGGCCGAGCGTGGCCATCTCGTACAAAAGGCTCGAAGTACGGCGCTCCATAAGGCTGTTGACCGCCTCCGGAGTCAGGCCGCAGTCCTCGGAGATCATATCTGTGATGCTGGCGCGGTCATAGTAGGCAATGCCCAGCCGCTTGGCGAGGTCGGCTCCGACAATGCGGCCGCCGCAGCCGTGCTGTCTGCCGATGGTAATATAATATTTATTGTCTGACATAAAAGTCATCCTTTCATGATTAGTGTGTCGTCTTCCGGTGGATGTACGCAGAACGGTACTTGGAGTAGATGATGAGCTGACTCTTGTACAGTCCGTAGTAGTCGGAGAGCATATAGCTGACGGCGATGACAATGGCGAACAGCCAGATGCCCTGGCCCCCGAAGAGTTCCATGCCCATAATGAACGACGCAATGGGGGAGTTTGTGACGCCGCAGAATACGGCGACCATGGCGAGTGCGGCGCATACGCCGGGCGGCATGTGCAGCATGCCGGCGCACAGACAGCCGAACGTCGCACCGATAAACAGGGACGGAATGATTTCGCCGCCGCGGTAGCCGCCGGCCAGGGAGATGGCCGTAAACAGCAACTTCATCAGGAACGCGTACCATACTGTGGTTCCGGAGACTGCCGCCAGAATGGCGCCGGTGCCGAGGCCGTTGTACTCCTGCGAACCCACGGCCAGCGTCAGTAGCGAGATAAGCGTGCCGGAGACAAAAATGCGGATATAGACATTGTTGAAGATATTCTGGAAGAACTTCTCGGTGTAGAGAAGGATAAGGCAGATTAGGATACTGAGGACCGCGCAGAGGATGCCCAGCAGCGCTGCCTTGCTGAAGTTCAGGGGCGTAAAGGCCGGGAAATTGGTCAGCTTAAACTGCATATAGTGAACGCCCAGCAGTTTGGCCACATACCAGGAGGTAAATGCGGCGACAACACACGGCACCAGTGCAGCGTAGTACATAACGCCGACGGAGATAACCTCCATGCTGAAGATGGCCGACGCCAGCGGTGTGCCGAAAATACCGGCGAACACGGCGCTCATACCGGTCATAATCATAATTTTCTTGTCGTTCTCCGAGAACTTAAAGAGCTTGGCCAGAGAGGAGCCGATGCTTGCACCCATCTGAAGCGCAGCTCCTTCGCGGCCGACGGAGGCGCCGAACAGGTGCGAAATGACAGTCGTTATAAAGATGAGAGGTGCCGTGCGGCCCGGGATGTCCTCGTCCGAGTTAACGGCAGCCAGCGCCATATTGGTGCCCTTCACGGAGGCAGGACCGTCCGACCGGTCAAAAACGCGGTAGAGAAGCGCAATGACAAGACCGCCGAGGGGCAGAAACCAGACGATACTGCTGTGTTCCACCCGGAAGCCGGTCGCCCAGTCCAGACAGTAGTAGAAGCCGGCGGCGAGTACGCCCAGGAGGCCGCCCATCAGAAGGGCAAGACCGAGCCACTTGAGAAAGATGACGAGGTGGTCGCCGGTCTTTCTGGCCTGTCGCCCCAATGATTTCCAAATGGAGTTCATGCTTTTCTCTCCTTCTAAAACACACAAAAATCTAATTTATATTATAAGTTTAAAACATAGAAGGGTCAACAAAACCGCCGTACCCACATATTGCGGATACGGCGGTTCCTGTTTTGAATCCATTCAGCTTCCGAAGATCTCGCGGCAGGCGTCCACGGTTGCCTTGGCATCGACGCAGTAGTAGTCGGCGCCGATGGAATCGGCGTAGTCCCGGGTGACAACCGCCCCGCCGACCATGACGGCGACCTTGCTGCTGCCGTCGGGGTTCTGCAGTTCCGGTGCCTCCCGCAGCATGCGGGTGGTCTTTTCCATACTGCCGAGCGTCGTGGTCATCAGAGCGGACAGGCCGACTGCGCGGACGTCCTGCTCAATAGCGGTCTGCACGATGAGGGCGGGGTCCACATCCCGGCCGAGATCAATGACGGTGTAGCCGTAGTTGTCCAGCAGCACCTTGACAATGTTCTTGCCGATGTCGTGGATATCTCCCTGGACCGTGGCCAGGATCACCTTGCCCTTGCTGACGCTCTCCCCGCCCTGCTTGGCCAGATGCTCCTTGATGACGGCGAAGCAGGCCTGCGCCGCGTTGGCGCTCTGGATCAGCTGCGGCAGGAACAGCTTGTGGCTCTCAAAGTCGTCGCCGACCTTGTCGAGAGCCGGAATCAGTTTGTTGTTCACGATGTCCATCGGGTCCTCGGTCGAAAGCGCTTCCCGGACCGCGTTGGCCCCTTCGGTCTGGAGGCCGCGGCAGACGGCGTCAAACACCGGATCACCCGTGGAGGAGGTGCCTTTCCCCCCGCTCGATGGACTCTTTTTCCCCGAAGAGGCGGCCTGCTGCTTCACGGGGACGTAATCTTTGTACGCATCAATATAGGCCAGCGCATTTTGGTCGATGCCGTTCAGGACCCGGAAGGCCCGGACGGCTCCGGTCATGTTCTCCAGATTCGGGTTGATGATGGGCAGCGTCAGGCCGTTCTCCATGGCCATGGTCAGGAACGTACTGTTGACCTGCGGCCGGTTCGGCAGGCCGAAGGAGATGTTGGAGACGCCGAGGGCGGTGCGGCAGCCGAGCTCCTGGGTAACCCGTTTCACGGCATCCAGCGTGGCGCGGCAGGCAGCCTGCTCCGAGGAGACTGTCAGCGTCAGGCAGTCGATGTAGACGTCTTCCCGCGCAATTCCGATAGCCTCCGCGCGTTCCACAATGCGTTTCGCAATTTCAAAGCGCTTCTCGGCCGTTTTCGGGATGCCGTCTTCATCGAGCGTGAGGCCGATGACGGCGGCGCCGTATTTTTTGACCAGCGGCAGCACCGTGGACAGGCTCTTCTCCTCGCCGTTGACCGAGTTGACGATGGGCCGGCCGTTGTAGGCGCGGAGGGCCGCCTCCAGGACGTCCGGCTTCGTGGAGTCGATCTGCAGCGGGGCGTCGCACACGCCCTGAATAGCCTTGATGACGGCCACCATACGCTGGCGCTCGTCAATGCCCGGCAGGCCCACGTTGACGTCGAGGATCTCGGCGCCGGCCTCCACCTGGGAGAGGGCCTGTTTCAGGATGTAGTCCATGTCGTTGTCCCGGAGCGCCTGCTGGAACACCTTCTTGCCAGTGGGATTAATCCGCTCGCCGATAATCCGCGGGCCGTCAATGTGCACCACGGTACTTGGGCTGCAGACGGCCGTTCCCTGCGGCTTTTTCCGCTCCACGGGCTTCTTTCCGGCAAAGTGCTGCCGGATGGCACGGATGTAGTCGGGCGTCGTGCCGCAGCAGCCGCCCACAATACGGGCCCCCAGCGGAATCAGCTTCTCCAGATCTTCCGCGAAATTCTCCGGGCCGATGGAGTAGTCGCCGGAGGTCGGGTCCGGCAGACCGGCATTGGGTTTGACGACCAGCGGTTTGTCTGTAGCGGCGGCGAGCCGGGCGACAACCCCGCCCAGCTGATCCGGTCCCAGAGAACAGTTGACGCCGATGGCGTCCGCCCCGAGGCCGGAGAGCGTCAGCGCCGCGGCCTCCGCCGAGACGCCGGCGAACGTGCGGCCGCTCTCCTCGTAAGTCAGGGTGACGAGGACAGGCAGGTCGCTGTTCTCCTTAACCGCCAGCAGGGCGGCTTTGGCCTCGTACAGATCTGTCATGGTCTCAATGACCGCGACGTCCGCGTCCTTCCCGGCGAGGACCATCTCTTTGAAGTAGTTGTAGGCGTCCTCGAATGCGAGTGCGCCCGCCGGCTCCAGCAGCTGCCCGATGGGCCCGATATCCAGCGCCACCAGGGTGTCGGTTCCTGCGATGCCTTTTCTGGCATTGGCAACAGCGGCCGTGACCACGGTCTGGACATCAAGCCCGGTGTCCTCCAACTTGTAGGCGTTGGCACCGAAGGTGTTGGCGTAGACAATCTGCGCTCCGGCTTCCGAATACGCCTTTGCAATGGACGTGAGGAGCTCCGGATTCGAAATGTTCAGTTCCTCCGGAACGTGACTGTATTTTACCCCGCTCTTCTGGATCATCGTGCCCATGGCGCCGTCCAGAAAGACAAAATCATTGCCCTCGAGCAGGCGTTTAAACGTCGTCTCCACAGTGTTTTCCTACCTTTCGATATTCGCATTCGCTCCGCAGATTGCAGGAGACACATCCCCGGTGCCGCCGGGAAACGGGTTCATCCGACATTCCCGCCACCGCCGTAATGGATTTCGTGGGCGTCAGCAGAAACTGTCGGTTCGTGGTCAGACCGATGCGCTTCGGCGCATTCAGCTGTTCCAGGAAGAAGGACTGCATTTGGATGGGGAAGTCGCCGTATCCGGGGCTGAATCGAAATGTGAAATACTGGTTCGGGTATTTCACGGCGAGGATATCGTCCACCTGGTGCCCGACCTGCTCCACGGCCACGGAGGCCAGGACATCCAGGACGACCGCCTGGGACATGTCCGTGACCTGCGCCGTGCGCAGCAGCCGGTCAATGCCGCCTCCAAGGGTACAGCAGACCAGCGCCGCCTGCCGGCAGCCTTTCAGGTGCATCCGGATATCCCGGCCCTGCATGAGTTCGGGACATGGCAGGTCGATGACCTTGGTCAGATACCGCGGCTGGGCGGTACGCAGAATTTTTTCCTCGCAGACATCCAGCAGGTGCGCCATTTCATCGTTCATCTCCACCTTGGCGTCGCCGAGGTAGCGCACCGCTTCCGCGCGATTCAGCGGTCCCAGCGTCAGCATGTTCTTCCCCCTTACAGCAGCGGCACAACTGCGTCGCTGATCTTTTTCGCAATATACGGATTATTCATGGTATAGAGATGGATGCCGTCCACGCCGGCGGCTATCAGGTCGATAATCTGGTCAATGGCATACGCAATGCCGGCTTCCCGCAGCGAATCCGGCTTGTCGGCGTACTTGGTCATGACGCGGGCAAATTTCGGCGGAAGGCTGGCGCCGCACAGCGTAACCATACGTGTAATCTGCTTCAAATTCGTGACAGGCATAATGCCCGCCTCAATGGGCACATTGATGCCCGCGAGCTCCGCCCGCTCCCGGAACGAATAGAACATCTCGTTGTCAAAAAAGAGCTGGGAAATGAGGTGCGTGCAGCCGGCATCGACTTTCTCCTTCAGATGGCGGATGTCCTCCACCGCGCTCCGCGACTCCGGATGGGATTCCGGATAGCATGCCCCGGCGATATCGAACTCTGTGTTCCGGGTCAGATATCTCGTCAGGTCAGAGGCGTGGGCAAAGTCAGTCTTCGGCTCCTCGTCCGGGACCCGGTCGCCCCGCAGTGCCAGAATGTTTTCAATATGGTTCTCCCGCAGCACCTGGACCGTTGCGTCAACATCATCTCTGTTATTCCGTACGCAGGTCAGATGCGCCGCCGACTCAATGCCGTAGACGTTCTTAATGCGCGAGGCAATCTGCACAGTTCCGTTGTCTGCCCCGGTTCCGCCGGCGCCATACGTCACACTGATGAAATCCGGCTTCAGACCGCAGATGTCCTCCAGCTTCCCATATACCGATTCAATTGGCATCGTCCGCTTCGGCGGAAACACCTCAAAGGAATACACGGTGCGGTCGACATAATTTGTGCTGTCTGGGTCAAATAATTCTCGAATTTTCATGGGTACCCTTCCCTTAATTATTAATAATTTAATTCATTTTACAGCGGGGCATCTGGTATCACAACTATTGAAATGCATTGGCTGGCCATAGAATAAAACTATATGAATAGCAGACAGCAAAAGGCCCGCAGTCTGCGGGCCCCGTCATGATTATTTTTTTCCGTACTTCAGCCAGCACAGGATGCCGGCGGTGACAACCGCGGCTCCTGCCAGGACATAGGAGAAAATGGTCATTCCGCGGGAGCCGCCGGGGTTGGCGCGGTTGACCGCGTCGCCGTCGGGGCGGGCGTGGAGGTCGCTTCCCTGGTCCTCCGTGGGAGGGATCAGCGGCTGCAAATCCTCTTTCGGCGGAATGACGTGCTGCTGCGCCGCCGCTGTGGCCGGTACGGCTGTGGTACTCGTTACGGCCGTTGTGCTGCGCACCGCAGTCCCTCTGCGCCATGCACGCGTGCGTGAAAACGAGGCCGGCCGTGAAACGCCGCCGGTCTGCGAATGTTCCGAAACGGCAGCGGTCTCCCGCTCCGGGGCGCCGCTGTAGACGATACTGACGGAACCGGAGACGGCACCGGCCGCCACCTGGACCTTTCCGCGGTCATTGCGGATGACGACACTGCGCAGATTCGGAAAACCGACAAAGGTACCGGGAGCAATGTAGGTAACCGTAGAGGGGACATAGACGGTACGCACGTTTCGAAGACTCGAAGGGCTTCGGTCAATGGCGCCGGCCGAGAGTGACGCGGCACCCTCGGGAATATAGACGGCGCCGCTGCTGTTGGGCGCATAGGCGAGCACGGGAACGGCAAGGAGCAGCACAATCAGAAGCGCCGCCAGTGCCGCACCGGATTTTCGAAATGCGGTCACGCTTCTACGACCTCTATGCCGCGGTGAAGGGGCTGACAGAGGAAAACTTCTCCGAGTTTGTGCTTTTCCAGCATCTGTCTGCACTGCTCGGCGTCTTCTTTGGAGGTGAAAATGCCGTAGATGGTGGGACCGCTGCCGCTCATGCAGCTGGTCTCCGCACCGGTGCCGCGCATGATGGCTTTGATGTCGACGCGGTCCGGCACCTCGATAACCTGCTCAAAGACGTTGCCGACCAGGCGGAAGATCTCCTTCTGGTCCCCCGTGACAAGGGCGCGCAGCATGTCGCTGGTGTCCAGATGGCGCAGGTGGCGGAAATTGCGGTCGGCCTCCGCATAGGCCTCTTTGGTGGAGACATCCATGTCCGGCTTGACCAGAACAAACCAGCAGTCGGGAAGATCGGGCAGCGGAGCGAGAACGCCGCCGATATCCATGGCAAGCATCGTACCGCCCTGGATGCAGAATGGGATGTCCGCGCCGACGGGTTCCGCCATGCGGCAGAGGTCCCGTTCATCCAGCCCGGTACCGAAAAGCGTGTTCAGGCCGACGAATACAGCCGCACCGTCCGCGCTGCCTCCGGCGAGACCCGCCGCTGAGGGGATGCGCTTCTGGATATCGATGGAGATACCCGGGTTCTCCAGGCCGGTCGCAGTGAAAAACCGCTCGGCCGCCTTCCAGGCGATGTTCGTACCGTCGGTCGGAATATCGGCCCGGTCGCAGTTCAGGACGATAGCGCCTTTGTCCCCCGTGCGATTGATAGTGACGGTGTCCTGGATGCCGACCGACTGCATGATCATAAAGAGTGTGTGGTAGCCCTCTTTGGTCCTGCCGAGGATGTCGAGCATGAGATTTACTTTTGCTGCTGCGTTCAGAATCATTGCTAGCCTCCGAGTGCCGGTCCCTTACCGGCTCAAATCTAATTTCTGTTTTTCTGGACTATTTTACCATACTTTTTCCGCATTTTTGTAATCTGTCAAAATATTGTACCCGGGCGGTTCCGCGGGTGACTTCTGGGGCGGCTTGTGTTAAAATGGCTTCACTCAGTGAATATAATAATAATTCTGTAAAATAACGGAGGGCTCTTTATGCAGGCTGTACTCACCGTCGTCGGCAAAGACAAAGTCGGTATCTTCGCCAAAGTCTCCGCGCTCTGTGCGGACTACAATGTCAATATTGAGGGTGTGTCCCAGACTATTCTGAAGGACATGTTCGTTATGATTATGATCTGCAATATTGACAATCTCACCATCCCCTTCGGCGAGTTCGTCGAGACCGCCGAGGCAGAGGGCAAAAAGAACGGCCTTGTCATCCACTGCATGCATGAGGACATCTTCAATTCCATGCACACCATTTAAGCGTCCCGGAGGAAATTCATCTATGCTTTCGTTTAACCCGAATGATATCCTCGAGACCATTAACATGATCGACGAGGAAAACCTTGACGTCCGCACTATTACCATGGGCATCTCCCTGCTGGACTGTGCAGACTCCGACATCGACCGCTCCTGTGAGAAGGTCTATGAAAAAATCGTCCGTAAGGCCGAAAACCTGGTCCGGACCGGCGAGGACATTGAGCGCGAATACGGCATTCCCATCGTCAACAAGCGCATCTCCGTCTCCCCCATCTCCTTCCTGACCGCCGTCAGCGGCGGAGACCCGGTCAAATATGCAAAGGCGCTGGAACGTGCGGTCAACACGGTCGGCGTCAACTATCTCGGCGGGTATTCCGCCCTTGTCCAGAAAGGCTTTGCAGCCGGTGACCTGGAGCTCATCCGGAGCATTCCGGAAGCATTGGACGTCACCGAGCACATCTGCTCCAGCGTCAACATCGGTTCCACAAAAGCCGGTATCAACATGGATGCCGTCAAAATCATGGGCAATATTGTCCGCGACTGCGCCGAGCGCACCGCAGACCGCGACAGCGTCGGCGCCTCCAAGCTGGTCGTCTTCTGCAACGCCGTCGAGGACAACCCGTTCATGGCCGGTGCTTTCCACGGAGTCGGCGAAGCGGACACCGTCATCAACGTCGGCGTCTCCGGCCCCGGCGTAGTCCGCTCGGCCATTCACAAGGCGGCCGACGACGCCAGCATCACGGAAATTGCAGAAAT
>R19__coassemble_383_pt1 | contig 21205 bp, 14 predicted proteins | sample R19__metabat2_high_PE_001 | metagenome-assembled genome bin R19
GTTCCCCGCCCAGGCAGGCTACTGGTATAAGCCGTCCAACATCAACAACGTCGAGACCTACGCAAACGTTCCGTGGATCATCAACCACGGCGGAGAAGCTTTTGCGGCCATGGGCACTGAGGAGTCCAAAGGCACCAAGGTATTCGCCATCACCGGCAAAATCAAGCGCGGCGGTCTCGTGGAAATTCCCATGGGCAAAACGCTCCGCGAAGTCATCTTTGATATCGGCGGCGGCATCCGCGACGACAAAGAGTTCAAGGCGGTCCAGATGGGCGGACCCTCCGGCGGATGTATTCCCGCTTCCAAACTGGACACAATTATTGACTACAAAGCCCTCGGCGCCACCGGTGCCATCATGGGTTCCGGCGGCATGGTTGTCATGGATGAGACGACCTGCATGGTCGGCATGGCCAAATTCTTCCTGGACTTCACGGCCAAAGAGAGCTGCGGCAAATGCGTCGCCTGCCGTCTCGGCACCAAACGCATGCAGGAAATTCTCGGCCGCATTGTCGACGGCAAAGGCGAAGAGGGTGACATCGAAAAGCTCGAAGAGCTCTGCTACGCCATTAAGGACGACGCACTCTGCGGACTCGGCCAGACGGCTCCCAACCCCGTCCTCACCACGATCCGCTATTTCCGCGACGAGTTCGAGGCTCACATTAACGAGAAGAAATGCCCGGCCGGTGAATGCCGTGCCCTTATCACCTATTCCATTGACAAGGACAAATGCCGCGGATGTTCCGCCTGTGCACGGAAGTGTCCCGCCAAAGCCATTTCCGGCGAACTCAAGAAGCCATACAGTATCGACACCAGCCTCTGTGTCAAGTGCGGCAACTGTAAGACCGTATGCCGCTTCGGCGCAGTAAAGGTACAGTGAGAAAGGGGCGAAGAATATGTCATTCCAATATACACTTGACGGTGTGGAGATTACGGCAGAGCCCGGTGACACCATCCTCTCCTCTGCCACCCGTGCCGGCGTCGAAATTCCCACCCTCTGCTTCAGCAAAAAAACCGCCATCTACGGCGCCTGCGGCGTCTGCGTCGTGGAAGTGGAAGGCGTTCCGAAACTTCTGCGCGCATGTTCGGCAAAGCCGCGCGAAGGCTATGTGGTCCATACAGACACGGAGCGCGTCGTCCGTGCACGCAAAGTTGCACTGGAGCTGCTCCTCTCCGACCACACCGGCGACTGCCGCGGCCCATGTAAGCTGCACTGTCCGGCCATGACCGACTGTCAGAAATACGTAAAAGAAATTGCCGAAGGCGACTACAAGGCTGCCGTCAGCACCATCTATAACGCATTCCCGCTTCCCGCCAGCATTGGACGGGTCTGCCCGCATCCGTGTGAGGACGCCTGCCGCCGCCAGCTGGTAGAAGAACCCATCAGCATTGCTTTTCTCAAGATGTTTGCGGCAGACAAAGTACTCGCCGATGAGCCATATCAAATTACGGTAGAGCCCGACACGGGCAAAAAAGTTGCCATCGTCGGAGGCGGCCCCGCCGGCCTTACCGCAGCCTACTTCCTCCGCCGCTACGGCCATGCGGTCACCATCTTTGACCAGATGCCGAAAATGGGCGGAATGCTCCGCTACGGTATTCCGGAATACCGGCTTCCCAAAACGGTCGTCGACCAGGAAGTCAAAATCATTGCCGACGCCGGCGTTGTCATGAAAAACGGCGTCAAGCTCGGAAAAGATATCCAGTTTGCTGACCTCCAGAACGACTATGATGCTGTACTGCTCGCCATTGGCGCCTGGACCTCCATGCCCATGCGCGTTCCCGGGGAAGACCTGGACGGCGTCATCGGCGGTATCGACTTCCTTGAGAAACTCGGTCTCGGCGAAAAGCCGCTGCTCGGGAAGAACGTCGCCGTCTGCGGCGGCGGCAACACCGCCATGGACTGCTGCCGTACAGCCGTCCGCCTTGGTGCGGAGAACGTCTATGTCTGCTACCGACGCACCCGTAAAGAAATGCCCGCATCTGACATTGAAATTGATGAGGCCATGGAAGAGGGCGTTCAGTTCAAATTCCTGTCCACGCCAAATGAGTTCTACGGCGAAAACGGGAAGCTGACCGGAATGAAGCTCCAGAAGATGAAGCTGGGTGAACCGGATGCCTCCGGTCGCCGCCGCCCGGTTCCCATTGAGGGCGACATTGAGGATATCCCAATTGACAATGTTCTCATGGCCATCGGCCAGGGACCGGATACCGCCGGTATCGACGGTCTTCAGCTCCACGAGCGTAAGGGAACCATTCTTGTCGACGAGATGACCTTCCGCACCAATATTGACAATGTCTTTGCCGCCGGCGACATCACCAACAAAGGTGCCGGCATAGCCATCCAGGCCATTGCAGAGGCTCAGAAGGCCGCGTTCTGCATCAACAACTACCTGGAAGGCGACGAGGTCCGCTACAAACCGCCGTACTTCGTCACAGATGAAAAGACGGAAGCCGATTTCGCGAACCGCCCGAAAGAGTCCCGCGCTAAAATGCCGGGTCTCTCCCCGGAGGAGCGCAAAGACAACTTCAAGCCCATCTACTTCGGATTCACCGAGGAACAGGCGCAAAAGGAAGCCAAGCGCTGTCTGGAATGCGGCTGCCATGACTACTATGACTGCCAGCTCATCAAGTATTCCAACTGGTATGATGTCCATCCGGAGAAATACCCGGGTGAGGTCCATAAGCGGCCCACTGTCCCGGTCACCAATTTCATTTCCCACAACCCGGACAAGTGCATTCTGTGCGGTCTCTGCTACCGTACCTGCTCCCAGGTTGTCGGCAAGACCTTTATCGGCCTGTACCACCGCGGATTCGCCACCACCATCAATCCGATGGTCCCGAAGGAAGAGGCGGCCAGCTTCTGCAGAACCTGCCTCAAGTGCGTGGAAGTCTGCCCGACCGGCGCCATGAAGAGTGAAATTCCGGTTGCACGAAAAGTAGAAAAATAATCCAGAAACCAATTCGGGGCGCATTGCAGTTCAGCAATGCGCCCTCGTTTTGATCGTCTCCAAAGGAACAGCCCGCACGGCATAACCGTGCGGGCTGTTTCAGTTGTTTTCTGTTATGAAGAAAGCCAGAATAAACTATTGCTTTTTTTGAAGAAGATCTTCCATATACTGGGGATCAATTTGAAAGGTACCGTCATAGAGCTTGGAGAGAAAGAACATCGTTTTGGCCCGCTCAATGTCTCCGGTCCGATAGCAGTATTGTCCGAGTCGGTTCCAGAGCTCCGCATTGTGCTGCGGATCGTAGACGGATAAGTAGGTTGGTTGGGACGGTACCGGTACATTCATGGTTTTACTCATGGTGCTTTCGCCCTCCTTCCGCTCTTATTGTAGAAAAGAACAGCCTAAAAGATATGGCATAATTGTTATTATTTTGTTAATCTCAGCCAACAGCCTGTCCAAATTCTGACATAAGAAAACCCCTGTGTTTCCACAGGGGTTTCCTCTGTAAAATGAGGGGGTAATACTTTTCTGTACGAAATACGTACAAAGGAGAAAATAGAAAAAAGAGTTGTTCATACGAAGCCGCTGCCTACACAGCTCCGTCTGACATTTATAGTTTACGGTTCAAATAAAGAAATATTCCAAACAATATATGACGAAATTGTAAAGTTGTAGAAAAGCAACATGGCCGCTCCTGCAATTGGTCGGACATGCTGCTTAAATATTTCTGTTAGTTTGCTTCTTTTCCTTCCTGCGTCTCGCCCTCCACAGCGGCAGGCTGCAGGCCATATTCTTTCTTCAGGTCCGCATACTGCGTCAGGAATTCCTGATTATCGTTTTTTAGATTGTCGAGGTAATCGTGGTGGTCAAAGTTCTCCGATTCCCCTTCAATGAGCGCAACTGCAATGTTGGAACAGTGGTCGCCGATACGCTCCAGATTGGTCAGAAGGTCGGTCATAATAAAGCCGATTTCCACGGAGACATTGCCTGCGGAGAGGCGCTTGACCTGAAGCGATTTGATTTCGTCACTCATGCCGTCGATGACCTCTTCCAGCGGCTCAATGGTCTTGGCGCGTTCAATGTCGTCCTGGTCGTAGGCCTCAATGGTACGCTTCAGGATTTCCTCGACTGCACGGTAGAGCTGCTGCAGCTCCTGCGTGGCCAGATGAGAAAATTCAATGCCTTTATTGGACATATCCTTGGAGATTTCCGTCAGGTTCACCGCGTGGTCAGCCAGACGCTCGAAGTCAGGAATGGAGTGGAGCATCTTATAGACCTTTTTTATTTCGTGGTCGCTGAGCTCCTCTTTGGAGATTTTAATGATGAAAGGTTCCAGCTGATCTTCCAGCTTGTCCGTCTTATCTTCCAGTGCGGCAATTTGCTGGTCAGTTTCCTCATCGTAATGTCCAATAAGAGGGATGCTGGCAAGGACTGCATCTCTTGCGGCATCGGCCATCATTTTGGTGACCTCATAGGACTTGTTGACAGCAAAGGCCGGGATGGTCAGAAGGTTTTCGTCGAGAAGCGGGGCCTGCGTGCGTCCGCGGCGGCGGTGTTTGCCTTTTTTGTGGGAGTCGGGAATAATTTTGCCGGCCAGTTTGCAGAGCTGATTGGTAAACGGCAGAAGCATCAGAGTACCGAGCACGTTGAACGAGGTGTGGACAATGGCGATGCCGACCGGATTGCAGGCCTCATCGGTCAGAGCAAAATGGAAGATGGAGTCCAGAATAAGCCAGATGCTCAGGAAAACAACTGTGCAGATGACGTTGAATGAAACATGAACACAGGCTACCCGTTTGGCGTTCTTCGTCGTACCAATGGAGGCAATAACTGCTGTAATACATGTACCAATGTTAAGACCCATAATGACAGGGATTGTAATGCCGTAAGTCAGGAGTCCGGTCAGAGACAGCGCCTGGATAATACCGGAGACAGCCGAAGAGGACTGCAACAAAGCGGTAAATACCATGCCGAAGAGAACGCCGAGAATCGGATTCTTGAGACCGATGAGCATCTGACGGAAGGCCGGAACTTCTCCGATGGGATTCAATGCTGTACTCATCGTCGCCATTCCAGACATAAGAAGGGCAAACGCAATTAAAATGGTCGTAACATCTTTGGTCTTCTGCTTTTTGGTCGCCATCTGAATAAAGACACAGACGATGGCGATGATAGGTGCAAAGTTTTCCGGCTTTAGCATGGAAACAAAAAAGTTGGTGCTGTTGATGCCGGTGAGTGAGAGAATCCACGCCGTCATGGTCGTGCCGATGTTGGAGCCGAGCAAAGTCGGAACCGTCTGTTCCAGCGTCATAATGCCGGAGTTGGCAAGTGCCACCAGCATAACCGTCATGGCACTGGAGGACTGGATGACAGCAGTGATGCCGGCGCCGAGCAGAACACCGCGGGTCTTACTTGAAGTCAGCTGGCGCAGACGTTTTTCCATACTGCCGCCGGCCACTTTTTCCAGGCTGGCCGACATGATGTTCATTCCGTAGAGGAAAAACGCAAGGCCGCCGAGCATGGAAATCCAATTGAAAATTGTCATATTCTCTCTTCCATTCTTTCTGAAAATCGTTTACAGAGACTGCCTAACAATATTATTTCATTTCTTCTATTTTATAAAGAAATATCCTGTACTTGCAATATAAAAAGAACATGAAAATGTTCAAAACAGGATGCGAAACGTTGAGCCCTCCCCCAGATGGCTCTCAACGGAGAGCTTTGCCTCCAGGTACTGGGCACCGTGTTTGACGATGGAGAGCCCAAGGCCGGTTCCGCCGATAGCCTTCGAATGGCTTTTGTCCACCCGGTAGAAGCGTTCGAAGATATGGGGGAGATCCTCCTCCGGAATACCGATACCGGTGTCCGAGACGGAGAGCTCAATTCCGTCCGTGTATTTTCGAATTTTAACGGTAACGTCACCGCCTTCGCGGTTGTATTTAATGGCATTGTCACACAGGTTGAAGATCATCTCTTCCACAATCTGCGCAACGCCGATGATGGAGGCGTGGTCCCCCTTCAGATTCAGGGAAACCTGTTTTTTCTCAGCAGCATGCTGAAGGTGCATGAGAACAGACTGACAGGTGTCCCAGAGATCAATTTCCTCCCGGACGACATTAACTTCATTCTCGTCCATCTGGGAGAGTTTGATGATATCTCCTGCCAGCGTGATCAGACGCTGGGACTCCTTGTGGATGATGCCCGCAAACCGCGGAACATCTCCTTTTTTTGCAATGCCCGTCTCAATTAGCTCCGCATAGCCGGAGATAGAGGTCAGCGGAGTTTTCAGCTCATGGGAGACGTTTGCGGTAAACTCCTGCCGCATTCGGTCCTGGGAATGGTGCTCCTCCTCCATCTGCCGGATATTCTCGGCAATCTGCCGGTTCTGGGCAGTGAGGCGCCGTGTCAGCGGTTCCAGCTCTTCGTAGACCTCGCTGTCAGACGGATTCTTCAGATTAATCTTATTGATGGGCTCTGTGATGCGTCCGGAAATTTTCCGGGCGGAGAAAAGAATCAGAAGCAGAAGAGCCGCCAGAACCGCAAGCATGGGAACCAGTGCCCTTTTCAGGACGGACAGCAGATTATAGCGGGTTCCGGAGAGCCGCAGGACATTGCCGTCGTCCAGCCGGACTGCGGCATACATGCTCTGGCGGAGAACCGTCTCAGAGACGCGCTCGCTGAACCCAATGCCGCCCTTCATGGCCTGAATAAATTCCGGCCGGTCGGAATGATTCTTTTCATACGCGTTTTTACTCATGTTGTCATACAGCACGTCGCCTTTGGGGCTGATGACGGTAATGCGGTAGTCCGATGAAAAGTCGCCTGCTGCGCGGTAGCCTCCATGGGTATTGCAATAGGTCTGCAGAGTGCGAAGGCCGCTTTTCAGATTTTCCCCAAGCTGTTCTTTATACTGGCTCTGCATGAGCGCCCCTTCCACCAGGGCACTGAACACAAGACACAGCAGAGCGATAAACAGGATGGAATAAAAGATACGCCTGCGCAGTCTTCTGCGCTTCGGTCGGTTCTCAGTCTTCATCGGAAATCTTATACCCGATGCCGCGAACGGTTTTTATGATGCTTCCGGCCGTCCCGAGCTTCTGGCGCAGCGTCCGAATGTGGACGTCGACCGTCCGGCTCTCGCCGTCAAAGGAATAGCCCCAGATGCGGTTCAGAAGCTGGTCCCGGGTCAGGACAATATTTTTGTTTTCCAGCAGACAGCAGAGCATGTCAAATTCCTTGCGGGTGAGATGGACGGTCTCACCGTCCACTTTCACCTTGTGTTTCTTGGGAGAAACGTAGAGATTTGCTATGGTATACTCCTCCATGCTCTCGTCGCGGTCCTCTGTGGTCCGCCGCAGCAGTGCCTTTACCCGGGCCACCAGTTCCATCATACCGAATGGCTTCGGAATATAGTCGTCGGCACCGAGCTCAAAACCCCGTACCTTGTCAATTTCCGACCCTTTGGCGGTCAGCATGATAATGGGGAGTTTGCGGGTCTGATGATTTTCCCGCAGTTTTTCCAGAATGGAGAGTCCGCTCTCCTCCGGCAGCATAACGTCAAGCAGCACAAGTTCCGGTTGCTGTTCCTCCAGCGCCTGCCAGAAAGCTGACGGTGTGCCGAAGCCTTTGGCCTCAAACCCGGTGCTGTTCAGCGTGTAGACAACCAGTTCCCGGATATTCGCGTCATCTTCGACGAGATAGATCATAGAAATCAGAGACCTCCTATGTCTGATAATTCTCTTTGTCTTGCAGGTACTTCTACCATTTTACATGACCGATGCTCTGCCCGATGTTAAATTTTGGTAAAATCCCTTCATGAGGAGTTCCCTCTGAGCACCCGTACCGTCCGAGCAAGCGGTCTCACCGACAAAAAAGCAGGGCATACTGCAGATATTTCCGCAGTATGCCCTGAATGGCTTTTATTTTTCGCTGTCTTTTTTGGATATTTTCTGACGAGCCTGCCGCGCTTTTTCCTTCGCCGCTTTTTTGGCGGCAGCCGCTGCACGCTTTGCCGCAGATTTCCGCTCTTTTTCGGCGGCCTTCTCGGCAGCTTTGTCCGCTTTCATCTTGGCTTTCTGCTCCTGCATTTCCGCACGGAGTTTTGCCTCCTGTTCCAGCCGCTCCTGCTCCAGCTTCCGGTCCATTGCCTTCTTGCTTCGGCTCAGGTCTTTGCGGAACTCCGAACCGCACTCGACCTTCTCCACCACCAGATTGACGATGTCGGTCGCCGCGTCGCGATTCACATATTTGCGCTGGTTTTCCACCATCTGAGCCGCGAAGTCCTTGTTCTGCATAATTTCATCGACGCATTTGAGGAGGTCTTTGTTGATGCTCTTGGCATAGACCGCCATGCCATGCTCCTGGAAGAACCTGACATTGGAGGACTCCAGCCCGCCCGGGATAGGCGAAATGAAGATAATGGGCTTTCCGATAGACGCCGCCTCCGAGGAGGAGAGTCCGCCGGGCTTGGTGATGAGGATGTCGGCGGCGGTCATATATTCGATCATTCGGTCGGTGTGCTCCATCATGATAACCTTGTCGGAGAACAGCCGCTTCATCTGCTTGTATAGGAACCCGTTTGCACCGCAGATAGCAATAATTCGAACATTCGGGTTCGTCAGATACCGTCCGGCCAGAAGCGTAACGCCTTCCAGGATTTTACCGGAGCCGACGGCGCCGCCGGAGATCATAAAGTAGGTCTTATCCGGGTCCAGGCCCAGTACCTTGCGGGCCTGCTGCTGGGTCAGATTCGTGCGGCACTCTCGGCGCACCGGAATACCAATGGGATACAGTTTGTACTCCGGAATGCCGTACCGAATGTACTCATCCATAAGGTCGGAAGAAGCAATGACGTAGTTGTCCGACATGGACTCACGGGTCAGCGGAATGCAGTGGTAGTCCGTCGATACCCAGAAGACCGGCGGGGTGTGATGGTCTCTTGCGTGGATGGCAGCCATCATTTCCCCGGGATACGGATGAGCGGAAATGACGGCATCATACTTTCCCTTTTTAATATGTGCGTACAGCTTCTCCGCCATATTGTAGTTCCAGTAGTAGACCGGTGTCTTAACAGGTCCATCCGTGACCCCCGAGTTGAACATTTCTCCGAGGCCATAGAAAAAGCCGAAGACGTGCGGAACTTTCTGTACAGCCATCGTATAGGTATTATTGACAATTTTGCTCGTCAGTCTACCCGAGGTACGTCCTTTGAGAGAAAAGGGGTCCATCATGACGGCTTCATGTCCCTGGGCAATAAACTCCTCTTTCAGAGCATTGGCAGCGGCATTGTGGCCGCCCCCGGTTCCGTTGGCGAGAATCAGTACTTTCATTGTGCAGCTCCTAATTAAACCGTTTTCCTAAATTCGCATGATTCGTGCTTTTCACCATACTACAACTTCCGTGGAAAAGCAAGAAATCAGGCCCTACAGAACACGAATTTTTGCAGACGCAGGGGCTTCTCCTGCACGGTCCGAATGGAATGTGACGGTCGTGCTCCCGCACGGCCCAATTCGGACCACAGCGAGGGCCCGTCCGTGGTAAGTGACCGCCGTGTCCGATGGAAACGGCTCCTCCGGACAGGGGTCGGCACTTCCGAATGCGAGAAGCTCTCCGTTCTCCACCGTGCAGCGCAGCGTCTCGTCGTCTCCGCACTCGATGACGCCATTTTCACCGCGCAGCGTAACCGGGATAAAGACGATGTCTCCCTCCACCGCCGTTTTCTGCTCAGCCTCCGCGCTGATGCGCAGTGCGCCGGCCGACGAGCGAAGGGTCGCCGTTCCAATAGGTTTCAGATGGGCGTCGCAGACCTCAGCGGTCAGATAGCCCGGCTCATAGAGCACGTGGAATACCGCCCGGTTCTTCTTCAGCCGGCCGATACCGACGGTCTCATCGTTCAGAAGCAGCCGGACAAAGACGCCGGCCGGTGCATAGACCTCTACTGTCGTGCGGGCATGCGTGCAGCCGCGCCAGGCCCAGCTGTCCACCGCATTGCTCAGACACCAGGCCGAGCGGACAAGCGGACGGCTGTCAATGCGCGGAGGCTGTACGCCGATCCACGGCTGGTCCGCAAAGCGCCAGACAGTTTCAGCATAATGGGCCAGTGCTGTAGGGGTGCCGATGAGGTCGAAAGCGCCTGAGCCGTTGGAAATCCACGGATAGGCTCCGCCGCGGACGGCGGAGGCGTCTGTAGTCCATGCACCTTTGCCCGCCTCACCGAGATAGTCCCAGGCAGACCAGACAAAGTTGCCAAGGATGCCCGAGTCCTGCTCGGTCATTTTCCAGACATCGTACAGTTCCCCCGGGAAGATGGACGTCCCGACCAGAGGCCGTTCCGGGTGATTTTTCCGGTCTTTCCGGTAACGGGCTACGCCGTAGTTATATCCTATTACATCTAATATATCGGTCAGCGGTGCAAGGGCCTGATCGATCGGCGGAAGTCCGCCCGCCGCTCCGACCGTGCGCCCGACGACGTTTGCCGCCTGCTGGAATGCAGCGGTTCCCCGGTTCCGGCCGGACTCTTTCTTTTCCGCCTTCCGAAAGCGCTTTTCCAGTTTCTGCAGCGTGTAGCTGCCGCCCAGCATGACCGGGTTTAAGCCCATCGTAATGGGGCGGGTGGAATCCAATGCGCGGACAAAATCCGCCAGTTCCCGTGCGGTCCGGACACCCGCCAGCTCCGTCGGCTCCGTCAGTCCGCTGCCGAGGGAATAGAACAGGACACAGGGATGGTTGCGGGCGGTCCGCACCGCGGCATTCAGGTCTTCCCGCCAGTGGGAGGCAAAATGGTCTGCATAATCGTGTTCCGCCTTATGCCGGTACCAGGTGTCGAAAAATTCAACCATGACGTACATTCCGTACTTGTCACAGGCATTGAGACGCTCCTCCGACGGCAGCCCGCCGGCACAGCGGACTGCATTGAACCCGGCCTGTTTCAGACGGAGCACACGCCGGTTCTCAGCTTCCTTCAGCGAGGCCATTCCAAGGATGCCGCTGTCCTGCCGCAGACAGCCGCCCCGCAGCTTCAGCCTGTTTCCGTTAAGTTTCAGGCCATCCTGTCCCCACTGAAGGCTACGGATGCCGAAAGGGATACGCACGGAATCCAGCGGGATGCCGCCGCGGGTCAGGGTGACTCGGGCATGGTAGAGGTCCGCTCCTGTCTCCGACCAGAGCAGCGCATTTGGAATTTCCGCCACTGCGTCGGAACCGGAGAGCCGCGCCACAACCTGCTTCCCCTGGGAGAGCACAATGTCCGCCTCCGCCCCTTCCGGGACATTCTCGATTGAGATGCGGACCCGTGCAGTCCCGTCTTTCTCCACCGATTCGGTGCGGAGAAAGACGTCTTTTTCCGTAATGGAGCCCTCTTTTGGGCCGACCAGGCACCAGACCGGGCGGCAGAGCCCCGCGCCGCCGTACCAGCGGCCGGAAGGCAATGCCGTGCAGTCACAGACGACTTCCAGCTCATTGATTTTTCCGGGATGGATGGCACCCTTCGTTGAGACCTCAAACGGCGTACAGCTATTGACATGCGTTCCGATGACAACGCCGTTCAGACGGACGGTTGCCGCGCCGCCGACCCCTTCAAACCGGAAGCGCACCTGGAGGTCCGCCCACTCTGCCGGGACATCCAGCTCCCGGCGATAGCGAAAGACGCCCGGGTCAAACCACGCGCCGTCGGCGCCGCTCGGTGCGTCGGCCGAGCGGGTGCTGTGGAGCATGGCATCGTCGGGCAGTGTGACGGAGCGGACGGTGCCGTTCTCCTCCTGCACCGTCCAGTCTGAGGCGAGCAGTAGCTTTTTCATAATTTCCCTTCTTTCTGGTTTCTATTCTACCAGATTCTCTGGAGCAATCGGACAATTATGCTATAATTAACTCCACATTCATTTTTTAAGGGTATTTTAATAGCAATCCTACTTCTTGGAGGCGTATGTATGCCATTGCACAGGAAAACAACCGCCAGAGCGGCTGAACCCGCAACGGCCGGCCCCGGAGCCGGCGACCCGAACGGGAGCGACTACGGGCGCTTTGACTCCTATAAAAAAATACCGGCGGTCAACGCACCTCTTGGCACCGGCCTGACCTCCGACCAGGTTCGGGCGCGCATGGAGGCGGGGTTCGCCAATATCAACCTGAATACCGGCGGCCGGACGACCAGGGACATCATCAAGAAGAACGTCTTTACGTACTTCAACCTTATCTTTGTCATCATGGCCATCCTGCTCCTGTCGGTGGGTTCTTATACGAATCTGTTCTTCATGGTCATCGTCATCTCCAACTGCCTCATCGGCATCATACAGGAGCTGCGTTCCAAAAGGGCTGTCGACAAGCTCTCCATCCTCGCGGAGGAGAAAATCCGGGTTCGCCGGGACGGAAAGACCCTGGAACTGCCGTCCTCCCAGCTGGTTCGGGACGACCTGGTCGAATTTTCCACCGGCCAGCAGATTATCGCCGACGCGGTGGTCCGTGTCGGGGACATCTCCGTCAACGAGTCCCTCCTGACCGGTGAGAGCGACGCCATTAAAAAGGTACCCGGAGACGAGCTGAAATCCGGTTCCACGGTGGTCACCGGACGCTGTATTGCGCAGCTGACCCGCGTCGGCTCCGAGTCCTATGCCTCCCGTCTCACCACGGAGGCCAAGAGCGACGTGGAAGTCGGCAAGTCCGAAATGATGGCCTCTCTGGACAAACTCATTAAAATCATCGGCATCATCCTGGTTCCGGTCGGCATTTTCCTGTTTCTGCGGGAAAAATTCTTCCTGGACATGACGATGAAAGCCTCGGTTCAGTCCACGGTCGCAGCGCTTCTCGGCATGATTCCCGAAGGCCTCTATCTCCTGACCTCTGTCGCCCTGGCCCTGGCGGTCGTCCGTCTGACCCGCCGCAAAGTCCTGGTCCGGGACATGAACTGCGTCGAGACGCTGGCCCGGGTTGACGTCCTGTGCGTTGACAAGACCGGTACCATCACCCAGCCGGGCATGGACGTCCAGAAGCTCATCAGTCTGGACGAATCGGTCTGTTCGGAAAACCAGCTGAAAGACATGCTCAACGCGTTCTACACAACGATGGATGCAGATAATGACACGGCCATCGCCATGAAGAAAGCTTTCTACCGCAAAGACGGCGCCCCCGGGTGGGAGCCCGTCAAGACGGTTCCATTCATGTCGGAAAACAAGTATTCCGGCATCACATTTGCCGGAAAGGGCAGCTATCTTGTCGGCGCTCCCGAATTCATCCTCGGGCCGCGGGCGGTCGAGGTCGCAGACGCCATCGACCCTTGGGCCAGACAGGGTATGCGTGTCCTGCTCATCGCCCACACCGACGGGCTCATCGTCGACGACGAGGACAACAATGTACTTGACAAGAGCCTTGTCACCCCCATTGGCATTGTCTGCATTACCAACCGTATCCGGGAAGACGCGGACAAGACATTCCAGTATTTTGCCAAACAGGGCGTCAAGGTCAAGGTTATCTCCGGCGACAACCCGGTCACCGTCTCACAGGTTGCCCTGCAGGCTTGCATTGAGGACGCGGACAAATATGTCGACGCCACCACGCTGAAAAACGATGCGCAGATCTACGACGCCATCCAGCGCTACACGGTCTTCGGCCGCGTCACGCCTCAGCAGAAGCTAAAGTTCGTCCAGGCGCTGAAAGATCAGGGCCACACGGTCGCCATGACCGGCGACGGTGTCAACGACGTCCTCGCCCTGAAAGAGGCCAACTGCGGCATTGCCATGGCCTCCGGCTCCCAGGCCGCTTCGCAGATCTCCTCCCTGGTCCTGCTGAACTCCGACTTCCGCTCCATGCCCTCCATCGTCAATGAAGGGCGGCAGGTCATCAACAATATTCAGCGCTCCGCGTCGCTGTTCCTGGTCAAGAATATCTTTTCGTTCCTGTTTGCACTGCTGGCTGCCTTCTGCGCATGGCCATATCCGCTGCAGCCTCTGCAGCTTTCCCTTATCAGTTCTCTGACCATCGGCTATCCGGCCTTCTTCCTCTCTCTGGAGGCAAACCATGAGCGTTTTCACGGCCACTTTCTGCCGAATGTACTGTATCGCGCGGCGCCCGGGGGCCTCACCGACGTTCTGCTGCTGGTCGGGGTTGAGCTGTTTGCCCAAGGGTTTCATCTCCCGAACTCCCAGCTCTACACCATCTCCTGCATCGTCATGCTGACAGTCGGCAATCTGATGATCTGGGAAGACGCCAAGCCGCTGAACCACTACCGCCGTCTGGTCTGCGTGGTATTCAGCCTGGCATCCATCATCGCCATCTGCATTATCCCGTTCACCATGTTCCGCGACTGGGTGCAGATCAGCCCGCTGACCGGCCAGTCCTGGCTCATTCTCATCGTCTTCCTTCTGCTCGCCTACCCGTGTCTGAAGGTCATGCAGAGGTTCATGGGCTTCCTGCGTAGACGCTACCGCATCTATAAACAGAGAAAAGCGGCGAAGGAAACCGCAGCCGCATAAGAAAAAAAGCAAAAAGATGCACTGCAGAAAAGCAATCTGCAGTGCATCTTTTTTTCTCAGTCTGCATCCGGCAGGCTGCGGTTGACGGCAATGATGCGGTCCCAGGTCTCGAAGTACTCGCGGCGGCTTCCGCTGTAGCCGTTCCAGAAAACGTGGTCATGTTTAACGACCGGCATATTGTACCAGATGCCCGGCCGGAACGTCATGCCGTCATAGTTCCCGTCGGCCTGCGGCGCGTTGAACGGGGCGCTCTGGCCGGGGACGTTGACGTAGCTGTCGTTCGCATACCAGCTCTCATCGACCGGATAGCCGCCGGTCTCTTTGGGCAGCATGGTACCGACAAACAATCCGGGTATGGTGCAGAACAGATTCGGGCTCGGGAAAGCAAGGTGTTTTCCATTCGGCATCGGGATGGAGTTGGATCCGCGCTGTGCAAAATAGTAAATATGCGGATTGGTCTCCTGCTGCTCATTCATCTTTTTGCAGTACTCAATGGTCATCTGATAGGTGGAGTTGTCATCCGGGTGCTCGGTAATGGTCTTCGTGCCCTCTGCCAGCTTTTTCGGATCTGTCGGTCTGGCAAGTGTGATGTTGTCGTAATAATCATTGAATCCATACTGCTGGTTGCCGAAGTCGAGGAACTTCATGATATGGGAGTTGCCGAGCAGGCCGGTGCCGCCGAAGAGAATCGGGTCGAGCACGGGGAAGGCCTTCTGCTGGAGGGTGGCAAGGGTCGTGCCGTTGTTGACGCCCGCCAGCGTGGTAACGGTGTGAATGAGGTTCGCGTGGCCGCCGGCAAACAGCGGGGAGAGATCGTCCGGATCGGTACCGGCGCGCTCTTCTTCGGATCCGCGGGCGCAGAGATCGGCGAAGAACTTGACGACCGGTCCGCCGAAGGAATGGCCGTACAGATTGATCTTCTTATGGGCCTCAGTCTTACCGAGGTCTTCCAGTACGCCGTGCTCATAGGTACGGCCGTAGCGGGCATGCCCGTATTTCTCGCTGTGAACTTTGCCGAAGTCGACGGTGCCGCCGAACAGGTAGGCCCAGAGTTTGCACGAGCGGTCCCAGAGCGAGTCATACGGGCCCTGCGCCGGAGAGTAGCACTCAATCCCCTGTTGCCGCAGATGCTTCATGAGATCTTTGTTTCCAAGGCCCCAGTAATGCATAAGCTTGTACATGCCGTCGGTCTCACCCCATCCGGTAAAACCGTGGACAAAAATGTTCGGATAGTTGTTCAGATATTCTGCCATAATGGTCCCCTTTCCGCGGATCCAGTGATGTTACTGCCGCAAACAAGTTTAGTCTAGTATCCGCATTTCTACGTTTCAATGGACCTGTCGCAAAAATGACACATTGGCGAACTGTGCGTTTTATTTTTGTAAAAGTTTGACAAAAGTAAATTTGTAAATTCAGAGCGCACATGCATTCTCATTTGTACCCGCCTGTGCGGCCGCTGCTCAAAAAAAGGACCGCAGCAAATGCTGCGGTCCTTTTCGGTTGATTATCGATTGTCCACACGCTCCGGATAAAGATCGTGGTGGGAAAGGCGGTCCCAGGCCACCTGCTCCCAGCGGGTGCCGGGTCTGCCATAGTTGCAGTAGGGGTCAATAGAGATGCCGCCGCGGGGAAGGAATTTGCCCCAGACCTCGATGTATTTCGGGTCCATCAGAGCAATCAGGTCCTGCATGATGGTGTTGACGCAGTTCTCATGGAAGTCGCCGTGGTTGCGGTAGCTGAACAGGTAGAGCTTCAGAGATTTGCTCTCCACCATTTTGGCGCCGGGGACGTAGGAAATAGTAATCGTCGCATAGTCCGGCTGACCGGTGATGGGGCAGAGGCTCGTAAACTCCGGGCAGTTGAACTTGACGAAATAGTCGTTGTCCGGGTGGCGGTTGTCAAAGGTCTCAAGGACCGACGGGTCATAATCTGTGGGGTACGAGGTATGGCCGGAGCCGAGTTTTGTGAGTGCCATATTATTCTCCTTTCAGCAGCGGATCGCGTACGCCGTTTGCCTCGAAAGCCTTCTGGCGGTCGATGCAGGTCCCGCAGGTGCCGCAGGGCTCGTCGCCGCCCTCATAGCAGCTCCAGGTGAGCTCGTAGGGGACTTTCAGCTCCAGGCCCCGGCGTACGACCTCGGCCTTGGGGACGTCGACGAAGGGGGCCTCAATGCGGATCTGATGTCCGCTCCCCTCCCATACCGCCTGATTCATGGCCTCGACAAACGCACGGCTGCAGTCGGGGTAGGCGTTGCCGGCCGCATCGTCGGCGTGGGCACCATAGCAGATGAGACTGCACTCCAGAGAGAGGCCGAAGCTGGCGGCAGCGGACAGGAACAGGCCGTTGCGGAATGGGACGTAAGTGGAAACCGGTTTGCCATCCGACTCCTTCAGCTGATCGGCGTAGGACTCGTGGGGAATCTCCGCGTCGCGGCCCTCCAGGAGAGAGCACTTGCTGTAGCGGAAGATCTCAGCGAGATCCATGGAGTAGAGCGGAACTTTATAATAATCCGCCACCGCCTGGGCGGACTTCGCCTCGCGGCTGTGCTTCTGTCCATAGGACATGGAAAGAGCGACGACATTCTCCGCCCCATAATCGTGGACGCAGGCGGCAAGGCAGGTGGAACTGTCCACGCCGCCGGACAACAGAACAAGTGCTTTCATTGGTCAGACTCCCTTCGCATTCGGATCCCAGATGAACTTGTGAATCTGCAGCTGCAGCCGCACGTTGTTCATCCCATGATCCATCATATAGGTCACCATATCGGCGGGCTCAATCCGCCCGAAGACCGGGCTCAGGAAGACATCGCACCGGTCGGGAAGCTGGAAGGTCTCGATAACCTTCCGTGCCTCGTCGAGATCTTCCCGGCTGCCGCAGACAAATTTGACGGCGTCGCCCGGCTGAAGATGGTCGTAATTTTCGTAGAGCATATGCGCCTGCATGCCGCTTCCGGGCAGCTTGCAGTCCAGTGTAAAGTGCGGGCGCCATGGCACCGCGTCGTACCTTTCAATGGGCAGCGACCCGTTGGTCTCAATTTCTGCCTCTGTCCCGGGCAGTTCGTGCAGTTTTTCCAAAAGTTCCGGCAAACCGCGCTGCAGCAGGGGCTCCCCTCCTGTAATGGTAATAAGCTTTACACCACTTTGCCGGACAAAGTCAACGAGATCGTCGGTTTTCCGGATCTCCCAGTCCCCGCGCGGTTCATTGGCCCACTTCGTATCACAGAACGAGCAGTTCAGGTTGCACCCCGGGAAACGGAGAAAGCAGGCCAGCTGGCCGGACCGGCTGCCCTCCCCGTTGATGCTGACAAACGTCTCCGCAATTTGAAATTCCGCCATACTCATGCCTCATACGCCGCATAGGTGTCCGGCGTCTCATAGACTTTGACGCGGCTGACGGACACGCCCGCTCCCTGCAGGCGCTCAAAGAACAGCCGGGCGAGGTTCTCCGCCGTCGGCCGGCAGGGCAGCATCACAATGCGAAAGCCCTCTTCGTTCAGCGCCGTCCGGGTCGCCGGCTTCAGCGTCCCCTCCTCCATGAGGAGGGCATGGTCCCACTCGTCGGCCAGAGCCTGCATGGGTGCTTTCAGATCTTTGAAGTCGATGACCATGGAACCGGCATTCAGAGTCTCAGACCGGACCTCGGCGACAACGGTCCAGCGGTGCCCGTGGAGATTCGCACATTTGCCCGGATACCCCGCCAGAAAATGGGCGGCGTCAAAATGGGCCCTGGCAGATACGGTGTACATTTCGTTTCCTCCTCACAAAAGTAAAAAAGATGCGCAGAACAGGCCTGCACATCGGAAGCCCTGGTTTTCTTTAGAGACAGGATGGTGCAAGCGAACTGTCTGATGAAGTTGTCCTGATTGTAGACCAATTGCCCGGCATTGTCAAATCGTTTATAATAAGATGATTATCATAAGAGAGATAGGAGTCCTCACTATGAACTTCGGATTCGTCAAAGCGGCCTGCATTACCCCGGAGGTACGGCTCGCCGACTGCAAAGAAAATGCGGCCCGCATCATTGCCGCCATGCAGGATGCCCAGGAAAAGGGGATTCAGCTCGCGGTCTTCCCCGAACTCTGCATTACGGGCTATACCTGCTCCGACCTGTTTTTCCAGCGCCCCCTGCAGGAAGGTGCCAGACAGGCGCTGCGTGACATTGCAGACGCCACTGCTGTCATGAATCTTGTCGCGGTTGTCGGCCTGCCGCTGGAGGTGAACGGAAAGCTCTACAACACGGCTGCAGTTGTCGCTAACGGCGCCGTCCTCGGCTTTATCCCCAAGACCTTTCTTCCAAACTACGCGGAATTCTATGAAAAGCGGCATTTTGCCCGCGCCCCGGAGACCTACACGTTTGTCGACTTTTTTGGGGAAGACGTGCTCTTCGGCACCCGCATCCTGTTCCAGTGCGAAGACCTGCCGGCGTTCGTTCTCGGCGTTGAGATCTGCGAGGACCTCTGGAGCCCGCTGCCGCCGTCCACCCGCCTGGCGCTGAATGGTGCCACCATCATCGCAAACCCCTCTGCCAGCGACGAGACCGTCGGCAAAGCGGAATACCGCCGCGAACTGGTCCGCAACCAGAGCGCCCGTCTGCTCTGCGGCTATCTCTATACCAGTGCCGGCTGCGGCGAGAGCACCCAGGATATGACGTTTGCCTCCCATAACCTCATCTGCGAGGACGGCACCGTACTCGCAGAGCGCATCCCCTTCGGCAGCGGGGACTGCATCACTGAAATTGACGTGGAGAAGCTCACCTCGGAGCGGGTGAAAAATACCACCTATGAGGCCGAGAACTCCGAGGACTTCGTCCGGGTCTCCTTCCATCTCGAACCCGTGGAAAACCCGCTCACCCGTGTCATCCCGCAGAATCCGTTCGTGCCGGGCAATGAATCGCGCCGGGCGGAGCGCTGTGAACTCATCTTCAACATCCAGGCCCGCGGCCTCGCCACCCGGCTGGATGTCATCCACGCAAAGACGGCGGTCATCGGCATTAGCGGCGGCCTGGACTCCTGCCTTGCCCTGCTGGTCGCGGTCCGCGCCATGAAGCAGCTGGGCCGCCCGGCTTCCGATGTGCTGGCCGTCACCATGCCCTGTTTCGGCACAACGAAGCGGACCCGCTCCAACGCGGAAATCCTGTGCGACTGCCTGGGCGTCACGTTCCGGGAAATTGACATCACAGACACGGTCCGCAGCCACTTTAAGGATATCGGCCAGAGCGAAGACGACCTCTCCGTCACCTTTGAAAACGGCCAGGCCCGTGTCCGCACGCTGGAGCTCATGGATGTCGCCAACAAGAGCGGCGGCATTGTCGTCGGCACCGGAGATCTCTCCGAGCTCGCCCTCGGCTGGGCCACTTACAACGGTGACCACATGAGCATGTACGGCGTCAACACCGGAGTACCGAAGACTTTGGTACGCCACATGGTCCGTTACGCCGCTGACACCTGCGGCGACCCGCAGCTGTCCAACGTCCTCGTCGACATCCTGAACACCCCGGTCAGCCCGGAGCTCCTGCCCGCCAAGGAAAACGGCGAAATTGCCCAGCAGACCGAAAAGCTGGTGGGCCCCTATGAGCTGCACGATTTCTATCTCTACTACGTACTGCGATTCGGCTTTTCCCCGCGCAAAATCTTCCATCTTGCACAGGCGGCATTCGCCGACCGGCCGGAATACACCGACGAGGTGCTGCTCCATTGGCTGCGCAACTTCTACTGGCGCTTCTTCGCCCAGCAGTTCAAGCGCTCCTGCCTGCCGGACGGCCCGAAAGTCGGATCTGTCACCCTCTCCCCCCGCGGCGACTGGCGCATGCCCACCGACGCGGCAGTCCGCATGTGGCTAGATGAGGTCAAAGAGATGCAGGGAGAAGAACCTGCATAAAGATGCTTAGAACGAAAAAAGAACGCGCCGCGGCGCGTTCTTTTTTTATCCGGGAATTCCATCGGTCCACAGCACTTCACCCCGCAGCAGGACGCCCCGCAGCGCCAAGGAATACCGATCGACCAAAATAAGGTCCGCCTGCTTGCCAAGGGCGATGCTGCCGACCCGGTCGGAAACTCCAAGATACCGCGCGGGATTCAGCGATGCACACCGTACCGCCTGTTCGACAGGAATGTGCATGTCCCGGATACAGGTGACCATGCAGTCGTAAAGATTCGTGACGCTGGCGGCTATCGTCCCGTCTTTCAGCAGCGCCCGCTTTCCTTCCACCCGGACCTCGTGGCCGCCGAACTCATAGGTGCCGTCGGGCATTCCAGTGGCGCGCATGCTGTCGCTGATAAGGCAGATGCGGTCGGCGCCAAAGATGCGGAAGGCATTGCGGACCATGCTCGGGTGGTTGTGTACCCCGTCCGCAATAAGTTCCACCGTGCAGCCGGGCTCGTCGGAGGCCGCGCCGATGGGTCCGGGCGCCCGGTGTGCAAACGGCGCCATGGCATTGTACATGTGCGTCAGGTGGCTGGCGCCGTGGCGGATAGCCGTACGGGCGGTGTTATAGTCCGCCGCCGTGTGGGCGATGCTGACGCGGGCCGGCTTTACTTCGTCGATGAAGTCGATTGCGCCGGGGAGTTCCGGTGCGAGGTCGACAACGGCTACCTGGTTCCCGGAGCGCTCCTGCAGCTCTTTGACCAGAGAAGCATCTGGCAGGCAGAGACAGGAGGTCTCCTGCGATCCGCATTTTTCAGCGGACAGGAACGGGCCCTCCAGGCGCATGCCGAGCACATTGGCGGAGCGTTCGGTCGGCTGAAAGGAAGCCATAGAGTCCGCAATTTTTTCGAGGCGGGTGCGCGGCAGCGTCATAGTC
>R19__coassemble_406_pt1 | contig 20368 bp, 21 predicted proteins | sample R19__metabat2_high_PE_001 | metagenome-assembled genome bin R19
TGCGTCCGCCACCGCCCAGACCACGCCCATACCAACAGCAAAAAAGAACTGCCGCAGATCATCGCCCACAGCAGTTCTTCTTTGTTTAATTGTATAAGAAGCTTAACCAACCGCGCTGTCAAACCACTCGGCGGAATACTTCATGCACTTGTAGGATCCGTTGGTGAAGGCGAGGATCTGGTAGTCGTGCAGAGAGAGCGGGCCAGTGCCGCGATAGTGCTCGTTCGGAATGCCGAGCTCGTTCATCCGCTCTTCCACCTTGTCGGACTGGCCGTAGGTCATCATATCCATATCGCCGGACACGATAAGCGTGTGCGGCATATCTTTTGTAAAGTAGGGAATGGGGTTGATGGTGTGATACAGCGGATCGCCCGTGGGATCTTTTTTGCCGGTGAAGGCGCGCATCATGCAGCGGGCCACCGGGAATTTGTTCATGTTGAACTTGAAGAAGTGGTCGACATCGTAGAAGCCGCAGTAGAGCATGGCGCCCTTCAGCTGAATGGGCGGTTCCGGAAGGCCGATCTCCTTGCGGTAGTCCGGGTTGGCGACGGCTGTCTCCACCGCACAGGCCAGATGACCGCCGGCGGAGTCGCCGGAGACGAAGACGTTGTTGAGATCCAGGTTGTAGGTCTCGGCGTTGTCTTTGATCCACTGCAATGCATCGAACGCATTCTCAAGCGGATACGGCCAATGGTAGTCGCCGGCATGGGAGATGTCGGGATCATTGTATTCGAACCCCTTGACCGCCTTTTTCGGAAGGCCATAGTTCATATTAACGACGAAAGCGCCGTTGTCGGCGAACTGAAAAGCCATGCCGGTGCTGTTGCGCTTGTCGCCGATGATCCAGCCGCCGCCGTGGATGTTCAGAATGACCGGATACTTGTCCCATTTCTGGCTGTCCGGAATGTAGTGCAGGTCGCAGACCTCCACGCCGGGGTTCTTCTGCGAGTAGACCACGTCGTATTCCGATGTGACTGCGGGATAGTTCAGTTCACAGCAGGCCTTGTACTTTACCAGGTTGTCAAGGTCGAATACGGTGGAGAGCACGGTGTTTTCGAGATCAATCATGTTCAAGCCTCCTATTTTGATCAAATCTTTCTTGTCTATTGTATCTAATTTTTTTACGCAGTACAACTGAAGTTCTGTTAAAAGATACAATTGTCCGGACATGCGAGACTTGTGCATGCCGCCAGACAATCCGGTACTGCGGTTCCGCTCCTGTTTGATAAATGTTGGACAAACCGCGTCGTGGTGCCGTTTTTCCTTGCCTGGTCTGTACATTATTGGTATAATTAATGAGTTCATTTTTTCACGGGGTTTGTGTGTCTAACACCGAATCGCGCCGAAAGGGAAAGAACCGAACTTAGAAAAGAGACTCTCGTTGAGAATAAAAAGGTGATTCAATGGATAAAATTTATACCAAAGAGGGCTTCAAAGAAGATCTCACTTCGAAGCTCACCCACATTATGGGCGTCATGCCGGAAGAGGCAACGGACGAACAGTACTACAAGGCAATTGCCATCATGTGCAAAGACCGCCTTGCCCAGAACTGGTTTGACTTCCGCCACAAAGTGCATCAGTCCTCCGACGCCAAGACGGTCTACTACATGTGCATGGAGTTCCTCCTTGGACGTTCGCTGAAAAACAACCTTTATAATATGAATCTGACCTCCGTCGCGGAGGAGGCGCTGGCCGACTTCGGCATTTCGCTGGACAATCTCTATGAATGCGAGCCCGACGCCGGTCTCGGCAACGGCGGTCTCGGCCGTCTCGCCGCCTGCTATCTCGACGCGCTGGCCACCGGCGGCTATTCCGCCATGGGCTACGGCATCCTCTACGAATACGGCATCTTCAAGCAGAAGATTGTCGACGGCTGGCAGACCGAGCTGCCGGACTTCTGGCTTCCGGGCGGCGACGTATGGCTCGCCCCGCACTCCGACGAGGCCGTCAATGTCAGCTTCGGCGGCGAACTCAAATCCGGCTGGCAGGACGGCTATTATGTAAGTGAAGTCCTGAACGCAAGCTCGGTTGTCGCCATCCCGTACGACATGTACATCAGCGGCAAAGACCGCAAGTCCGTTTCCGTCCTCCGTCTCTGGAAGGCCGAGGCACCGGGTCTGGACATGAAGCTGTTCAACGACGGCGACTACACCCGTGCCATTGAGAAACAGGCCACCGCAGAGGCCATCTGCAAAGTCCTGTATCCGGCCGACAACCATCCGGAAGGCAAGATGCTCCGTCTGCGCCAGCAGTATTTCCTGGTATCTGCCTCCATTCAGGATATTGTCAAGCGCCATCTGCGCCATTACAAAGGCATTGAGTCCATCCCGCAGAAGATAGCAATCCATATCAACGACACCCATCCGACGCTGGCCATCCCGGAGCTCATGCGCATCTGCATGGACGAGTGCGGCTACAGCTGGGACGACACCTGGAAAATTGTCTCCCAGACTTTCGCCTACACCAACCACACAGTCATGAAAGAGGCCCTCGAGTGCTGGCCGGAAGATATCTTCCGCCTGCTCCTGCCGCGCATCTATCAGATCGTAGTTGAAATTGACCGCCGCTACCGCACCTTCATCTGGGATGTCACCCACGATGCCGGCCGCGTCGAGGACATGGCCATCATCTCTAACGGCGTCATCCGCATGGCAAACCTCTGCGTTGCCACCTGCCACAGCGTCAACGGCGTTTCGGCGCTGCACAGTGAAATCCTGAAGAAGACCATCTTCAGCAATTTCTACAACATCACGCCGAACAAATTCAAGAATGTCACCAACGGCATTGCCTACCGCAGATGGCTCTGCCAGGCCAATCCGGAGCTCACCGACTTCATCACCGAGCTCATCGGGCCGGAGTTCATCCACGACGCCATGCAGCTGGAGAAGCTCAAGGACTACACCGACGACAAGCAGGTTCTTGCCCGCATCGGTGAAATCAAGCAGCACAACAAAGATAATTTCTGCAAATTCATCAAAGAGGATCAGGGCATCATCCTGAATCCGAACTCCCTCTTTGACGTCCAGGTCAAGCGCCTCCACGAGTACAAGCGCCAGCACCTGAACGTATATGAAATCATCCACAACTACCTCATGCTCAAGGACAACCCGAATATGGACTTCCAGCCGCGTACCTATATCTTCGGCTCCAAAGCCGCTTCGGGCTACTTCATGGCGAAGAAGATCATCAGCCTCATCGTCAACCTTGCGCAGGTCGTCAACAACGACCCGGATGTCCGCGACCGCATTAAGATTGCGTTCATTGAGGACTACCGCGTCAGCATGGCGGAGCACCTGATGCCTGCGGCCGACATCTCGGAGCAGATCTCCCTGGCCGGCACGGAGGCCTCCGGCACCGGCAACATGAAGCTCATGATCAACGGCGCCGTCACGCTCGGCACCATGGACGGCGCAAACGTCGAAATTCACGACGCCGTCGGCCCGGACAACATCTTCATCTTCGGCATGAATGCAGCCGAGGTCGAGGAGCTCAAGCAGCACTATGACCCGAACTCCTACTTCATGAACAACGATGACATTAAGCGCGTGGTCGAATTCATCAACCACGGCGTCAACGGGAACTACTTCCCCGAACTCGCCGGCCAGCTGATCAACAACGACCCGTACATGGTCCTCGCCGACTACGCCGACTATCAGCGCGTCCGCGAAAACATGGTAGATCTCTACGCAAAAGATCAGGAGCGCTGGAACCGCACGGCCCTGATTCAGACCGCCAGCGCCGGCATCTTCTCGGCCGACCGCGCCATTGCCGAGTACGCCAAGAACATCTGGCACGCGGAACCAATCGAATAAGATCCTGTTAGGTGGTAACGAAATTGCCGGCACAAATCTACAATTCGCGCGACACGCGATACAAAAGTAAATACGGAGCCTTGGAGAGCGGCGAGACGATCATCATCCGCCTCCTGCTGCCCTTCCAGTCCGGTGCCGTCTGTTACCGGGCGCGCATGCTCGTTCTGAGCGACGCCACCGGGGAGGAAAAATCCTATGAGCTGTTCGGGACAGACAAGTACGAGGGCGACTCCCGCTGGTGGGAACTCCAGTTCACCGCCGGCGCGCCGGGTCTTTACTGGTACTGTTTCGAATACGACGGCCCCTGGTCCACGGAGCGCATCTACCGCGGCCCCTATTCCAACGGCTATATCGCCATCGACGAGACCCGCTGGCAGCTGACCGTCTATGAAAAGGGCTACCAGACCCCCGACTGCTTCAAGGGCGGCGTCATGTATCAGATTTTCCCGGACCGCTTCTATTGCTCCGGCACACCCAAGTACAACGTACCCCCGGACCGCGACCTCATGCCGTGGAACGCGGAGCCCCGCTGGCGGCCGGACGAAAACGGCGTAGTCTGGAACAACGACTACTTCGGCGGCGACCTCAAGGGCATTGAGCAGAAGCTCCCCTATATCCGCAACCTCGGGGTCACAACCATCTACTTAAACCCCATTTTCGAGTCGCACACCAACCACCGCTACAGCACGGCCGACTACTCGAAGATCGATACGCTGCTCGGCACCGAAGACGACTTCGTCTCGCTCTGTCAGACGGCCCACCGCTACGGAATGAAGATCATCCTGGACGGCGTGTTCAACCACACCGGCGACGACTCGGTCTACTTCAACAAACAAAACCGCTACGACTCCCTCGGAGCCTACAACTCGGAAGCCTCTCCGTACCGCAACTGGTACAATTTCATCCACTGGCCGGACGAATACGCCTCCTGGTGGGGGTTCGACACCCTGCCCGAGGTCAATGAAAGCAACGAGGACTACCTGGAGTACATTACAGGCGAAAACGGCATTGTCGCCAAGTGGCTCCGCCTCGGCGCGGACGGCTGGCGGCTGGATGTCGCCGATGAGCTCCCCGACAGCTTCATCGAGAAAATTCACGCGCGCGCCAAGGCGGTCAATCCCGACGCCATCATCATCGGCGAAGTCTGGGAAGACGCCTCCAACAAAGTCGCCTACAGCCAGCGCAAGAAATATCTGCTGGGCAACGAGCTGGACTCCGTCATGAACTACCCCTTCGCCAACGCCATCATCGACTTCGTGGCCTACAACGATGCCGAAAACTTTCTTGACCGCATCCTCTCCATCACGGAGAACTACCCGAAGCCGGTTGTCGATGTGCTCATGAATCTTCTGGGCACCCACGATACGGCGCGCATCATCACCCGCCTCGCGGGCGAGAGCTGCAACGGCAAGGACCGCAGCTGGCAGTCCAGCCACTTTCTCTCGAAAGAGCAGTACGAAGAGGGCATTAAGCTGGAGAAAATTGCAGCGGCGCTGCAGTTTACACTACCGGGCTACCCCTCCATCTACTACGGCGACGAAATCGGCATGCAGGGCTACAAAGACCCGTTCAACCGCCGGTGCTTTTCCTGGGACCGCATCAATACGTCCCTGAGCTCCTGGTACACCTGGCTCGGCCTGCTCCGCAAGACCTGCCCGGTTCTCAAAGAGGGACAGTTCGTCCCCATCTCTGGTGCACAGGGTTGCGTCTGCTATGCCCGCATGAACGGTGACAACCCGGTCCTCTCCCCCCACGGCGATGCACTGGTCGTCATCGCCAACCGCAATCCGCACCCCATCAACTATGGGCTGCCGGATGAGCTGTCCAACCTGACCCCCCTCATCAACACCGTAAGTGTTGACGGCAAATGGGTCACAGTCGACGCCATGACCTGCGCCCTCCTTGGCCAGGGTGACTGGGCAAAATAAGTGAATATGAAAAGGGCCGCAGCCCAACCTGGTACAGGTTAGGCTGCGGCTTATCTTTGACAAAAAATTAAAATCTGGGGATCTTGTCACGCAAGCGCTGAAATTTTGACAAAAACTTGAAATTCAGGAATTTTGTCACTAGGCAAATGCGGCGGGAATTACTCCCTCAGCAGCCCTACCAGCTGCAGCAGTACAGCGGAGAGATCTTCTTCTGCGAGATTGTTCATCTCGGTGTAGGAATCCAGCGCGGAGTCGTCCGCGTCGTCGGAAATTTTACGGATGGAGAGGAAGGGAATGCCGTATTTGTCGGCGACAGCGGCAATGGCGGCGGTCTCCATATCGAAGGCCTGAATGCCGAACTCATCCTTGTAGAAGTCTTTGACCTTCGGGTCGGTCAGGAAGAAGTCGCCGGTGCCGAGGGCGCCCTGCTTCATGCCCGGAATCGTGAGGGCAGTGTGCAGCAGTCGGCTGTCCGGCTCGTGGACAAAGGTCCCATCGGATTTTTTCCCGAGAGGCAGATCGAAGGCGCGGAGGTCGAAGTCGCACTCAACATAACTGGTACCGGCAACGACATCGCCCTTGCGGAGTTTGGAGATGGCGCCGGAGAGGCCGGCGTTGAGCAGCGTGTCCACCTGCATCTCCTGGATGAGCAGCGATGCGGCGATGGACGCATTCACTTTGCCGATTCCGCACTGAACGGCATAAATGGTGTCCCCGTTTTTCGCAAGCGAGACCATGGGCATGATTTTATCTGTGAGATCCGATCCGCCGGCGTACAGTGCCATCTTGCGGAACGGGGCATATTCCATTTCATCGGCGAAAATAAAGCCGTAAATTTGATTCATACGATCTACCTCCATGATTTTTCTATTATAGTGGCCTCTGCGATCCTTTTCAACTTTTTTCACTTATGGTATACTAATTTTGATTACTAAGACAAACAATTCGAGGTGCGCAACCAATGGAGAAAAACAGAGTAACCCTCAGCATCTGCGGCAATGAGTACAACATTACTTCAGACGAGGAACCCGCTTATGTCGAAGAGCTCGGCGCAAAGGTCAACGATACGCTCTCCGAAATCATTCGCAACAATGACCGACTTTCTATCACCCAGGCCGCCATTCTGGCAGCGCTGGACTTCGCCGACGACGCCACCAAGGCCACCAATACGGCGGAAAATCTTCGCAGCCAAATTAAGGAATACCTTGAGGACTCCGCCCGCTATAAAATGGAGGCAGAAGTTGCCAAGCGCGAAGTGGAGCGCCTGCAGCGCGAGCTGAAGGGAAAGGACGGCTCGAAGAAACCCTTTTGAAGACGGCCCCATGGCCGTACCCGTTGACTCCATGACGGACAGTCTGCGCTACCTGCCCTCCGGCAGCCTGGACGATCATGCCGACTCCACAGCCTTAAAGCCAGCTGACAGCGCTGTGCTCTACACGCTGCAGCCGAAGGGCGCCGAAGACCGGGAAAAGCAGAAAGCCTCCTCCAACTTCTGGAGCCGGCTGCCGTTTCTGCGGATTTTCCGCCGCGGCCACCGAAAGAATTCGTAATATGACAGAGGTCCTGTCCGCTCGGGGCCTCTTTTTTTATCCTTGGAAGGCGATTACCATGAAACATTCCGTTGAAATACTCGCCCCCGCCGGCGGAATCGATTCCGTCTATGCAGCGGTCCGCTGCGGCGCAGACGCCGTCTACCTCGGCGCCGTCAGCCTCAACGCCCGCCGCAGCGCCGCCAACTTCACCGAAGAACAGATGGCGGAGGCCGTCGCCTACTGCCATCTCCGCGGGGTCCGTGTCTACCTGACGCTGAATACGCTGGTCGGAGACCGGGAACTGGACGAGGCCGCCCGGCTCATCGAACAGGCGTGCCGCTGCGGCATAGATGCCTTTATTGTCCAGGATCTCGCCGTCGCACGACTGGCCCGTGATCTGGCGCCGGACATCCGGCTCCACGGATCCACCCAGCTCTCGGTCATGTCCCCCGAGGGGTTTCAGCTCCTGGAGGAGCTCGGATTCGTCCGTGCTGTTGTTCCGCGGGAGCTGAGCCTGCCGGAGATCCGCCGGATCCGCGCATCCACGCATCTGGAGCTGGAGGCGTTCGTCCACGGTGCCCTCTGCATGTGCGTCTCAGGGCAGTGCTACCTGAGCAGCATGCTCGGCGGGCGCAGCGGAAACCGCGGGCTCTGCGCACAGCCATGTCGGCTGCCGTTCGGCGCGCCGGGCGGCACGGGGCACGACCTGTCCCTCAAAGATCTCGACCTTATTGACCACATTCCGGAGATGGCCGCGGCCGGCATCTATTCCTTCAAAATTGAGGGCCGCATGAAGCGTCCGGAATACGTGGCCGCCGCGGTCTCCGCATGCCGCAATAAAGCAGACGGAATTGAGGACGCGGCCCTGCGCAGCCAGCTCTCTGCCGTCTTCTCCCGGTCCGGATTCACCGACGGTTATCTGGCCGGCCGCCGCGGGCGGGACATGTTCGGGACAAGGCGCAAAGAGGACGTCACGGCTGCAAAGCCAATTCTGCAGGACCTGGAAAGCCGCTATGCCAAAGAAGTAAGCCCTACCCCGCTCTCACTCCGGTTTACCGCGCGGGCGGACCAGCCCGCAGAGCTCACCGTCTCCGCATTGGGTAAGACCGCCTCCGCGGAGGCGGATGCGCCGCCCGAAAAGGCACAGAACCGCGCCGCCGACCGCAGTTCCGTCCTCCGCCATCTTGAGAAGACCGGCGGAACGCCCTACACCGTGCAGCATGCCGAAGTTGCACTGGACGACGGCCTGTTTCTGCCCGCATCGGAGCTCAACGCGCTGCGCCGCACGGCTCTGGACCGGCTGGACCGCGCCATCCTCGCAGAGAATCCAAAGCAGTTCCACGCGGAGGCCATACCAAAGCCGCTGCCGCCCCACGTCGCCGGCCATCACAGGACGCTGATTCGCCTGCGAGATCCATCCCAGTACAGCCCGGTCATGGACAAATACACACTCATCGTGCCGCTCGGTGCGCCGTACGAATCGTACCGAGATTTCGGCGTAGAAATTCCCCGCGCCCAGTACGATCATACGGACCGTACGGTCAGCCTGCTGCGCAGCGCGAAAGCGGCAGGGGCTTCCTTCGCCTTTGCCGGGACGATAGACGGCGTGGCACTTGCCTGGCAGGCGGGTCTGCCCGTACTGGGCTCGTTCACGCTCAACATCTTTAACGGTCCCGCTCTGGAGGAGTACCACAGGCTGGGCGTTGACGCCGCTGTGCTGTCGCAGGAGCTGCGCGTGAAAGATTTGGATCGCCTCGGAGGCTCCACCCCGCGCGGACTACTCATCTACGGCCGCGTACCTCTGATGCTCATGCGCACCTGCCCGGTACGCAACGGCACCGACTGCCGCCGCTGCCGCGGCACCCGCTCACTGACCGACCGCAAGGGCGAGCAGTTTCCGGTGGTCTGCAGCAACGGCGCTTCAGACCTTCTGAACTCCCGCCCCACCAATATGCTGGACCGCCTGTCCGAAATCCGCAGCTGCGATTTCACGCTGCTCTACTTCACCGTGGAATCCGGCGAAGAAGCCGCCGAAATTGTAAGCAGCATGGCCCTTCCCGGGGAAAAATTTACCCGGGGGCTCTACTATAGAGGAGTACTGTAATGAGCGAAACCATCAAAATCAAATACTTTACCGACGCAATTGAGAAACTTCGATACATCGACGGCAAATCCGACTGGATCGACCTGCGGGCCGCAGCCGAAGTGCCGCTGAAGGCCGGCGAGTTCCGGCTGGTCCCGCTCGGCGTCGCCATGGAGCTGCCCAAAGGCTATGAGGCACACGTGGTCCCGCGCTCCAGCACCTTCAAGAACTTCGGTATCCTGCAGGTCAATTCCATGGGAATCATCGACGGATCCTACTGCGGTGACGGCGACCAGTGGTTCTTCCCCGCCCTCGCCGTCCGCGATACAGTGATCCACATCAATGACCGCATCTGCCAGTTCCGCATTATGGCCAATCAGCCCGCCATCCAATTCGATGAAGTCGCGCACCTGGAAGGCGCCGACCGCGGCGGATTTGGGAGTACAGGAAAACAGTAAAAAAGATCAGGGCCGATGCAAAATCAATTTGCATCGGTCCTGGCTGTTTATGAAAGAGAATTCAGTTTGTGCAGAATGGCGTCGCAGATTTGCTGGTGGCCCTTCTCTGTGGGATGCGGGTTAAAGCCGCTCCCGTCCAGTGTCAGGTTTTCGTAGAGCGGGAGCGTGGTCTTTTTGTTGATCAGATCGATATCCCGAATCTCTACGTAATGGTATGTCTTGTACTCGGCCTCGGCGACGGTCTTCTTGGCATTGATGTAGTCGTAGTACGGCTGGACTGCGTGCTCAATGGCGTGGTCGCCCGGCAGGATATCCCAGCCGACACACGGGTTGTAAGATCCCAATGCAATGACGGTTACGTCCGGGTTCAGCCGATAGATCGTGTGCACGATGGCGTTGTAATTGATCGTAAAATCGTTCAGCCATTTGGTGACGGTCAGAGCCCAGTCGTTCCAGTATTCGACCCAGCGCAGCGGATCGCGCAGCCAGGCATGCAGGTAGGAGAACGCGTTATCAATGACCACTTCGGCGGAGCCGTATTCAGCCACCTTTTCGGAGATGGTCTTTCCAACATCTGCGTTGTCGAACCGCCCGTCGTCGGCGATGTCATAGATGCAGGCGATCGTCGGAATCCAGATGTCATCGAAGCCGATGTCCAGCGTAATCAGATCTGCATCGCGCACGGCCTTCTGGTACTCCGCACGCTTGGGCTTCAGTACGGCGCGGCTGATCTTGCCGTTGGACATGACCGGCATATCCCGCTCCATTATGTAGTCGCCGTGGTAGCTGTTATCCAGCAGATACCGCAGCTCCGTCGTGCGAATGCCGGACACCCCGTATGGATACATCCGGCTGCAGTTGAGCTTTTTCGCCAGCAGATCCGGATACGAATTTTTGATGCGCTGTCCGTAGACGACGATCGAGTTATACTGCTGGTAATCCGGCAGCCCGAAGCCCGAGCTGGCACTGTCGCCCAGCGCGGTGTAAACCGGGTACTTTGAGCGCGCTGCCGCATTTGCCGCAATGCTGCAGCAGGACAGCGCCATAATCAGTGTAAGACAGAGAGCAATCAGTCGTTTCATTCTGCATCCCTTTCCAGTTCAACTAGCTGATCGAGCGCAAGCTCCGTGGTGAGCATCGGCATAAGCACTGCAGAGACCGGAATCATGACGATGACAGCCGCAGCGCCGATGACGCCGATCATCGCAAACAGAGCCAGATTGCTGCCGTGATACAGCAGCATCGCCGCCTCATAAATCCGCATGCTGTCGGATTCGTCCACCCCGACCAGGTGCAGCCCGGTAATGGCTTTCGTATACTCGTTTCCGGTCTGAAGTCCGTCGGCCAGATACTTCGCAAACGTTTCGCCCCCGGAGGCCAGCGCCGCCGCCGCCACATGCGTCGGCAGATTTTCCGGGAACAGATCTACCCGCTCAATCTTATCCTGATTTGCTCGGTCGGTCTCCCAGTTTTCCAGTGCCTGATACGCCTGCTGTTCCACCGCAGTCGAAAAGGACGGTTTCTTCTCCGCAGCCGACGCGGCCGGCGCCGCCATACAGAAGAGCAGAACCGCCGCGAGCACGGCAGGGATCTATCTTTTCATGTAATGTCACACTCCATTCTGGATAGCTATAGATGGATAGTGGATTTGTTTTCGTACAAATAGACTAAATTGTACAACAGGCAACATATTAGCACTTTTTGCAGCTTTGAAAAGTGTCAAAACAGGAATCTTGTACAGTTGTCGAATAAAAACGCACATTTGCAGGAAATGGGCTGTCAAAAGCTGTTGCTTGTATGGATTAAAATTTGTGCAAAATTGCAAATTTGGCCCGTGTCACTGTCTGGCTGCCGTGGTGGGCGGGCAGGCTCTCTGTTCTATTTGGCTGACCCTTTTTTGAATGCGGCAGGTTGGGTCCAAAAAGCCGAAGTGTTTCGCAGGTTTTCGGTGATTTTTGTTGACCCATGTAATGATTTCAGAGGAGTGGGTCCATGGAGGTGGACGGAACTTCCCCATACAGGAGATTCCGTCCACCAAGAGCGGATATTTTGGACGGAACTTCCCCACCGCAGAATTCCGTCCAGTGTTTTGATACAAAACGAATTAAATTTTCTCAAACCGGAGCCTTTTGCAAAAGATATACTACAGTAGTTTATATGCCGTATCATATTTTTGGACCAAATCCACCCACCAGCAGATTCCGTTCACCTCCCCACTCCCCAGAAACAAAACAGCAAGCTCCTGCCATTCGGGAAAAATCCATATATACAGAACTCCCTGCCGAATTTTTCGGGAAACCATCTATATAGCAAAACTTCCCGACAAAATCGTCGGGAAGCCTGCCGTATAAAAAATTTTCCCGACGATTTGAGCCGGGAAAATTCATTATTTCATTTTCTCCCTAATTGGGCCGCTGAGGGCAGCGCACTACAGGCACATCACAGCGGAAGCCGTTTTCACGACAACCACTTCGCACGATTCTCCCAGAGACGCTTCTGGATCGCCAGCTTTGTGTAATTTTCGCCCAGCCGCTCCGTGCGGATGGAACGCCGCATGCCCTTGGGCACGATGGTCCAGTAGAGGAGCCGCTCCTCAATACGGGCGTAATAGCCTTCGTCCCGCAGAAAGGTTTCGAGTTCCTCTACGGTGCGGCAGGTCTCCAGAGCATGATCAATCGCCTGGCGCAGCAATTCGTATTTCTTCTCTTTTCGCGCCTCTCCGGTCAGGCCGTAGAGTGGGTCCCCGCCCCTGCGCCGGTGCACGTTGCCCACCCGGCGCGACTGATGCATATCGCGAACGACATCGCTCAGCTGGTGCCGCAGATAGTACCAGTTCTTCTCATTGTCATTCAGTTTGCGGCCGTCCAGGAAGCTCACCGCATTGACCAGAATCTGCTCGTAGACCTTACCCTCGTACCGGCACGCCGCCGCGATGCACTGGTAGCGCCGCCCCCAAACCTTCTGAGTCAAAACCATCCCGATCGAGTGGGCGGTTTCGACGGAGGCATCTGGCTCAAAGCTGATGGTGATCAGCCACGCCGAGATACCGTCGGTTTTCTCGAAAAAGCGGCTGACGTCCGCAAATTCTTCACGGAAATGATTCGGGACGCAATTTATGCTTCGCATGGCGGCAACTTCGTGTTCCGGGATGGAGTGGCTGACGAAATCAATCGCCAGATCAATCGGGAGCACAAGCGGTGCTGTGAGATCCTGGTAGACCCTGCGGAGAAGCTGTTTGCGGGTGCGGCACGCACCGGGTCCGTCCTGGATCGGGCGAATGGTGAGCTGCATCGTTCAGTACCCCCAGTCTGTGAAATATTTGTGGTAGAGATCCGCCCGGAGTTGCTCCAGCCGGGTGATCTCCCGCTTCAGGCTCTCGGTATCGAACTCGCTGTCGTCGTCCATTTTCGCGGCGATGCCCATCAGCCGGTCCTCGGTCTCACTCAGAGCTCTCTGGGTCTGCTGGAGATCATAGATCAGAGCGTTGCGGTCGTCCTTCGACGAGACGCCCTTCTGCTCGATCAATGCGCAGACATACTCCCCCTGTGACATGCCCGCCACGGTGCTGTCGTTGACCAGCTTCTCCTTGGCTGACGGCGTCAGACGGATGTCAAGACGCTCGGTTTTCCTTGCCATAGTTTCCCTCCCGGAACAAAAAGGACGAGCTGCCGAAAATCGACAGCTCGTCCAAACAACATTTTTACTTTTGTAAATCACATTACCATTATAGTAAAAAGTCCCGTGTAAAGGCGATGACATCTATGTGCTTTCCTCGTGCTATTTGGGGTTATTCAGGGTACTTTGCCCTTCATCCCAGATTTTGCGCCAGTCCTTCTCCGGCAGATCCCGAATTTCGGGGTATGTCCGCTCAAAGGCCCGAAGCGCCTCCAGATGCAGATGTTTGACGCGATCATAGCCCAGATCCATCCGCTCACTGACCTCGGTCAGATTCAGCCCAAGGATATAGTAGTCGTACAGCACCTCCCGGTATTTTGGGTTTTCCATCCCCATAATGCGCAGCGCGATCGTCTCCCGCTGCTCCGTCAGCGCCGCATTTACCTGCGTCATGTAAGACTGCAGATCGTACAGGCGATCCACCTAATCGGCAAACCCGGATTTTTTCGGCGAGCCCTTACGCAGCGATTCTTTCTGAACCGACGCATGCAGGGAAACCAGTTCATCATTCAGATACTTCAGTTCCCCATTGAGCTGTTCCATTCTCTGCTTGTCGTTTCGCACCTGGCTCAGATAGGTTTTTGCATCCAATGGGATCCCTTCTTTCCGTATTCTTTCCCCGCATGAACATTATAAGGAAAGGATGCGTGCTACTGACGGGCTATCTTCGTGTCTTAAAAGTGTAATCTTATGTCGATCAGGTGTTTCATTTTGCTTTTAACAGTTAAAAAATAAGGACCGCTGCGGGAGGACTGGTGTGGAAGGTAATCCTTGATAATTTGGGGTTGGGTCAAGCGGATGTTTTACATTACTTAAATAATTGTCGTTTAATGTGTTGACCCAATCTTAAAACCCAGCCGGTTGGGTCAAAAAAACAGATTGCACGACACCCGCATAATTCACCGCAATGAGTATTTTTATCTCGTTTTGTATCAAAACATTGAACCAAGCCCTACGACCACTGCCGCCAGGCGCGCAGCCCGAGCCTTAACACTCTCCCAAAAACCACCAGAGGCGCCCCGCAGAACCCTTTCTGCAGAGCGCCCCTAAGGAGTTGGTGTTTATTTCATAATGGCCCGCAGCTGATGCCGCAGGAAAAACCAGTTTTTCTCGTCGTCGTCCACCTTGCGGCCATCTAAAAAGCTGACCGAGTGGATGAGAATATGGTCAAAAGTCATGCCGTCGTGCCGGCAGGTGGAGATGACGCACTGGAAGCGGTCCCCCCACATGTTTCTTGCAAATTGCAGCCCGATATCGTGTGCCTCGGCGAGCGGCAGGTCTTCCCTTTCAAAGCGGATGGAGACCAGCCAGCCGGAAACGCCGGACTGTTTCTGATAAAATACGGCGACGTCGCGAAACGCCTCCTGTAAGCGGCCGATGACGCAGTTGATACCGGTCACATACGGTGCGTCCGATACGAAATCTAACGCATCGTCCACGGAGGCGGACAGAGCTTTCCGGGACCAGTCATAGATCTGCTCGGAGACGGGAGGCACTTCTTCCTGGGAAGAGCTGATGGGCCGCACGAATAAGCGGGTCATTCGCGGTACCCCCAATCTGTGAAATATTTATGATATAGTGCGGCGCGGAGGTCATCCAGCTGTTGGATGGTTTCCTGGAGTTCCTCCGAAGAGCCGCTGTCCGCCAGTTCCCGGAGGGTTCCAGAGATAGTTTCCAGCTGCGTCTGCACCTTCTTCAGCTCCGCCAGAAGTTCGCCGTTCCCGGCGCTCCGGCCGCCGCCCTGGCTCTCAATGAGCCGGCAGAGATAGGCGCTCTGGGAGAACCCGGACGCCTGGCTGTCCCGCCGCAGCTTTTCTTTCGTCTCCGGCGTGATTCGAAAGTTGATCCGCTCGGTTTTACGTACATCCATTCAGGTACCTCAAAAAATTTTCGAACCTTATGATTCGTTTGGTGCTCTACACCTATGAAAAAAGGTTAGAGCCGGTCATCTTCGTCCATATCTTCTTCGGAAGCGAAGAAAATACTGGCCGGGTCCTGAATGTGAAAAATCCGGATGAGTTTGTCGACTTCATCCAGATTAAACTGGCTTTTTCCGCTGAGTTTTTTCCCCAGTGTATTGGGAGAAATTCCCAGCTTTCGCGCTGTGCTGCTGATGTTATAGCCATTCGCAATCATCAGTGCACGCAGTTTGTTTGTGTTCAGCATGCTACTATCCTTTTCCTGACACAACTGTTTATTCCCGTTTTACGCCAAGTGTTTGTCCCTGCATTCCATTCCCCTGTTGCCTTTTTGGGACGAACTCAATATACATCAGTTTCCGAAAATAATCAACTTATCTTTTCTTAACACTATCAGCCGGAAACATTTGATAAAGAGTGACAAAATAGAATAATCGTATACATTTGAAACGATTTTATAAAATTCATTGCGAATGAGGTCGTATTAATGGAGAAAAATGGAACGGAAGAAATTCTAAAGCGAATTTCTGACCGCCGAAAAGAACTTGGCATGTCGTATCAGGATCTGGCGGATGCCACCGGTCTGGCGAAGACCACACTGCAGCGGTATGAGACTGGTCACATTACCAACATCCCCATCAATCGAATTGATGCCCTCGCCAAGGGCCTTCAGTGCTCCCCTGCCTATATTATGGGATGGACGGAATGCGAAGATGACAATTTCGCCGACAAAATGAAGATGCGCTACGGGCGTATTTTTGACATTGTGGACCAGCTGAACGAAGCGGAGCGCAAAAAAGCGCAGAAGCTGCTGGAAGACGTCTTTGAAAAGTAAATTATCTTATCCTTCAAAACCAGAAAGGGCCGTCGCACTCACAGCGGTGCGGCGGCCCTTTCGCATATTGTCCTGCTCTGTTTCAGATTACAATTCCGCCATTTACCCCAATGACCTGGCCGGTAATAAACGAGGCGTCTTCGGAAGTCAGGAAAACAGCGGCCTTTGCAATGTCCTCGGGCGCGCCGAGGCGGCCGAGGGGCGTCTCCTCCGCCAGATCGCGCAGGGTTTCGGCTGAGTGCATGGCATTCATCGGGGTATCGATGACGCCCGGGGCTATAGCGTTGACGCGAATGCCGCTGGGACCCGTCTCTTTGGCGAGGGCTTTGGTCATGCCGATGAGGGCCGCCTTGGACATGCTGTAGACGACTTCGCAGGAGCCGCCGACCTGGCCCCACATGGAGCTGATGTTGAGAATGGAGCCGCTCTTGCAGTGGATCATCCCGGGCAGCACCTCCTGTGCACACAGAAAGGCGCCTTTGACATTGATATCCATAATGCGGTCGTACTCTTCCAAACTGACATCGGTCAGGAGCTGCTGTGATGAGACGCCGGCGTTGTTGACCAGGACGTCCGGATTGCCGAAGGTGTCGTGGATGTTGCCGAACATCTCTTCCACCTGCTCCGGGTCCGCGAGATCGGCCCAGAACGGCTCTGCGTCATGGCCGCTCTCCCGCAGATCTTCCGCCAGATGGGCGGCCTCCTCCGGGTGGCTGTGGCAGCAGAGGGCCACCTGGTATCCCGCTTTCGCATATGCGCCCGCCAGGGCCTGTCCGATTCCGCCGGATGCACCGGTAATAACTGCAAGCATCGCTCTTCCTCCTGAGATGAAAGAAGCACCCCGCTCCCGCAGGGTGCTCCGCTTTTCTGGTTCGATTTATTTCTGTACCGAAGCACTGGCTGCCTTCTTCTGGTCCGCCGGGAACAGCGTATAATAGTCGACAGCACGGTAGTTATAGACGTCGTCAAAGACCGAGGGGTTGGTCTCATAGATGGAGATGGTGGCGAGATTGGAGACCTTGCCATTGGACTGGACCTTGCCCATGAGCTTCAGGTTGCCATCCTCGTCAAAGAGGAAACGGTTGCGAACTCCGCGCTTGGCGTTGGAGTAGTCCTCGTACTGGTAGGTCTTGCCCTTATACGAAACCTTGCCGGATTCTACGAAAGAGTCGCCCATGAGGTAGTCGATGGAGAGCTTCTCAAGCTGTGCCGCAACCTCGTTGCGTGCCGAGGTGTTGTTTGGGACGGCGGTGTAAATGCCTTCACTGGAGAAGACATAGTAGTAGTTGCCGTTCTGCGGGTCGTTGTCTTCCTTACTGGTGTAGTAGATGGAGCAGGGCGTGCTCTGGCTGCCGCTAACAATTTGGAAGGTCAGCATGACATTGCTGTCCGTATTCTTCGCATAGAAGACCGGACGGTCCCCCTCCTTGGTGTCCTGCGGGGTGGTCTCATAGGTGTATTTATTGGAGACGATAAGCTGCATATACGGCTCCATGAGCTTGCCGCGGAACTCCTTCGGCACCTTGGAGGTGCCCCCGTTCTTTCCGCAGGAGGCAAAGGTCAGCGCAATGGCCACGATGGCCAGCAGGAGCGCCATGAGCTTCTTTGTTCGTGATTGATTCATAGTTGGATTCTCCTCGACAAAATAGAGATTGTTTTTATGGTATCATAGCCAAAAATAGAAGTCAATTGACCGCATTTTTTCTTCTTGCAAATCGGGCAGAAGTTATATATAATGTTTACTTGTCAGCGGAAATATGCTGTCTTTTGCTGGTATAGCTCAGCTGGTAGAGCAACGCATTCGTAATGCGTAGGTCGTCAGTTCAAATCTGACTACCAGCTCCAAGGACCGTCTCAGGAATGAGGCGGTCTTTTTTTGTGCCCGGCTTTGGGCGAGGCTGGGTGCTAGACTGGGGGCTGGTTTTATCTTTCAGGTCAATTTGATTAGACAATTTTTAAAAAAGACCGAAAATGCCTAACGATTTCAGAAAAAGCCTGAAAATACCTAACGATTTTTAATAACGCCCAAAAAAACCTACAATGCCTGCCATAACACCCCGGTCCTATTTCCCCATTTATCCCTCTCCGTGCACGTGTTACAATGATTACGAACAGCTGTGTAAAAAATTGCATATCAGGAGGGAAAATGAAAGCATGAACATCCTAAGTAAGCTGAACAGCCCGTTTATGTATCTGATCTGCGGGCTGATCATCCTGTTTGTCGCCATCGTCTGCGTGGTATTCATCATCCGCGCGTGGCGTGCAGGCAAAGCCATCGGAATGGACACCAAAAAGATGCGCACCACGGTGGTCTCCAGTGCCACGTTTGCCGTGGTCCCGAGCATCGGCATTCTGCTCGGCGTCATTGCCCTGTCCGGCAGTCTGGGCACGCCGTGGCCGTGGCTCCGCCTTTCCGTTATCGGCGCGCTCCACTATGAGACCACTGTGGCAGAGGCCGCAGCGCAGGCTATCGGCATGAAGACCCTGTCCGCATCGGAGATGACCGCATCCGGCTTCTCCACCATTGCTCTGCTCATGAGCTTCTGCATTATGTGGGGCATGGTGCTCTCCATCTTCTTCAACAAGAAGTACAGCAACGCCCTGAAGGGCAATACCAAGAAGAAAAAGAACGGCAAGCCGTCTAAGTTCAAGGGGTTTGGCGACCTCGCCATGACCGCCATGTTTATCGGGCTGGTCTCTGCATATATCGGTTCGTATATTGGCGACTTCATCTCGGGCGGCGGAAAGCTGTTTTCGTTCTCCGGCGACTGGATCCCGCTGGGGGTCGTCGTGGTCTCCGGCCTCTGCATGGCGTTCTTCATCTGGCTTTCCGAGAAGAAGAATGTCAAATGGGTCGATAACTTCTCCATCGCCGTAAGCATGCTCGTGGGCATGGCCGCGGCCATCGGACTCAAGCAGATTTAAGGAGGCGCCGTATGTCAAACAATCCCGAAACGAAAACCGCACGCACTGCGGATGAAACCTTTGAAAAGTATTCCAACCGGACGCATGTCATCGGCCGCATTTCGTGCCTTGTGACGCTGATTCTGCTGCTGAGCGCGCCGTTTGTCATTGGATCCTATCTCGGCGGCATGCCGGACATGGGCGCCTTTGGAAAGGGCTTTCTGTCCATCGGCATTGTCTGGATGATCTCCAGCATAGCCGAGTACCTCATCTACACGCCGATGCTCGGGTCCGGCGGCGGATACCTCGCGTTTATCACCGGCAACCTGATCAACATGAAAATTCCGTGCGCCATCAATGCGCGGGACATTGTCGGCACCAAGACCGGTACGAAGGAGAACGAGATCATCTCGACGCTCTCCATCGCCACGTCTTCCCTGGTCACTATCCTCGTGCTCGCCATCGGCGTTGCCTGCCTGGTGCCGCTCCAGCCGGTCCTGCAGAGCCCGACGCTGCAGCCCGCATTTGACAGCGTCGTCCCCGCCCTGTTCGGCGCCATGGCCTATAAGTACTACCGCGGCCACATGAACATCGCGGTCTACCCGCTCATCTTCATGGCCGTCCTCTTCATGCTCATCCCGTCCCTGGTGTCCAACACCAGCATGATGATCCTGCCCAGCGGCCTCATCGCCATCCTGGTGGCCTACCGCATCTTCAAGAAGGGCCAGGAGCCCCAGGTCACTCCCCCGAGCGATCCGGAGGATCTTTCATAAGTTCAAACGACAAAATAGGACGTGCTGCATAAACCGCAGCACGTCTTTTACTTTTCTCATACTATGTCAGATCGTCAACCCTTTGATTTGAACTTTTTTTGCAAAAAATGCTTCATTAATGATAAAAGCATTTTGTAAAGGAGTCTTTGTCATGATAAGGTCCGTAAAATCATCTGCATGTAGAAAAATTCTGGCAGCAATTTTGGCAGCAGCTGCCCTTATGTTGAGCATAGTAGCTGTGTATGCCGCTTTTGCCAAAGAAGCAAACGCAGATCCGCTGGAAAAAGTTTCAGCCCATCCGGTATATGATTCGAGAAGCGGAAAATATGGATACAAATACTACGGAGAAGATTCGTGGGCAAGATATCCTTCGTATAAGGAGGCAGGTTATCCTGACAATAACGGTCGCGCCAGAGTCGTTTATCCCAGCGGCCTGGAATCTTATGTAT
>R19__coassemble_434_pt1 | contig 19577 bp, 13 predicted proteins | sample R19__metabat2_high_PE_001 | metagenome-assembled genome bin R19
CGCATCCTTGGTAAGGATGAGGTCACCGGTTCAAATCCGGTTATCAGCTCCAATTTGAACCGTCCGAATTATCGGGCGGCTGTTTTTTTATCCTCTCTGTCGGAAATGGCCAAAAATAATTGTTATTATATGAATAAAATGTTAAAATAATACACATAAAGCATCGTGCACGTTCACGGAATGGCGCACATCGGTTCAGAGGAGGAATTACATGAAAAAATCCATTCGTCATATTCTGTCATTCGTATTTGCACTGGTTCTTGCCGCTGCAGTTATGACCGCTTCGGCCTTTGCAGCTGAGGCGCCGAAGAGCAAGGACGGGTCCCGGTATATGGAACTGAAAAATGTTCCGGACACTTTTCTTTATATCATGCAGGCACATCCGATTGTTGACCAGGGTCCCATCGTCATCTCACAGGCCACGCTGAAGGAAAATGGGACAGAGACTCCGGTTTATTTTGTTGCACTCCACGGCACTGAGGTGACCGATTTCGGTGAGGCTGTCGGTGTCAAAGAGGATCTCCAGTCCGGCTTCGACAAGGACAACACATATGTCCGTTCTATTGTAAAAGCCATTGAGCAGGATGTCCCGAAGGGATCCAATCTTGTTCTCGCCGGACACAGCCTTGGCGGAATGGCGGCGCAGCAGGTTGCTTCCAATCAGACCATCAAAGACGACTACAATGTTCTCTATACCACGGCAATTGCCTCTCCGCTCATTGACAAAGATCAGCCGGAGGGCAAGCTCAATCGTCTCGGTGACAAAAATGACGCGGTTCCGTGGCTGAGCTCCTACACGCTTACCGACCGGGAGGCGCAGGAGGGTACCTGCCAGAAAGAGGACAGCAGCTATAATATTACCAACGCCCATACCCACAGCTATGAGGATACTTCCATCTGGGGCAATTACGATGCAGTCGGCAATAAGGGCGGCAATGCGGAATTAATTCTGGATACCGCTACTTCGAAAGTCCACTATGCACCTTCCAATGAGTCCAATTCCAACCCACAGCGCATCTATTTTGGATTCCCGTGGGAAGGAAATAACTATCAGGGTATTTCCGTTCTGTATTAATTTCGTATACAGATAGAATTAACATCTGTAAAAAACACGCTCGGTTCGGAGGAACCGGGCGTGCTTTTTGTCTGAGTTTACAAAACGGAAACAGTTTATCTGCGGACAATTCAGATCTGACAGGGATAATAGCGATGGCTTCAATTGGATAAGGAAAGGATTATATTACTATGAAACCTGTAACGAGGGGCCGCCGCAGGCTCCGAATGACCGCTTTCTGTCTGCTTCTCAGTGCAACTATGTTTCTGTCTGCCGTCTCAGCGCTGGCGGCCGAAAAGCAGCAGAGAATCCCGTCCGCAGCTTCCGACTGGCGGACGGCCTACCGCAAAGAACTGGAGAAAGACCCGGAGAGGGCGAAAGAAAAATACGCCTTTCTCTATATTGACCAGGACAATGTTCCGGAGCTCCTGGTCCGCGGTACCAGCGAGGCAAAGGGAAACCGTGTCCTGACCTGGCACAACGGACTTCTTGATACGCTGCAGACGAATCGCCGCGCATTTTCCTATCAGCCGCACAATAATCTGTTTGCCAATTCCGACGGGCTGATGGGCGCCTATTATGATGATATCTACAGTATTTCAAATGGAATGTGTAAGCTTGTAAAGGCCGGTGTCTAGGGCGGGCAGGACTGCCGAAACTGGACCTATTACTGGCAGGGCAGGGAACTGTCCCAGGACGAATACGAGAAAAAACTCCACGAAGTCTATGATGAGAACAAGGCCGTTACGGTCAATCCGAGAGACAGCTATCGGACGGTAAGCAATATGCTTAAGTCTGGAAGCATTCAGGCCGCTGCCGAACAGAAAGCTTCTGTTCCAAATCGCAGAGCTCCGGACCTGAAATAATAGATTCCAAAAGAATGACGACCCGCTCTTTCGAGCGGATCGCCTTTTTTATGATTAGATTCTGGAACGGTGAATCGATTAATACATACCGCCCTGAGAAGCCTGAGCCATAGCGGCCTGTTCTGCGGCGTCCTTGGCCGGATCCGGCTTGTCGGTGACAAGGGACTCGGTGGTCAGTACCATGGCTGCAACAGATGCGGCGTTCTGAAGGGCCGAGCGGGTGACTTTGGTCGGGTCGAGAATTCCGGCCTCGAACATGTCGCCGTATTCCTCGGTCGCGAAGTTGAAGCCATAGGTCGGGCTGTCGTTCTTCTTGATAGCGTCGATGATGACTGAGCCCTCAAGACCGGCGTTCGTGGCAATCTGGCGGATCGGAGCCTCAATGCCCTTCATGACGATCTTAATGCCGGTCTTTTCATCGGCATCCTCGGTCTCATCGAGGAGTTTCTCGACTGCAGGGATGGCATTGACGAGTGCAACACCGCCGCCGGCAACCGTACCTTCTTCGACGGCAGCCTTAGTAGCAGCCAGTGCATCCTCAATACGGAGTTTCTTATCTTTCATCTCGGTCTCAGTTGCAGCACCAACATGGATAACTGCTACGCCACCGGCGAGTTTTGCAAGACGCTCCTGAAGTTTCTCTCTGTCGTAGTCACTGGTAGCGGACTCAATCTGAGCACGAATCTGGTCGACACGGGCGGTGAGATCAGCCTTGTTGCCAGCGCCGTCAACGATAATGGTATCGTCCTTGGTGACCTTTACGCTCTTCGCGGTACCGAGCATATCTACCGTAGCGGACTGAAGCTCAAGACCGAGGTCAGAGGTGATAACGGTGCCGCCGGTGAGGGTGGCGATATCCTGGAGCATCTCTTTGCGGCGGTCGCCAAAGCCCGGAGCTTTCACAGCAACACAGGTGAAGGTGCCGCGGATGTTGTTGAGGAGGAGGGTGGCGAGAGCTTCGCCGTCAATGTCTTCTGCAATGATGAGAAGTTTTCTGCCGGTCTTGACGACATTTTCAAGAAGCGGGAGAATTTCCTGAATATTGGAGATCTTTTTGTCGGTGATCAGAATGTAAGGATCATCGAGCTCTGCAACCATTTTTTCGGTATCGGTTGCCATGTAGGGAGAGAGGTAGCCGCGGTCAAACTGCATGCCTTCAACTACGTCGCAGGTGGTTTCAGCCGTCTTGGACTCCTCAACAGTGATGACACCGTCAGAAGAAACTTTGTCCATGGCGTCTGCAATCAGCTTGCCAACGGTCTCATCAGCGGAAGAGACGGTAGCAACACGGGCGATATCAGCGCTGCTCTGAACCGGCTTGGAGTTTGCCTTTACAGCATCAATGGCGGTGTTGACCGCTTCCTGCATGCCTTTTTTGACAACCATCGGGTTTGCACCTGCGGCGACATTCTTCATGCCTTCTGTAACCAGCGCCTGCGCGAGGAGGGTAGCAGTGGTGGTACCGTCGCCGGCAAGATCATTAGTCTTGGTTGCAACTTCTTTTACAAGCTGTGCACCCATGTTCTCGAACGGATCTTCCAGTTCAATGTCCTTGGCAATGGTGACGCCGTCATTGGTGATGAGCGGAGAACCATATTTTTTGTCAAGAACGACATTGCGGCCTTTCGGGCCGAGGGTGATTTTTACGGTGTTTGCAAGTTTGTCAATACCGGCCTGAAGCGCCTTGCGGGCGTCCTCGCCGTAGATAATCTGTTTAGCCATGATTTGTTACCTCCGAAAATGGATTGGAATTATTCAACAATTGCGAGTACATCCGACTGCTTCACGAGGTTGTACTCCTGATTCTCAAATTTAACCTGGGTGCCGGCGTATTTTCCGACGATGATCTTGTCACCGGGCTTGAGGTACATTTTAACCTCTTTGCCGTCTACGACGCCGCCAGGTCCGACAGCGACGACTTCCGCGATCTGCGGTTTTTCCTGAGCCGACGCGGCGAGGATGATGCCGCCTTCGGTGGTCTCTTCTGCTTCTACCGCTTTAATGAGGACACGGTCCTCAACGGGTTTGATCGTCATATCGATTCCTCCATATTCAAAATATTATTTACGAAGATGATGCTTTAGCACTCTCTTTTCCTGAGTGCTAAGACATATTATAAGGCGATTTCCGTGAAAATCAACCCCTTTCGGCCAAAAAGTAGAATATTTTTAACAAAGTGTCTGCATTGACTTTAGGTTGCCGTACGGCTATGATAAATCCGAATCCGTTTCGATCCCATGCAAGAACAGGAGTAACGTTATGTCTGAAAGCATGTTTCAGTGGCGAAAGGATGAGGAATCGGTCCTCTATCCGTTTCGAAAATTTATGGCAGGAGATGTCGCTCTGCTTATCCAGTTTGTGCTGGCATTTATTGTTGTATTATTTCATGCTTATGTTCCAGGGGCACTTTTCTTCGGCATCCTTCTGACACTTGTTCTTCTCCTCAGTGACGATGTCGTTTCGGCTTTCCCGACCTTTATGATGGCTCTCTGCTTCCTCATTCAGGCTCAGAACTCCTATAATCAGTTTATTATTTATCTGCCGTTTCTTTTTGTGCCGACATTTGCAGGCGTCATGCATGCGGTAGTTTATAAAAATCCCTGTAAGACAAAAATGGGCTCTCTGTTTGTGCCCATGGTTATTGTCTCTATTGTGGACATTCTCGGCGGTCTTGGAACCATCACGGCAAAAGAATTTTTCAGTACAACATCGCTCAGCTACATGTTTGCACTGGGCTTTATGATTGTCATCATATACTGGGCATTCAGCGGCCATATCGGTCCCGGCAAAAATTACACCGACCATATGGACGACCGCATCGCCAAACTGTTCTGCGCCGTAGCGGCATTCCTTCTGCTCTCTGTGCTGGAGGCCTATGCTGCCAACTGGTCTGCGTTTACGGCACATCCCGGTATTCTCTATCTCCAGTGGAGAAACAATGCCTGCACGTTGCTGATGATTGCTCTGCCGTTTACGTTTTATATGGCATTAAAACATTTTTCCTATATTATTCTGTCCTTCGGCAGTATGCTTGCCATGCTTCTGTCCGGTTCCCGCGGCGGGCTTATTCTGGGCGGGATAGAATTTGTATTTTTATTAATTGTATATTATCTTTTTGACCGGGAGCACCGGACGGTAATCAACTGGGTGGTCGGTTCGCTGTTTGTCATCCTGGCATTCTGCATTCCGAGACTTATGGACTTCATGAGCTATACCTCCGGCCGCTTCACCAGTATGTCCCAGTACTCGGTCCGCATTGGCCTCTGGCGCCGTTCCATCAAGGACTTCCTGACCAATCCCATTTTCGGGCGCGGCTTGGGTTACATGGGAAACCGTGACATCCACCCGTCTAAGACGGCAACCCTATGCTGGTATCACTCTTCCCTGCCGCAGGTCTGGGGCAGTTTCGGCCTCTGCGGCCTGGCCTCTTATGGGTATCAGTTCCACGCCCGTATGAATCTGCTGAGAGAGAATCACTCTCTGTTCGGGCGCACGGTTCTGGCCTCTTTCTTCGGCCTGGAGCTGATGTCCCTCGTCAATCCCGGTATTTTCGCCCCCGTATATCTGGTCATCATTACGGTACTCTTCATTATTCTGGAGCAGTACTCCTTCCCGAACATGGAAGTCAAAGTGACCTTTACCGACCCCGAAGAGCCGGCGGAAGAGCCATACGATGTCGGCCGGCATGAAATGGCATAACCTGAAAAGGAGTTGAGTTCCCACTTTATATGGGCAGTACAGGCTTAATTATTATTCTGGCAGTATGCGTCATTCTCTCCGCTTTTTTCTCGGCGTCTGAGACGGCCTATTCCTCCAGCAGCGAAATCCGTCTGAAAAGCATGAGCCGCAGCGGAAATCAGGGCGCCGCACGGGCTCTGAAAATTCTGGCCAATTACGACTCCATGCTGTCCACTATCCTAATCGGCAACAATATTGTCAACATTGCTGCCTCTTCCATTGCCACAATTCTATTTGTGCGTGCCATGGGTGAAATCGGTGCAACGGTTTCGACTGTTGTGGTCACGCTGGTTATTCTCATCTTTTCTGAGGTAACTCCGAAGAGCATTGCCAAGGAAGTACCGGAATCGTTTGCCATCTCGGTCTCCGGTGTCATGCGTGTCCTTATCATCCTTTTTTATCCGCTGAACAAGCTGTTCTCTTGGTGGAAACTGCTGGTAAAAAAAGTGCTTCACCTGGAACAGAACTCCAATATCACGGAGGGTGAGTTCCTCACAATGGTGGACACGGCGGAGAGCGAAGGCGGTATTGACAAGGAAGATCAGCAGCTCATCCACAATGTCATGACATTCAACGACCAGGAGGTCGGCGAAATCTTTACCCCGCGGGTTGACATCGTTGCCATCTCTCTGACGGAGGACAAAAAGGAAATCTACCAGGTTTTTCGGGAAAATGAGTATTCCCGTCTTCCGGTCTATGAAGAAGACTTAGACGACATTATCGGCTTTCTACATCAGAAAGATTTTATCGACGCCGTCTATTTCGGTTCAAAAGCTCTGACCGATGTCCTGCAGCCGGTCATGCATGTTGCGCCTACCATGAAAATCTCGGCTCTGCTGACACAGCTTCAGCAGAAACATTCCCATATGGCGGTTGTCACCGATGAGTTCGGCGGGACCGAGGGAATCGTAACCATGGAAGATATTCTTGAAGAGCTCGTCGGAGAAATCTATGATGAGCACGATGAGGTGGAAAAGGACATTGTTCGGACCGGAAAGAATGAATATCTTGCCCAATGCAGCTGTGAACTGGAGGACTTTTTCGCCTATTTCCATCTGGAAGAGGATGAATCGGAATCCAATACCCTCGGCGGATGGGTATTGGAACGGTTTGAAGAAATCCCCAAACGGGGCGACCATTTCACGTATGCCAATCTGCTGATTACTGTAAATGACACCGATTCCCGAAAAGTAAAATCTGTAAGAATTAAGGTGCAGCCTGTTGAAAAGTCTGATCATAACGAAGAATGATTCCGGTCAGCGGCTGGACAAATTCCTGAGCAAGCGGCTCCCGAATCTGCCGAAGTCGCTGATGTACAAGTATATTCGAAAAAAGAGGATCAAGGTCAACCGGAAGCGGGCGGAAATCTCCACGCGGCTTCAGGAGGGAGATGTCCTGGACCTCTATATAAACGACGAGTTCTTTGAGCGCCAGGCTCCGCAGTACGATTTCCTTCATGCCCCGAAGCTGCGCGGTATCCTCTATGAAGATGAGAATCTGCTGGTTCTGGACAAAAAAGTCGGTCTGCTCTGTCATCCGGATAAACATGAGTATGTAGATACACTTATTACCAGGGTCAAGCGGTATCTCTATGAGAAAGGGGAGTACGACCCCGAAAAAGAGAACTCTTTTGCTCCGGCACTCATCAACCGCATAGACCGAAATACCGGCGGCATTGTCCTGGCGGCCAAAAATGCTGAGACACTCCGCATCATGAATCAGAAGATGAAAGATCGTGAACTGCACAAGTTCTACCTCTGTGTTGTCATCGGAACTCCAAAGCCCAAAGAGGGCATTCTGGAAGACTACCTCATCAAAGATGAGGCGAAAAATAAGGTTCGGGTCTATCATCACCCGGTGGGAGATGCCAAGCGAATCCGCACGAAATACCGGGTTCTGCAGTCTGCCAAAGGTTTAAGCCTGGTAGAAGTGGAACTTCTGACGGGGCGGACCCATCAAATTCGAGCGCATTTTGCCAGCATAGGCTGTCCGCTTCTGGGGGACGGGAAGTACGGACGCAATCAGGAAAACAAAAAATACGGGGCCTATAAAAAACAGTTTCTGTATTCCTATCGGCTGGTTTTTGATTTTCAGACGGATGCAGGCGTCCTGAACTATCTGAACGGGAAATCCTTTGAAGCACAGGAAGTCTGGTTTGCCAGACAATTTCCCAATTTTTAATTGCGCGTCATCTATAAATTTGCTATACTGTTATTCAGTTAGCGGGAGCTAATAATTGCTCCCGCTTTTTTCTTTTTCATTCAGTTAGAGTCAACTAATTTAGAAAGGGGAAACTATGATCGACAAACGTCTGCTACGCATGGTGGGCAGCGACCGCAAATATATCTATCTGAACGTTCTGTTTCAGTGGCTGTCCCTTGCGGCTAACATCGTAATGATGTACTTCCTCGCCATGTGGGTGCAAAACATCCATGACCACGGATTCATTGCCAGAGAGCTGACGCTGACGCTCTGTGTAGCGGCTGCGGCGCTTCTGGTACGTTTTCTCTGCACACGCACCTCGAGCCGTATGAGCTTCTTATCTAGCCGGGGCGTGAAGAAAACATTCCGGGCAAAAATTTTTCAGAAACTGTTCCGTCTGGGTCCATCCTACATGGAACAGACTGCGGGTTCCGCAGAATTGGTCCAGCTCTCCGTTGAGGGAGTTGATCAGCTCGAGGTCTATTTCGGCGCATATATCCCGCAGTTTTTCTACGCAATGATTGCACCTCTGACCCTGTTCGTCGTGCTGAGTTTTCAGGACTGGTTTACGGCGCTGATGCTCTTCCTTACCGTCTGGCTCATCCCTGTCATTATCATGGGCGTCCAGACCTGGGCGAAAAAGCTGCTCTCCTCGTACTTGAACCGCTATTACAAAATGGGCGACTCCTTCCTGGAAAATCTTCAGGGCATGACTACGCTGAAGATCTACCAGGCGGATGGCCGAAAGAGTGAGGAGATGGATGATCAGGCGGAAAAATTTCGCAAGATCACCATGAAAGTCCTGACCATGCAGCTGAATTCTATTGCCATCATGGACTTTGTCACATATGCCGGCGGTGCTTTGGGTGTTCTTTTATCCGTGCTCCGTCTGCGGTCCGGTGTCCTGGATCTCTCCGGCGCACTCTGGATCATCCTTCTCTCCATCGACTTCTTCCTCCCCATGCGCAGACTCGGAAGCTATTTCCATGTTGCCATGAACGGCATGACGGCCAGCAAGAAGATGTTCAAGCTCCTGGATCTTCCGGAGCCGGAGGAGGGACAGAAGTCTTTTGGCAGCAAGGGCGCACTCTCGCTCTCCGATGTTCATTTCTCCTACCAGGAAGGGCAGGAGGTTCTCCACGGAGTCTCCATGGACTTCCCGGACTGCTCCTTTACCGGTCTCGCTGGCGAGAGCGGCTGCGGCAAGTCGACCGTCGCCGCACTACTGATGGGCCGCAACCGCGGATACACCGGAGAAGTAATGGCCAACGGCGTTCCGCTCTCCCAGATTCAGTCGGAGAGTATGCTCCGCTCCGTCTGCTATATCGGCAGCGACAGCTTCTTGTTCCAGGGTACCGTCCGCGACAACCTTTTGATGGGCAAACCGGATGCTTCGGATGGAGAACTCTGGAATGCCCTCGCAAAAGTGAAACTGGACGGATTCCTCCGGGAAGAACAGGGCCTGGATACCCGGCTGCAGGAGCAGGCATCCAATTTCTCCGGCGGACAGAAACAGCGTCTGGCTCTGGCTCGAGCACTTCTTCTGGACAGCCGCGTCTATATCTTTGACGAAGCCACTTCCAATATCGATGCTGACAGTGAAGAGCAGATTCTTGATACGGTCCGCGATATGGTGGGCCAGAAGACCATTCTGTTTATCTCCCATCGACTGGCTAACCTGGTCGGCACCGACCGCATCTACTGCATGGAGCGCGGTGAAGTGACCGAGCAGGGCAGCCACGAGGAACTGCTGCAGAAGAACGGCACCTATGCCAAACTGTGGCAGACCCAGTATCAGCTGGAACATTTCACAAAGGAGGCGAACGCATTAAACGGAGCAATCTGCAGGTAATGGGCCGCCTCATTGGAGAGGTGAAGCCGCTTTCCGGCTACATGCTACTCTCTATCCTGCTTGGCACGCTTGGCCATCTTGCCGCCACTTTTATCACGGTTTTCGGCGGATTCGCCATTCTTGACGTTTTAGGCTACTCCGCTCCCATGTCGGTCAAAGCCGTATTTATTACCATATTTGTCTTTGCAGCCATCCGCGGCCTGCTTCGCTACGGAGAACAGGACTGCAACCATTACATTGCTTTTCGTATTCTCGCTATTTTCCGGCACAAAGTCTTTCAGGCACTGCGGCGCCTGTGCCCGGCCAAACTGGAGACCAAGGAGAAAGGCAATCTGATCAACCTGATTACCTCGGACATTGAACTCCTGGAGGTGTTCTATGCCCATACCATTTCACCCATTGCCATTTTCATTATCTATACCGTCGTAATGACCGTATTCATCGGCCATTATCACTGGGTACTTTCTCTGATTGCCCTGGCGGCTTATCTTACGGTCGGTGCTGTTGTCCCTGTAATTGTATCCAGGACCTCCGGAAACGTCGGTCTGGAGTACCGCAATGCCAGCGGTGCCCTCGGCAGCAAAGTTTTGGAGACCGTCCGCGGCATGGATGAACTCATCCAGTTCGGCGCCGGGAAAAAGCGCATGGACGAACTGAACAATCAGACGGACGCCTGCTCGGCAGCACAGGAAAAACAAAATCGCTTTGAAGGAAAGAACGCGGCTGTCTCGGCATTGATCATCCTCATCTTCGACGTGATTCTTCTGTTTGCGGCTGCTATGCTGTATCGCGCAGGTCAGATCGACTTTGCCGGTGTGCTGATTCCCGCACTTGCCCTGTTCAGTTCCTTCGGCCCGGCCAGTGCTACCGCCGCACTCGGCAGCACCCTTCAGAACACCTTTGCTGCCGGCAACCGCGTCCTGGATATTCTGGATGAAGATCCGGAAGTGGAAGACGTCAGCGGGAAACCTGCGGTCACTTCCTTTGAGGGCGCCTCTGTTGAGGATGTCACTTTCCGCTATTATGGCGAAGAGGAACCGGTACTGGACCATCTGTCTCTGGATATTCCGAAGCACGCCAGAATCGGTATCATCGGCAAGAGCGGCAGCGGCAAATCGACGCTTCTGAAACTGTTAATGCGGTTCTGGAATGTCCAGGACGGCTCCATCTCCATTTCCGGAGTTCCGATCAGCGAGATCAATACGGACGATCTCCGTAATATGGAAGCGTTCGTTACCCAGGATACCGAGCTGTTCCACGATTCCATCGCCAACAACCTGCGAATCGCGAAGGCGGATGCCACGCAGGAGGAACTGGAAGAGGCCTGCCGAAAGGCTTCCATCCACGATTTCATCCTCTCACTGCCGCAGGGATATGACACCCCGGTCGGCGAGCTGGGAGATACTCTCTCGGCAGGTGAGAAGCAGAGGATCGGACTTGCAAGGGCATTCCTCCACGGAGGCGAGCTTCTCCTCCTGGACGAGCCCACCAGCAATCTGGACAGTCTGAACGAGGCCATTGTCCTGAAGTCGCTCTATGAGAGCTCGGAGGATCAGACCATTCTCCTGGTTTCTCACCGGCCCTCTACGATGAAAATCTGCGAGAAATCCTATTCGGTGGAACATGGCCGGATGAGCTGAAAAAGCGAAAATCAAATGTTTGTAAAAAAGATCCCGGGATTTTTCCCGGGATTTTTTGACAGATGTGGTACGATAGAGCGAACAGAGAGGAGGACACAGAGATGAGACCGCTGATACTTGCACACCGCGGTGCCAATCAGACCGCACCGCAGAATACGCTCCCTGCGTTTGAGGAGGCGATTCGACGGGGCGCAGACGGGGTGGAATTCGATGTTCGGATGACATCGGACGGCCGCCTGGTTGTCTGCCATAATCCGACGGTGGACACGACTTCCAACGGGACCGGCCGCATTGAGGCGATGCCGCTGGCTGAGCTCCGTTCGCTTGATTTCGGATCCTGGTTTGACCCTGCCTTTCGCGGCACCCGGATCCCCCTTCTGGAAGAGGTCCTGGACCTCGTGCGCGATCTGGAGATGATCAACATCGAGCTGAAACGTCCCCGAACGCCGCTCCGACAGGAGGTGGTGGAAAAGACGATTCTTACCGCAGAGGCTTTTCATCTGGAAGACCGGGTTATCTACTCCAGTTTTGATCTTCCAACGCTGGCGGCGGTAAAATCATTCCGATCAAAAGCCAGAACCGGAATCTTATATTCTTTTCACACCGCAAAGGAGCAGGGGATGCAGCGGGGAGGAGCTTTTCGACAGGCCAGAACGCTTCGTGCGGATGCTCTTCACCCGTCTCTGAACTATGTGATAAATCCGATGTATCTGGCACGCTGCAGAACGGCCGGCCTGGAGATCAATACCTGGGGCGTCCGCAGCGAACAGGAGATGCGGATTGCAAAAAAATTGCCTCTGCACAGCATCATTACAGACTATATTGACGTGTAGAACATTTGTGCGGTATAATGCTGTCATTTAGGAGGTGAGACGATGGATCATTTTGTCCTGAAATCCAAATTCCATCCCACCGGCGACCAGCCGCAGGCAATCGAAAAGCTGGTAAAAGGAGTTGAGAGGGGAGACCGGGAACAGACCCTCAAGGGCGTCACCGGTTCCGGCAAGACCTTTACCATGGCGAACATTATTGCACAGGTCAACAAGCCGACCCTGGTGCTGGCCCACAACAAGACCCTTGCGGCGCAGCTCTGTTCCGAGTTCAAGGAAATGTTCCCGGACAATGCGGTGGAATACTTCGTCTCCTACTATGACTACTACCAGCCGGAGGCCTATGTCCCTTCTACAGACACCTACATTGAGAAGGACTCCTCTATCAACGATGAAATCGACAAGCTTCGGCATTCTGCCACGCTTGCGCTCTGCGAACGTCGGGACGTTATCATAGTCTCTTCTGTCTCCTGCATCTATTCCCTTGGCAGCCCCATTGACTATAAGAACATGGTCATCTCTCTGCGGCCGGGTATGGAGTATCCCAGGGACGACCTCATCAGTAAACTGGTGGAAATTCATTACGAGCGGAACGACATCAATTTTGTCCGTACAAAATTCCGCGTACGGGGCGACACCGTGGAGGTCTTCACCTCGGGAGAAACCGAATATGCGCTCCGCATTGAATATTTTGGTGACGAAATTGACCGCATCTGCGAAATCAATGCGCTGACCGGAGAGGTGGTCGGCGTGCTCTCTCATGCCGCCATCTATCCGGCGACGCACTATGTTGTAGACCCGAACTATATGCAGACGGCCGTCAACGAAATCCTGGCTGAGATGCAGGACCAGGTGGCCAAATTTGAAAAAGAGGGCAAGCTCCTGGAGGCACAACGCATCCGACAGCGCACCGAATACGACATGGAAATGCTCATGGAGACCGGGTTCTGCACTGGCATTGAGAACTATTCCCGGGTCCTTGCAAAACGGGCTCCGGGCTCAACACCTTATACGCTCCTGGACTTCTTCCCGGACGACTGGCTTCTTTTTGTCGACGAGTCCCACGTCACGCTGCCGCAGGTCCGCGGCATGTACGCCGGCGACCACGCTCGGAAGGAGTCTCTGGTTAAGTACGGATTCCGGCTGCCCAGCGCTTTTGACAACCGCCCTCTGAATTTTGACGAGTTTTACGATCATATCCATCAGGTTATTTTTACCAGTGCCACGCCGGGTGACTTTGAACAGGAGCACAGCACGCAGATTGTGGAGCAGCTCATCCGGCCCACCGGTCTGCTGGACCCCAAGATTACCGTCAAACCCATCGATGGGCAGATTGACGATCTCATCTCGGAAATTCATCTCCGGACCGAGCGAAAAGAACGGGTTCTGGTCACGACTCTGACCAAAAAGATGGCAGAGGATCTGACCGAATTCTTTGAGGCCCGCGGCATCCGTGTCCGGTATATGCACAGCGACATCGACACCATAGAGCGTATGCAGATTATCCGTGACCTTCGCCTCGGTGAGTTTGACGTCCTGGTCGGCATCAACCTGCTGCGGGAAGGTCTGGACATTCCGGAGGTCTCTCTTGTCGCTATTCTGGATGCCGACAAGGAAGGATTTCTTCGTTCGGAGACCTCCCTGGTTCAGACCATCGGCCGCGCCGCTCGAAATGCCAATGGCGAGGTCATCATGTATGCGGACAGCGTAACACCTTCTATGGAACGAGCCATCACGGAGACGCTCCGCCGCCGCCAAATCCAGGAGGCGTACAATAAGGAGCACGGCATCGTCCCGAAGACCATTGTCAAAGATGTTCGTGAAATTTTGGAGATTACCTCCAAAGTCGATACTAAAAAGCACAAGGGGCGCCGCCTGACCAAAGCAGAACGCACGGAACTCATTGATAAGATGACAAAAGAGATGCGCGCAGCCGCCCGTATTCTCGACTTCGAGACGGCCGCCTACTACCGGGACAATATTGCAAAACTCCGGGACGGCACATATCTAGATGACGATACCCGTAAACCAGCTAAAACCGGCCGACGCACCCGTGCCAAAAAGAATGGTCAGAGCGCCGCAAAAGACGGACAGCTGTAACAAAGGAGAACAGAGATCAGCTTATGGCAAACAAAGACATTCACGTTGTCGGTGCCAAAGAGCACAACCTGAAAAATATTGATGTCACCATCCCAAGAGACAGCCTGGTGGTTTTTACCGGCCTCTCCGGCTCGGGCAAATCCTCCCTGGCATTTGATACCATTTTTGCCGAGGGACAGCGGCGCTATATGGAGTCGCTCTCTTCTTATGCCCGCCAGTTCCTGGGACTCATGGAAAAACCGAACGTGGAATCCATTGACGGGCTCTCGCCGGCCATCTCCATTGACCAGAAAACGACATCCAAAAACCCGCGTTCCACAGTCGGCACGGTTACAGAAATCTACGACTATCTCCGACTTCTCTATGCAAGAGTAGGCGTGCCGCACTGCCCCATCTGTGGCCGCGAAATTCACGCTCAGACGGTTGACCAAATCGTTGACCAGGTCATGGAGCTCCCGGAACGGACCAAAATTCAAATCCTGGCGCCGATTGCGCGGGGGAAGAAAGGCACCTTTGCCAAGGCTCTGGAAGATGCCTCGAAAGCCGGTTTTGTCCGAGTACGTATTGACGGAGAAATCCACGATCTCTCCGAGCATTTCCACCTGGAAAAAAATATCAAACACAATATTGAGGTCATTGTCGACCGTCTCGTCGTGAAACCGGGCATTGAGAGCCGGCTGTCCGACTCTGTGGAGACCGCGACCAAACTTGCCCGCGGTATCCTCGTGGTAGATGTCATAGACGGGGAGGAGATGACCTTTTCTCAGAATTACGCCTGCCCGGAACACGGCATCAGCATCGACGAGCTGCAGCCGCGCATGTTCTCTTTCAATAACCCGTTCGGAGCTTGTCCAAAATGCACCGGTCTGGGCTCCTATCGCGAAATCGACCCGGATCTCCTAATCCCGAACAAAGACCTCTCCATCCGGGAGGGGGCCATTAACGCCTACGGCTGGTCTAAAGTCGATGGCGGCACAATTGCCGAGATGTACTACGATGGCATCGCAAAACACTATGGATTTTCCATCGATGTCCCCGTAAAAAAAATGAAAAAGGCAGACCTCAATAAAATCCTGTATGGAACCGGAACCGAACGGGTGGAATTTACCCGTACTACGTCTTACAGTTCCGGCCGGTTTCAGGCACGGTTTGAAGGCGTGGTCAACAACCTCATGCGGAAATATGAGGAGACCAACTCGCAGGTTGCCAAACGCTCCATTGAGAACGTCATGCGGGACCATGTCTGCGAAGCCTGCCACGGCAAACGTCTGCGGCCGGAAAGCCTGGCTGTCACTGTAGGCGGTATGGATATCGATACTTTGACGCACCTGTCCATCGACAAGGAACTGGATTTCTTTGAACACCTGGAGCTCTCTCCGAGAGACCACATGATTGCGGATCTTATTCTGAAAGAAATAAAATCGCGTCTTCGCTTCCTTCAGAGCGTGGGCCTGGAATACCTGGACCTCGCCCGGAGCGCCGGGACCCTCTCAGGCGGCGAAAGCCAGCGCATCCGTCTCGCTACGCAGATCGGTTCCTCCCTGATGGGAGTGCTCTATATTCTGGACGAACCCAGCATCGGTCTCCACCAGAGGGACAATGACAAGCTCATCGCAACGCTGAAGCGGCTGCGGGACCTCGGCAATACTCTTATTGTCGTCGAACACGATGAAGACACCATGCGCGCCGCCGACTATATCGTCGATATCGGACCCGGTGCCGGCGTAAACGGCGGAGAGGTGGTCTGCGCCGGTACACCGGAAGAAGTCATGGCCTGCAAAAAGTCCATAACCGGCCAATACCTCAGCGGTGCCCGAAAGGTTCCTGTGCCTGAGACCAGACGCCCTGGAAACGGAAAATTCCTGGAAGTCCGCGGTGCACGGGAGCACAATCTGAAAAATATTGATGTCCGTTTCCCATTGGGAACGTTTACCTGTGTAACCGGTGTCTCCGGGTCCGGAAAATCCTCCCTGGTCAATGAAATTCTTTATAAGACTATGGCACGGGATCTGAATCGAGCGAAGCTCTTCCCCGGCGATTCCGACGGCGTCACCGGGCTCGACCAGCTGGATAAAGTCATCAATATAGACCAGTCTCCCATCGGCCGGACGCCGCGCTCCAATCCGGCAACTTACACCAATCTGTTTACCGATATCCGCTCGCTCTTTGCCTCCACGCAGGATGCCAAAATGCGCGGCTACAATGCGGGCCGGTTTTCCTTCAATGTAAAAGGCGGCCGCTGCGAGGCGTGCCAGGGCGACGGCATCGTGAAAATTGAGATGCACTTTCTTGCAGACGTCTACGTCCCCTGTGAAGTCTGTCACGGTGCCCGCTACAACCGTGAGACGCTGGAGGTCAAATACAAAGGCAAAAATATTGCAGAAGTGCTGGATATGACCATTGACGAGGCAACCGACTTTTTCTCCTCGGTTCCCCGCATTTACAATCGACTGAAGACACTGCAGGAGGTCGGTCTCGGCTATGTCAAGCTTGGCCAGAGCGCCACGACGCTCTCCGGCGGCGAAGCTCAGCGGGTTAAGCTTGCCACCGAGCTCTCCAAGCGATCCACTGGCCGCACCTGCTACATTCTCGACGAGCCTACGACCGGGCTTCACACAGCGGATGTCCACAAACTCATTGAGGTTCTGCAGAAACTCGTCGACAGCGGCAACACGGTCATCGTCATTGAGCACAACCTGGACGTCATTAAATCTGCCGACTATCTGGTCGATCTCGGGCCGGAAGGCGGCGACAAGGGAGGCACGATTGTCGCAGCTGGAACTCCGGAGGAGGTCGCCGCTGTCCCGGCTTCCTATACGGGCCAGTATTTAAAAAAGATATTGAAATCATGAACAGGTTTTAGTATAATAATCCTTGGCTTTTGTGAAGGGTATTTCACGAAAGCCGTTGGTATCCGGGTATGGCGCAGCTGGTAGCGCGCTTGACTGGGGGTCAAGAGGCCGTGGGTTCAAGTCCCGCTACTCGGACCAGGAAAAAGTCCCTCAACTACGTAATGCGTGGCTGAGGGACTTACTTTGTTTAACAATTAACAGGCTTCTTTTTCCTGTTAAATAGTTAACCTGACATGAGGCAAAAAAATGGTGTCTCTATCTGACAAAATGCGTATAATAGTAATATGCTAAATCATTAGAGAAATGAGGGAACTTTCAAATGGTTACTACCGTTACAGGAGGAGCCCTGATTGCCGCGAGAATTATCGCGCTGGTCATCTTCCTGGCTATGTTTGGAGTTCTTGTCACCGGCAAGGTGGAACGTCAATGGGTGACGCTCACCTGCGGAGGACTGGATCTCCTCCTGGTCTTTGGACTCTGCTGTCATTCCGGCACCGGAATCTGGAAGGCTTTGAACTTGAAAAGTATTATAGAACCCAACTTCTGGTACGGTACTTCCGCAGAGGAGTCGTTCGGCATCAGCTGGTCGACGATCCTGTTTATCTTCGGTGTATGGGTCATGGTAGAGGCGCTGTCCCGGTCCGGCTTCTTTAAATGGGTCTGCCTGGCACTTGCCAAAGCAGTTCATTACCGGCTGGTTCCGCTGTTTATTGTATTTATGCTTGTCTCGGCTCTGCTGAGCATGTTTATCGGAAGTATCACGGTAATTCTTTTCCTCGCCGCGGTTACGGTAGAACTTGCAAGACTGCTGAAATTTGACCCCATTCCAATGGTTCTGGCTGAGATCTTCTGCGCCAATCTTGGCGGTGCAGCGACAATGGCAGGAGACCCGCCGAATATTATTATCGGCACAGCCGTAGGTTTTACGTTCTTCGACTTCTTCTCCAACACCGGCGTCATGGTACTGATCAGCCTGGTCATCGTCATGATCTTCTTTCTGCTGGTCTGCAGGAAAGAACTCAAGGCGAGTGAGGCCAATCGCCCGGAAAATGTTGAATTTCCTGAGGCAAAAGAAGCCATTACCAATAAGAATGCATTTATTGTCAGTGTTGTTGTTTTCATCCTGACTGTTGTTCTTCTTATCACAAATAAGCAGACGGGTCTTACGATTACGACCATCGGTCTGTTTGCAGGTCTTATCGCCATCATTGGCATCGCCTGCACAGTCGGCGGCAAAGAGGCCGGAGACGTCATGAAGTCCATCGACTATAAGACGCTTTCCTTCTTTATCGGCCTGTTTTTGGTTGTCGCCGGGCTCCAGTTTACCGGTTGCCTGGATCTCGTTGCAAAGTTCATCCGCAACGTCAGCGGCGGCAACCCGTACATTGTCGTGGCCATCATTCTTTGGATCTCCGCTTTTGCCAGCGCATTCGTCGACAACATCCCGTTTGCAGCGACAATGGTTCCGGTTATCCAGGCCCTGGCTTCTCCGGCCGTTCCGGTCAATGTCCTTGCTTATACGCTCTCCATTGGAACCGATATCGGCGGCAATGCGACTCCTATCGGTGCCTCTGCCAATGTGGTCGGCACTTCCATTGTATCGAAGGAAGGCCATCCGGTTACTTGGGGAAAATATTGTAAGTATAATGCTCCAGCAACGATCCTCGTGGTCGCCTGCTGCATGCTCATGATCTACGGCAGATATTTCTGGTTTGCTTAATTTGCAGAAAATTGATAAGAGCTCCCGGAAACGGGGGCTCTTTTTGTGGAAATTGTCACAAACCTTATGCTATACTATAAGTGAAATACAAGCCATATAAAGGAGATGTTGTTATGGGGGACCAGATTATTATTGCCATTGGCCGTGAACACGGAAGCCTGGGTCATGAAATTGCGGTTCGGCTGGCAAAGCGTCTGAACTATGAGCTCTATGACCGGGAAATCCTGCATCAGATTGCCCAGACACACAACATTGACCCGGAGGCCATGAAGGCCTACGATGAAAAACCGCGCAATGTGTTCAACTCCCGTTCGGTCAACGGTTTTTCCAATTCTCTGGAGGAAATTCTTGCAGAGCATGTCTTTGACTATGAGCGCGAACTGGCCGATTCAGGTAAATCCTTTGTCATTGTTGGACGCTGTGCGGACTATATTCTGAAGGACAATCCCCATTTAGTCAGCGTCTTTATCTGCGCCGATGACGACAAGAGACTGAGACACATCATGAAGTCCCGTAATCTGACGAAAAAAGAGGCGGAGAAGGAAATCAAAACCATCGACAAGCGCCGCAGCAGCTATCACAACCATTTTGCCGGCAGCGGCTGGAAAGACATCGACAATTACGATCTCATTCTGAACTCTTCCCGTCTCGGTCTGGAGGGCACAATGGATGTCATCCTCAATTATGTCGCTCTGAAGAAATACCATCTCAATGGTACATTCC